>PVBE010075112.1_pt1 | contig 100166 bp, 90 predicted proteins | sample 1631181 | NCBI WGS metagenome assembly PVBE01 (sample SAMN08397723, study PRJNA350692) | Marine metagenome, whole genome shotgun sequencing project. | isolation source: water | place: Pacific Ocean | collected 2012-04
ACTCTGATGAAGCAGGTGAGAATGCTCCTGACACCAACTCTGATGAAGCAGGTGAGAACACACCTGGCACGGACTCTGATGTAGTTGATGGTGATTTTACTGAGGTATGATATAGCATAGTTGCTTACAGAAGATGATGAATAACACCATAACCAAGAACCACCGTGTCTAGCCAACAAGATTACTACGATATTCTCGGAGTGTCACGGGATGCAGACCCAGATACGCTCAAGAATGCATACCGCCGACTAGCCAAAAAACTACATCCTGATGTTAATACTGATGAATCATCTGAAGCACAGTTCAAAGATCTTAACGAAGCTTATGGAGTGCTTTCGGACGCTGAGAAACGTGCTGCATATGACCGCTATGGTCATGAAGGCCTCAAAGGAATGGGTGCAAATGATTTCTCCAGCGGTTTCCCTTTTGACGATATCTTTGATCAATTTTTTGGAGGCAATCGCCATGGTTCGCGTAGACAGCCACGACGTGGATCTGACCTACGATATGATCTTACTATCTCATTTGACCAAGCTGTACATGGTGCAACTCAAGAAATTGAAATTACACGTCCAGAAATATGCTCTAGATGCGATGGAACCCGTGCAGAACCTGATACATCCATAAGTAAATGTGTACAATGCGCTGGTAGTGGAGAAATCCAAGAAGTGAGACAAACTTTTCTAGGCTCAATGGTTAATGTAACAATATGTCCAAACTGTCGAGGTAGTGGTGAGAAAATAAGCTCTCCTTGCACACAATGTAACGGTATAGGCCAGCACAATGCAACCAAAACACTTTCGGTGAGCATACCGGCCGGAGTAGACAACGAAACGCAAATCCGGCTATCAGGCGAGGGCGGACCCGGTCAGCTTGGGCAACATAATGGCGACCTTTACGTAGCATTAACTGTTGAACAACACAAATTTTTCCAGCGTAGGAATAATGACATCATACTCGAATTAGAAATCAATATATCTGAAGCAGCTTTGGGGACTACTGTGATGATACCTACCATTGATGACAAGCAAGAACTTCGCATCCCATCTGGAACACAACCTGGCGACATATTGCGACTACGAGGTCTAGGAGTTCCAAACGTACGTAATGGTAAGCGTGGAGATCAAATTGTGGTCACTACTGTTGCTATACCAAAACAAACGACATCCGAACAACAACGATTACTCAGTGAGCTAGGCAATACATTCCAACACAGAGCCCAACCTAAAGAGCAAACGGGAGAAAAGGGATTCTTCGAGCAAGTACGACAAATTCTAGGTATGTGAATACTTTCTCAACTTACAGTGCCCAACTGTTTAGTAGTAGCAGCAAATATGTTTGGCTTGAAGTTAGTGTTAAAGTTGAACCTGATACTGTAGACGCAGTGGCCGAAACACTAGGCCGTTGTAGTTACGGTGGAGTGTCAATACAACCATCTGAAACTTACAACGATGACTGTGATGACACAAATGACAAAGAAATTATCAATCATACCTACAAATATTTCGAAGTCAGTGCCTACTTCGAAGTGGGCACTCACCTCACTGACAAAATCCAACAACTCGAGAGGGAACTCTGGCTACTAGGAATGATTGCTCGTCAATCAGGATTAATGGTTCCCAACCCTCAGTATAGGCCTATAGAAGATACCAATTGGTCCACCATGTGGAGGAATCATTACAAACCTATAAGAATAGGTTATAAATTGATGGTAATTCCTCCTTGGACAAATATTGAAATAGGGTCGAGTGAAATACCTGTGATTATTGATCCAGGTCAAGCATTTGGCACTGGAGCTCATCCCTCAACCCAGCTATGTTTGCAAGCTATAGAGCAGCACATAATTCCCGGGGATACTGTGCTAGATATAGGGTGCGGTTCTGGAATTCTAGCCATCGGCGCACTAAAATTGGGAGCAGCGATGGCAACCGGGCTAGATACCGACAATGATGCAATTCACGCATCTCGTCAAAATGCCATAACAAACAATGTGTTTGACAGATTTCAGTTAGTACAGGGTACGTTGGATACAATCAAGAAACACCAACAATACAGAATCGTTGTAGTCAACATTCTGTCGCGTACCATCATGCAATTGATAAATAACAACTTAGCTAATATAGTTGCAAATAATGGGTTACTAATCCTTTCTGGAATACTTGCAGAACAATCGGCTGAAATAGAACTAGAACTGAGTGATACTGGAATGACATTAATATCGAAAACTAATATGACAGAAGCAACTCCTACAACGTGTCAATGGGTAGCATTGACATACGGTAAAGAGATTATAGAAAGGCAGGTATGAAAATATTTGAGCGCCAGCTCTTATTGTGCTACACTATAAAGTACTCTGTAATTCAGAGTTAACTGCAGTTTACATTTTATCTGTATAGAAGTCAGATAATGTCTAAAGATGTAGAAGGGTCAGAGTTTTGGCATCGAGAGAGCGACGATGGCGCTGCACAGTTTGGGAGCATGAAAGGCTTCAGGATGCTGGCCTCGTTGTTGCGGCAGAGTCTACCGAGCCTAGAGATTGCATAGTTGCGAATGGATCGTAGGGAAGGAGCATTCGAGTGGATGATGAAGGAAGGGTAGTTTCTGTCTTTTCGAAGTCTGCGAGCGAGGCAGTGGGCTTTGCAATTAGCGAATGGAAAGGCGAGCATCGTATTGATGTGCGGATTTACATCTCCTCCATTACGGATGAGGGTCTTGTTCCTACGAGAAAAGGCATCAGCCTCGAGCTCGGGCAATACTCACAGCTGAAGGACGGGGTCACGCGACTCGGTGATGTCATGAGTGGCGACAAATTGGTTGCCCGTATCAAGAAAACAGATCGCGCGGAGGTGAGAATCGGCACAAATATATATAGAGGCCAAGCCTTGATTTACTTGCGTACTTTCGCGCTTTTGGAAGCTGGTGCTTCCGAATGGAAGCCAACGCCGAAGGGTGTTTCTCTGCGAGTGGACCTTTACCCGAAGTTACTAGAGGGGGTGGAGGCTTTAGGACCAGTGGTGGACGAGTTACAAGATAATTGAGGCATCAGCAGACAGGTAGGATTGCAGCACCAACAGGCTCCAGTTTATTTAGGAGTACAAAAAAAAGGAATTTGATTATGACGACGTCAATAGAAACTGATTCGAAGATCCTCGAGTTGATGGAAGAGCAAAATCTCAAGTCTGAAAGCCGACTGTGCGATCTTGGGGAATTTGTGGGCGCGTGCGTGGATCAGGGAATGATTCGCCCTAAACCCATTTTCAACACAGTCTTCGTTGAAACCTGCGGAGATTCGTATCTTAGGCCAAGAAATTGGGCGGGTAGAATCCCGGACCGCAGCAAGGAGCCTCTGTTAGCGCAAGATTTGGTCGCCGGAGCTCACATTGGGCCGGATGCAACAATTCGCATATTAGGTGCATTTCTCAATCTCGGAATGGAACTTGGTATTCACCGCCCATTCTTACTTGATAGTATCTGGTTAATTGGCCTGGACACCGAGTTGCGTGGGCAAAACAAGCTGGCAGGCTATCGGCGGCGGTTTGGTTAGAACCGTGATCTGCGCATCATAAGCACTCTTTGCGCCGTAGCGACAAATGAATAGGAGGGAGATGACATTCATGAAACCAAAACAATTAGTGAGGTTATAGAATGAGCGAACTTAATTCTGTCATTCATCAACCAATTCGCCTGCAAATAATGTCTTTGGTAACATCCTTGGATGGTGAAATGCATATAGAATTCACCTATCTCCAGAAAATTCTACAAGTCACAGCTGGAAATCTTGGAGCACATTTACGTAAACTTGAAGATGAAGGTTTCATCTCTATTCAGAAAACATTTTTGTCTCGCAAACCACATACTTATATTGAAACCACTCCCTTAGGACATCAAGCATTTGCTGAACATGTAGCTGCTTTAGCTGATATATTGCAGCAAACACCTATAACCAAACTAGACGAGTCAAACTGACTCGCTTACAGGTTCGGCTCAACAGAACCAACTCTCAGTTAGACCAGCAGGTATTGGACGTTTCTGGGATACTATTCTAGTAAATGGTGGGATCTTGCCTATCATAGCATATGCTAATTCTTCTATAACAGAAAACATTTTGCTATGATCTATATCTTCATTTTGTGACTGTCGAACAACTGTATTGATTTGCGACCACAATTGTTCCATGCGAACATCTGGATGAGACCATTTGTAGGTGAAATTCGCTGCATCCAAATCGTCTAGCCATTCTGCATTGGCATGCTGCTCTAATAGCGCAGATCCAGGTGGAATTAACAACCTAAGACTGAATTGTACAGGATCTATATTTTGCACTAAATCATTATCCCGCACGAAATCAAGTAATTCTAAATAATCATCTAACGTTGCCCATGGGGTAAAAGGAAGTAGAGATGGGCGCCAAGGTATTTGTGCTTTCTTCATTACACCTAGCACTTGTATTATGTCTGACTTAGTATGGCCTTTTTCCAGCACATCAAGCACATCGTCATTTAGTGTCTCCAGAGCAGATATAACAAATGCACATCCAGCCATCTTCATCTCCGGCAGTAAATGCTTGTGTTTTAGAAGATGAGGGATTCTAGCAGTAAAGTCAAATGTAATCTCTGGAAACTCAGCATGCATAGAAGCAACCACTCTGCGTGCGTGACTTGGACCATTTAGAAAATCAGGATCACTAAAGCTTATATGTCGCACTCCCTGATCGACCTGATTACGGATATCAGCAATGACAACATCCTCAGGGACCACGAAAAACTTACCTTGGTATACAGGTGTTACTGGACAATGCCTACACACATACTTACATCCTCTAGTTGTCTCCGTACTGCCAGCCAAATGCAACTCACCCTGACCATCTCGAAACCGAGCATAACTACCGAACTGGGGCAAATCAGCACGCGCAGGCACCACAAATGAGGTTCTCTGTAATACTGGTTTAGCCACACTCTGGCGAGTTCTAACTCCCGACGGCGGTCTATTTTGTTTAAAGGAATCTTCTAGAACTGCTCTGGCCAATTCAACTATTGCAGGCTCAAACTCACCAGAGATAGTGCTATCTGCATACTGTTCTTCACACAAGTAGTCAGCATTTAAGCCAGCATAATCTCCATAAAAGCAAATATGAGTCTGAGGATTTAGTGCGCGAACACGCTTAGACACTGTGACGCCCAATCTCAATGCATTGTGCATTCGAACTGACACTAATACTAAACAGGTACATTTAATATGTTCTTCGTAATCATTTAAATTCTCCACCGCCAGATCTATAGCGGCAGCATTAATGCCATCATCGCGAAGAAATCTCAATGGAGAAGCAAGGCTGAATGGTTGATGACCTAGCTCGTAGCACGAAATCAAAAGTACTTCGGGTAAATTACTACCAACACACATAATATGATTCTAGCACTTTGTACAACAAATGTCTCTTAGTATTTTGTATTCAAGCATAGTACCAATTTCACATTGCTTATAACATTTTCTATATGGAGTCAAATTGTGTTCATAAGAACCCGAGACATCAGAATAATTTTGGTACAATAGATTGAGAAAGAACATTCCACCTCTAACAAACTACAGTTAGGTACAATGAAAACCTGCAAAAATACGGACAAATATGTCACCCAAACCATTACGGCGTAATCTTCTGTAATGATACAAAGAAATCTATATTGATAACTGTTCTAACCATTACGCTGCTAGTTTTATTTAATGCCCTATACGTTGCAGCAGAATTTGCTACAGTAAGTGCTAGGCGTACTCGCATAAACCAAATTGCTCAAGACGGAAACGTGCTAGCTCGACAATTACTGCCAATAATTAATGACATTAATCGACTTGATAGTTACGTTGCAGCGTGTCAAGTTGGAATTACAGCAACTTCGCTACTTTTGGGCGCCTATGGACAAAATGTTCTGGCAGTACGAATTGAGCCATTATTATATAAATTAGGTTCATTTGCAGGACCAACTGCACATTCATTGTCTATAACCACTACATTAATAGTCCTCACAGGACTGCAAATGATACTTGGTGAATTACTGCCCAAATCTATTGCTATCCAATACCCAGAGAAAGTCTCTCTAGCAACTCTTCTACCCATGCGATGGTCACTTCGCATATTCCAACCCCTTATATGGATATTTAACGGCAGCGGGAAATTACTACTCAAAACACTAGGTTTGGATACTGATAATAGACACAGTACAGCACATACCCTTCCAGAAATTCAACTACTAGCAGCCGATAGTAAAGACGCTGGAATACTGACATCAGGTGCCTATTTGATGCTTAGAAATACATTGCGATTACGCAATCTCACTGCTAAACATATTATGACACCTCGCAAGCTTTTAATGACCGCGCCAGATACAATGCCCACCTCTAAATTATTGCCGATATGCACTGAGTCAGGCTTCAGTAGAATCCCAATCTATAGTGAAAACATAGACAACATAATAGGTTTCGTGCATATCAAGGATTTGCTGCGTATGTATTGGCAAGGCCATGAGGATATCACAACAATATTGCGGAAAATTATATTTATCAATGAAACATTGCCAGCCGCAGATATCTGGAAGACTCTTTCAGCTAAACGGCAGTACATATCAATTGTTTTAGATATGAACGAACATATTACTGGGATCATCACATATGAAGACCTAATTGAAGAGGTATTTGGTGAACTTCAGGATGAATTTGACATAGGGACCATAAATATTTCAGCAGACACTACAAATAGAATAGCTTTACATGCAGACATGCTAATCTCGGATGTCAACGAGTACTTGGGTACCAATCTGCCAATCATGTCGTCAGACACAATTGGTGACTTAGTGCAGAAACAAGTAGTGCAATCACCGAAAATTGGTGACGAAATTATAGTAAGACCTTCTATGATAAAAATGCGAGTCGAAGATATGGAAGGCCCAAAAGTTACAAAAGTTTCTGTTTCCGTTTCTGATGCTACACACATAATGAATCCTTCAGAAGATCAGACATGACACATCATTCATTTTACTCCTTAGGAATTTCAGTACAGCCCACTAGCCTTATATTGCCAATACTAGTCACGATATTTCTAGTTCTGGTAAATGGTCTGTTTGTAGCAGCAGAATTTGCAATAATCGGAGTGCGGCCGACTCAAGTGGAACCGCTAGCAAAAGCAGGGAACAAACGTGCAAGGCTAGTTTTGAAAATTCTTGAATCTCCAAATGCTACCAACAAGTATATAGCCACTGCACAACTAGGTATTACCCTAGCATCCCTAGGTCTTGGCATGTATGCCGAACCCCGCATTGCGCTTTTTATCGAGCCTTATATAAATAAGTTTACCGGAACATCGCTGAACGATATTGTTATACATTCCATAGCAATGCTGATTTCACTGGCTTTTCTAACCTACATGCACGTAGTCTTAGGAGAAATGATTCCCAAATCATTAGCACTTAGTAATCCTAAACGTGCTGCTTTGACAATAATGAGCACAATGTATTGGACCCAGAAATTTCTATCCTTACCAGTATCAGGACTAAATTTTTTAGGAGATAGTTTACTGCGCCTACTAAAAGTACGCCCACCTGAAAGTGATGCTCGTTTACATTCAACTCGAGAACTAGCACAAATTGTTAGTGAAAGTGCCTTAGGTGGAAAACTTCAGGACAACGAAAAAATGTTGCTTCTAGGAGTGTTCAGATTTGCGGAACAAAAAGTACATCAAATCATGACACCTCGCAACCGAATTCAAGCCATTTCATATGATACGCAGTTAGACCAAATCATGACTCAGGTTAGTGATAGCCGATATAGTCGTTTCCCAGTATATCGTAATGATCTTGACCATATCATTGGAATACTTCATGTGAAAGACCTAGCAAGCCAGCAGTTGTTGGACAATGACAAATTATTTGACTTACGTCTACTGATGAGACCAGCACCATATATACCAGAACATACTCCCCTAACCAATATGATGTCAGCTTTTAAGCGCAACCATGTTCATATGGTGGTGGCTCTTGATGAATATGGAGGTACTGCTGGCATAGTAACATTGGAGGATTTAGTAGAAGAGATAGTAGGAGAAGTACGCGATGAATTTGATCTGTATTCCGAACCTGTAGTGATAACATCCCCTACAACATTAGAAACTCTAGGAAGTTGCCCAGTTAATATACTTCAGGAATATGTAGATTTGGGTTCCCGCGATAACCTTCCTGACGTAGAGACTGTCAGTGGATTATTAATGACGTGGCTTGGTAGACCACCACAACCAAAAGATCACTATATACATAATGACAATATACTATTCACCGTACTGTCAGTTGACGGATTCACTGCTACGAAAGTGTGTGTGGAATTCCCAGTACCATCAAAAGAATCTAGTGTTACCAAGGATTAGACCATATTTCTGTTATTAGTAAAATAAGATTATAGTAATAGTGATTGTACTTCTATATCATCTTGTGAATTCACTACCTGCATAAGTTGCTTACGTAATTCCTCACAATAACCGGTAGTATGATTCGAGAAATCCAACTCATAACATTTATCATCACTTTCATAAACCACCATAACAAATCTGTCTTCACCTGGAAAACTATTTAATACATTGAAAGCCCACTTTACACGCAATTGATAATCACTTTGATTATCCTCTGGGCGTAAAGTCACTACAATGCGCCTTGGAGATTCACTTGATTGGTCTCCGATAGCTGCCTGAGGTTCTGGCAATACCTCAGAACTAGGATACTCTTTGACAATTAAATCATCCTCATCAGTTTCTGAGACCAACTCGGTGTCGGGGAGCTGTAACTCATTAGTTTCATGTGTAGCAACAGTTGTTTGTACATTGACCATTGTATCAGAGTCTTGGTGATTATCCTGAGGATGAATACGTTGCGATAAGCTCTGTGGCATTACCTGTTCATCGGCAATCTCCACCACCCTAAGCTCACGATCTATACTGTTCACCAACAAATTTGCTTCACCACGTTTTGTGTCAACTTTACCATTTACAGCCACGAGCGTGTCAATTTCGAGCCAATCATTTACCTGTTTCCATACATCAGGAAAAACCACCAAATCCGCAAAACCATGCAAATCCTCTAGAGAGACAAAAGCCATTGGATAACCTTTCTTAGTAATGTGTACTCTAATGTTCGCAATTGTGCCAGCCAAGGTAACTGTTTTTCCGTCCATATCTGACAAATCAATACTGTAGGCAGTAATGATATCCTCAATCTGAGCTATATTAGCTAGCAACGGATGATCACTAATATAGACTCCGACCAAATCTTTCTCCCATTTACGTAATTGTTTCGGAGAAAAATCGTCCACATCATCCACTAAATCAATTTTTGCAGTGCCAACATCTTCAGGAAGAATATCAAACATGCTAATCTGGCCGACCTCCTTCGCCTTATGAATAGCACTACTAGCGCCCACTAATTGTTCAATTGATCCAAGCAATTTGTTTCTCTCTTCGAACATGTCAAGAGCACCAACTTTTACTAAACTATCTAATGCTCGTTTACCCACTTTCCTAAGATCTACATGTGTACAGAAATCGTCAAGATTGTTAAAAGAACCGTGCTCTGAACGTGCTCGCAGTATTTCTATTACTGCTCCTTCACCTACGTTTTTAACTGCACACAGACCAAAACGTACGGCATTGTTTCCATCGTTGGACTCCTGCACATGAAAGTCCAGTTTGCTATCATTCACATTTGGCGGAAGAACCTCTATACCCATGCGACGGGCGTCAGCGACGTAAGTGGAAAGTTTGTCCGTATCATCTCTCTCTGCAGTAAGCATAGCCGTCATATATTCCGATGGAAAATTAGCCTTTAAGAAAGCAGTCTGCACAGATATAACACCATAATCAGCTGCATGCGCTTTATTAAATCCGTAACGAGCAAACTCCTCCCAATCGTCGAAAATCGCATTTGCTGTCCTGTTGGGAATTCCATTGTTCACTGCACCCTGGACAAACTTTCCTCGGTGCTTCATTAGTTTGTCTCTAATCTTCTTGCCTACAGCCTTTCGTAAGTCGTCAGCCTCCTCAGCAGTATATCCAGCCAAATCCATTGCAGCAAACATTAACTGTTCCTGATACACAGGTCTACCATAGGTTTCTGAAAAAATAGGTTCTAACGACGGATGCAAGTACGTAACTTTCTCTTCACCATGCATCCGACGAATATAGTGAGGTATAAAATCCATTGGACCAGGACGATATAATGCTACCATTGCAATAACATGCTCTAAACGAGTAGGTTTCATTGCACGCAAAAATCGACGCATTCCCGCACCTTCAACCTGAAACACGCCTGCCACATCTCCCCGTCCTAACAAATCAAAGCTTGCCGAATCATCCACTGGTATATTACGTAAATTGTAGTCAACACCATGCCTTTCCTTGATCAACTCGCATGCACGCGCCATTACTGTCAAAGTACGCAGACCTAAGAAATCCACCTTGAGAAGTCCTAGTGCATCGAGCACCTCCATTTCAAATTGAGTTGTTGAAGGAATAACACTTTGCTGAGTATTGTTTCGAGTGGCACGATGTAAAGGTATATATTCAACCAAAGATTTGTCAGCAATCACCACTCCAGCTGCATGAGTTCCAGCATTTCTATGAACACCTTCAAGACTATGAGCAAGATCTATCATTTTCCGAAGCTTTTTGTCAGACTTGTGAATTGCAATAAAATCTGGCACATTCTTCAGTGCACCACCTATATCCACTGGATTACCAGGTACATTTGGCACCAGTTTTGCCACTCGATCTACATCACTAAGTGGAATATCCATAACACGGCCCACATCTCTAATTGCAGCTCGAGCCTTAAGTGTGCCAAAGGTAATAATCTGTGCTACTCTATCTTCACCATATTTATTAGACGTATATTCCAATACCTCATAACGACGGTTATCTTGAAAATCTAAGTCAATATCAGGCATAGAAGCACGTCCAGGATTTAGAAAGCGTTCAAAAATTAATCCATGTTCCAGAGGACAAACTAGAGTAATACCCAATGCATAGGCAACAATAGAACCAGCCGCCGAACCACGTGCGTTATACCAGATACCTTGTTCAGAAGCAAAGTTGCAGAGATCCCACACTATCAAGAAATAGGCATCAAAATTCATGTCGCCAATTACCTGCAGTTCCATGTCAAGCCTATCTTGAACTACAGATTCGGAGGCTGAATCACCATATCGTTCAATTACACCTTTATTGCATAAATGGCGAAGATAGCTAGAATTGTCATATCCATCAGGCACCGCGAATTTAGGTAAATGCACGCCATCAGTAGACGGATTAACAGAACAACGCTCTGCTACAAGTAATGTATTATCTAAAGCTCCAGGGACATGTCCAAATAGCTTCTCCATTTCATCTCGAGAACGCAAGAAGTATGAATCATTATTCATACGCATACGTTTTTTATCAGTCAGAAGAGCATTAGTCTGTACACACAATAAAACATCATGTAGTTGCGCATCTACATTGTCTACATAATGCACATCATTAGTAGCAACAAACTCAATCCCGTAGTGAGGACCAAACTCTAGTAAAAACTTATTCACTTCGTTCAGGCTAGGTATATCGTGATCTTGTAACTCTATAAAAAACCTTTCAGTACCAAAAACCTGAATATAATAATCCATGAGTTCGTGAGCACGTTTTGTGTTCCCAGACAATAATGCTCTAGGAATTTCCCCTGACAAGCAGCCGGTTGTACATATTATGCCTTCAGCATGCGATGATAAAAAGTCATGGTCTATACGAGGCTTGTGGTAAAAACCCTGTAGTTGCGATGCAGTTGCAATCTTTAATAGATTTTGATAGCCAGTCTGATTCTCAGCAAGCAACAGAAGATGAGAACTCTTGGAATCATGCTGAGCCTCTCTATCACTCATGTTACGAGCAGCCATATAAGTTTCCATACCCAAAATTGGATTAATATTGACCTCATTACACGCATGGAAAAATTCAACTACTCCATACATCGCACCATGATCAGTAAGAGCAAGTGCTGGCATGTTTAGCTCACTTGCTCTAGCTGCTAATGACCTGACGTTGCTTAGGCCATCTAATAGAGAATATGAAGAATGGGTATGAAGATGAACAAAGGACATTCAGATGACTTTTAAAAAACAGGCTACCAGGATATATACAGTATGAGGATTATAGCATGCAGGTCGACTTAGCAACATACTACAACAAGATGTCACCTAAAGTTAACCGAGCAAACAAATTTATACCTAAATCGACTTAAGTCATAGATTGTTTCTAGCTACGAGGAGTAAGGCAGCCACAGTTTTAATATCGCTAAACTCACCGGCACATATTTGTTCTAATAATTTCTCAAATGGGACTATATGTACAACGATATCCTCATCAACATCTTGAGGCAAAGGATCAGGGTTTAACCCCTTAGCTAGATAAACCTCCATGGTTTCTGAAGAATATCCCGGCGCTAAATAAAAGCTACCTGCAGATATCAAGTGGTCAGCAGACATTCCTATCTCTTCTCTAAGTTCGCGCTTTGCAGTATCAAATGATGATTCGCCTTTTTCAAGAGTGCCTGCTGGTATTTCCATTAATACCTTGTCAACTGCATGCCTATACTGCGATACTAAATACACATTGTCATGCTCGTCTATTGCCACAATAGCAACACTGCCCGGGTGCTCCACAACTTCACGGCAAACAATTTGTTTCCTCAAAGAGGAGGAAACACTGTCAGTACGCAGATGTACTACTCTACCCTGATATACATATTTGCTAGAAACAACTTCAAACTTTGTTTTCATTCAAATTACACTTTCTATGCAACATTTAATAAAGATTTATCGGATGTTACCTAATCTTTGTCTATAAAATATCTAGCTACCAGACGAGCATCATCCAATATATCAGTTTCAATGGGAAGTTCATGATGTACCGTTATACGCAATATAAGATGTGAAGCTGCCTCACGAATATGTCCAGGAAGAGACGAATCATTGGACACATCTTGCAAGTAAGAGAATGCCGACTGCCCCTTCTTACTATAGCCTTGTCTTTCATACCATGATCGTATAGCCCAACCAGCTGCCCGGCGGGCATGTACGCGTGCTTTCCCTTCGTTACCAGTAGATCGCACAGCAACTGCTAACTCTAGCTCTGACTTTACTTCTTTAGGCAAGTTACTAATCACAGAAATCTATTGTACCAGAGGTAATCTCTATAAATGTTAGACTATGTGGCACTACAAAGAACAATAATGTATAGTTACTCCGTGAATATATATGATGAACACTTGGATGAACTTGTTACTCTAGCTAAGTCTGGTGATATTACGGCTGCCAGAGAAGGGTTGCGAACCTTCACCAAAAAACATCCTCACAAGTTGCTTGCTTGGAAATTCCTAGCTGACTTAGCCTCAAGTGCAAAAGAACGTTCAGACGCAATTAGAAGAGCACAACTCTTGGCTCCTGGAGACCCTTGGGTGATAGAAGCGAAGAAACAAAGCAAGCCTCCAGGCTACAAACCGGAAAACTACAGCAAAATAAATAATAGTGCTGCATTAGAGTCTCAAAACATTGACAATGGAGAGCTAATTGAGGCTATTGAAGCCCCGACTGAAACAAATACAATTGCTAATCAGAACTCTACTGCCGCTCAAGATCAACCAAGCTCTGAATCTATCCATTCCTCCAACTTAGACACATATGTTCAAAAAGAACAACTTACAATAAAAACCAGTCAGAAGTCAGAACAACCAGGTTGGCTGATTTGGGTAGCATCTATAATGGGAATAGCAGGTTTGGTCCTTTTATATGTTGCCTGGAGCATGAGTTAGTTCCAATTTATTCAACATACATATACCAAGTATTCATTTGCTTTATAGAGCGCTAGATTTTGCCAAAGTGTATGACGTGAGGAGAACTAATGACAACTCGATCACGAAATGAGAAAGTGTTCATCAGTGCTTTAGCAGCCATAGTTTTAGCATCATATTTGTTGATAGCCTCCATAGGCAATACTGACATATATAGCTTGACTCGAGTCCTTACAGGCAAGAACATAAGCTGCAATTTGCAAGGTATTAATTTGAGCGAAATCCACAAACCCGAAACAAGTTTGGCAGGAGCTGATCTCGAATATGCAGTATTGACCGATGCGAATATGAGTAACTCTAATTTTACAGGAGCATTTATGCGACATGCTATTCTGTCTGGAGCTAATCTACAAAATTCTGTTTTTAGGAACGCTGTACTTAACAGTTCCGAACTAATCAACACAGATCTGCGGGGTGCTGACCTGCGTGGCGCATATTTAGCTGACGCCAATCTCACTGGTGCTTTGGTCACTGAATCGCAACTGAAAAGTGTCCGCACACTTACAGGTGCAATACTGCCAAATGGACAAAAGCACGACTAAATGTCACTGTAGCTTATATTATTATTGGTTAGGGAAGAATTAACACTTGTCCTTCGAAAACAAGATCGGAATTAGCGATATTGTTAGCAAGTACGAGGGCCTGTACTGATGTATTGTGAAGCACAGCTATTTTAAACAAATAATCCCCTGATTGAACAATATATTTATTGCCAGATTCTTCTGCTAAAACAGGAGTAGGTACTGGAGTAGATGTCGCGGTAACGACTGCAGTAGTAGCCACTTCGGCGACACCTTCATAATGAAAATTTGCAGTCTCATCTAGTGTTCCATCTAAATTTTTTGTAGAAACAACATAATCACCAGTACCATTATAATCAACTGTGATTGACTGGACGCTGTCTACATAATCATGCTCCAAAGTAATACTAACACCTGACCCTCCTGACACCAATGATTGCAATTGCGAAGTGGAAATATGACCGACATGACCTTTAGTTCCTGACCAAAAATCGATGCCTGCGTCTATCTTAGTTACCTTTATAGGAGCAGTACTATACATACGAATAGATGACACAGTATCATGACCAATTTGATTGTCCATAAAGTCAGAATCGTCGCTGCCAAAAAACTCGCTCTCTCCACCATAATTAGGTAAGGAATACAAATATACAGCAGTATGTGGTCCCACACGAATAGACGATACAGCATCATCTCCTATTGCATTTCCAGACAATAGTACGTCATCCACCCGAATCACTTCCTCAATCCCATGATAATTAGAGTGCTCATACATTTTAGCCCAAACCTGATGTATTTCGGAAATTCCTGAACCTGTCTCACAGACATCACCTTCACTTGTCCCCCATGTATCTTCCTGGTAAGGATTGTAAACAAGCGGACAATTGTCTCCCTCATCTGGTATACCATCAAAATCTACTGTAAGATCAGGAGAACATTTGTCGCCTCTTCCATCTTTGTCTTCTAATACTACTAGACGGACCTCATCGTCCAATTTAGGAGCAGTGGTAAATTCAATTTTTGTCCCATCAGAACTCCATGTATAATCAGTGCCTGATACATTTATGATGCCACCGACATAAACTCGAGTAGTACTTTTATCTAAAGGGGCCCATAATGGCTCATATGATGTTTTCCATTTGTCTCCATGCCCTAATATAAATGCACTAACATTATCTCTCTGGTCTGCGTTACTTACATAGACACAATTGTCCGAACTATCAAGCACTCCATCATCATCAGAATCTACAGCAGCATAGGCAATATTAAACAATAAGCAAATGCTTAGAAGCCCTAATAGACAAGCTGCCATAAACAGCCTACTGATTCTATTAAGTAAATATATCTTATCAAAACTCATAATTTGCACAAAAATACAATGTATAAAAGCCTCTATAACTACAAAAACGACTTGCCATTTGCTTTTATAACACAGTTTTGCCAAATAATGAAGAAAATACAATCTTGGTAAACACCTAAATTTGACAAGTCTCTCTAAACTCATAATCTATATTCAACAAAAGATTAAACCGAGTTTAATCACCTAATGACTACATGGCCCTTTCAATATACAAAGTAATAGAAGATGATTACCGTAAGACAATCGTAAGAATAATATCATGTAACAAGTTGCATTTATGGTTTAATGGTAGGGTCTCACACAAAGAATTGCTTACCCTTTTCTCCTATTTGAAAAGACTTGGGAGCTAGCGAGCTAGCTCCCAAGTCTTTTAAGTATCGGATAATAATCCCTAAGAAAGTTTTGACGGACTATTCACACAGCTCCACTACGATATAATTTCAAGCATACTTATGATATGAACAGTAAAACATTGCCTGATAACAAATCGAAATATGTCCGTACAGCTAATTCAGCTGGAACAATTATGCTCGCATTTGTGTGCGCAAACTTGCTGGGATTAGTCCGCCAAGTGATTATCAATCGCACATTTGGCACTAGTCCTGTTCTAGATGCTTATTTCGCTGCCTTCAGAGTACCAGATTTAATATTTCATATAATTGCAGGAGGTGCTCTTGGATCTGCTTTTATCCCAACTTTTACCACCTTGCTTACAAGAGAAAGCGAAACTGAAGCTTGGAAACTTGCTAGCGCAGTGATTAATTGGCTGCTCATTGTATCAACTACTTTTGCTGGCGTATCTGGATTATTTGCTCCATGGCTCACACAACAATTTTTAGCACCTGGATTCTCACAAGAACAAGTCTCTGTTGTAGTAACGTTAATGCGAATTATGTTAGGTTCTACAGTAATCTTTGGTGCTAGCGGTCTCTTAATGGGAATCCACCATTCCCATCAACATTTTCTTAGCCCAGCTTTAGCCCCGATACTGTATAACGCTGGCATTACAGCAGGCGCCATACTACTAACCCCAAAGTGGGGGGTGTATGGATTAGCATACGGAGTATTGACTGGAGCATTCTTCCATTTAGCGATACAAATCCCTAGATTAATAAAATATTCTGGCAAATACACATTGACACTAGGAATACACAACCAATTCGTTAGGACTGTCGGACGCCTAATGTTACCTAGGACAATTGGATTGTCTATATGGCAAATCAACTTTTGGATCAACACAATAATATGCTCTGGATTACCGCCTGGCAGTCTTTCTGCTCTAGTAATTGCCTTTCAAATTTTTACTTTTCCACAAGCTGCAATAGCCCAGGCAATTGCGACAGCAGTTTTTCCTACATTTTCCAAACAGGTAGCTCTAGGTCACACACAAAAAATGCGCCGATCTCTCAGTTCTAGTCTACGTGGAGTACTATATCTTTCCATTCCAGCTAGCGCTGGTTTGTATATAATTGGACGCCCAATAATAGAAATTCTTTTCCAAAACAATACATTTTCTGCGAACTCTACCAATATGGTTGTTTGGGCACTAAATTGGTATGCAATTGGTTTGGTATCACATTCTGTAGTCGAAATAGTGACAAGAGCCTTTTACGCTTTCAAAGACACACGCACTCCAGTGATTGTCGGAGGCCTATCTATGATATTAAATGTAATACTTAGTCTTGTATTAGCACGGGCTTTCCTAGCTAACAATTATTATCCACATGGTGGCCTAGCATTAGCCAATACCATAGCTACCACTGCTGAGATGATGGTGTTACTCGTGATAATCAGACCACGGCTTGGGGGCCTGCAAATTGCCACCATACTAAAAAGCGTGCTGAGAACTATGATTGGTACAATAGCAATGTCAATCTTCTTATATGTTTGGTTACAAATAACAAATATTTCTGCTATTGTTATGGTTCTCGGTGGAATAACAGTGGGAATAACGATATTTTGGGGAGTCACTATGGCTTGTGGTAGTCAACAAGCAAACAAGATCCCTATGATAATTGTGCGGCAAATCAAAAGATTAGGGACGTGACAGCCCAACTATACTAGTCATCCAAAGAAGATTGTTCATCAATCTGAGACTCGGCCTCATCAAGAAGTTGATTGCATCGTTGTGAAAGCATCTCGCCTCTTTTGTACAATTGCAATGATTCTTGAAGTGAAAACTGACTACTTTCCAACTTGCTCACTATAGATTCTAGTTCTGTAAGTGCAGCTTCAAAGTCAAGCGATGCTGGCTCCTTAGATTTTACCATTAGCTCTACTCCTGTGAAATAACTCTTCCAACTTCAACCTCGAATTTTCCTTTGTCTACAAGCACATCTAATAATTGTCCCTTTGACACACTATTTGAATCAGATATTGTTTCTGTTGTACCAGCACGAGTAACAATAGCATAACCCCTATTTAAAGTCGCATCAGGCCCAAGACTATCTAAAAGATGATCAAACTTTTCCAACGTCAATCGTTTTGTGCGAATATTATTGCCTATGTCAGAAACACATTTGTTGTACAGATAATTTAGTTTTTGGCGCGCATTCTGTATCGCATTTGTCGGCGACAAAGCTTGCAACATACTATCGATTTCATCAAATTTCAAGTTGCTTATTTGAATTTTATAGGCAACCGCCTCTGAAATCCTTACCAAATCTGTGTATATTTTCTCACGTAGTAAATTGTGGTCCGGTGTAGCCATTTCGGCAGCAGCCGATGGGGTAGGTGCTCGCAAATCTGCAGCGAAATCGGCTAAAGTAAAGTCTGTTTCATGACCAATTCCAGTCACTATAGGAGTGGTCGTTGCAAAAATAGAGCGTACCACATCCTCAGAGTTGAATGCTGCTAGGTCACCCATATCACCACCACCTCTACCCAACAATATTATGTCTGCATTTACATTATCAGCAGCATTTAACGCACCAACTATTTCCACAGGCGCTTCAGAACCCTGAACAGAAGTGGGAAACAGTTGAGTTTTTGCTATAGGCCAACGTCTGTTAATTACATGAAGTATGTCGTGATATGCTGCACCAGATGGAGAAGTCACTATCGCTATAGTTATTGGAAGAGCAGGTAATTTTGTCTTGTTGTCCGGATCAAATAGTCCTTCAGAAGCAAGTTTATCCTTGAGCATCTCTGTCTGGAGCAATAAATCACCTGCTCCTACTGATTCGATTGTGCTAGCATAAAGTTGATATCGCCCCCCGGAAGGATAGATAGTTACATGACCAGATACAATTACTCGATCACCATCATTAGGAAAATAAACCAACCGTGAAGCAACACTACGCCACATGACACATTGTATAGTAGACGCTTTATCCTTAAGAGAAAAATATACGTGGCCCGACTGCGGACGCGAAACATTTGACAATTCGCCTATTATCGCAACATCATGCATCTGATGGTCATTCTCAAACAAGTCGCGTACATAATCTGTTAATTCGCTGACTGTCCAATGAACACCAGGGACACGAAAAGACATTTGCATACTCATATAAATAATCTATAGATATTTTTGTATATATGATAGTAAACCACTGCCTCAAGGCTGTCAATTGAGAGCTATGTAAATGCTATAATGGCCCTATGGATAAATACATATACAACTACATTATTGTTTGTTCTGAAAAATCGTCGTGAGTATACAATTTGGTACTGACGGCTGGCGGGCTGTGATTGGAGACACATTTACATTCGGAAACTTACGACTCGTGTCTCAAGCCATTGCCGATGCAGTTACCTCACCAGACTGGCTTGACGAAGAACATCAAAACCATGACCCTAATCTGATGGTAGTAGGATATGACACTCGTTTCCTGTCAGATCGTTTTGCAAGGGAAGTAGCCCGGGTCCTTGCCGGCAATGGAATAAAGGTATACCTTGCTCATGCTGACGCACCCACACCAGCAATTTCGTATTCGGTGAAACACCTAAAAGCGGCTGGAGCAGTTATGATCACTGCTTCCCACAATGCTCCCCGCTACAACGGTGTAAAAATTAAAGCTGCCTATGGTGGAAGTGCACAACCCAGTCAATGTCGTAGGGTGGAAGTATGCCTAAACGACAATGAAACACGAGCTCGAGGTCCTAACCTAGTTGATTTTGACCAAGCAGTATCCAATGGAACAATCACACGTTTTAATCCTTTCCAGCCATACGCCGAACATATTCAAAACATTATAGACATCGAACGTATTGCAAATCATCCTAATAGATTGCACGTCATATCAGATGCAATGTATGGGTCTGGAAGAAGCTATTTGAAAAGCATATTAAGCGGTACCGGAATAGAAATTATGGAAATACGTAGCGAAATGAATCCAGGATTTGGGGGAATCCATCCTGAACCAATAATGAAATATTTAGGGGCGACAGCTAGCGCAATAGCAAATGGGAAAGGTGACATAGGAATTATTACAGATGGAGATGCAGACCGTATTGGCATTATGGACAACCATGGTCAATTCATTGATCCTCATCGCATTATGGCTCTATGTCTCAAATATCTTGTTGAACATAAGGGTCTTAAAGGTACTATAGTGAAGACTGTGTCCACCACACATATGCTAAATCGACAGGCATCTTTGTATAATCTTCAGGTAAAAGAAACTCCTGTTGGTTTTAATCACATATCCAACCTCATGCGTTCAGAAAACGTAATTATCGGAGGAGAAGAATCCGGAGGGATAAGTATTAACGGACATATTCCAGAAGGAGATGGCATTCTCATAGGACTGCTTATATTAGAATTGATGGCTGAATTCATGACCCCAATTCACGAACTTGTGAGTGATTTGCTCAACAATTTTGGTCCCGTAGAATATATACGTGATGACCTGAGACTCTCTCATCCTGTTGAAAAGAATGATTTAGTTTCCCATCTACAAAAACATGCTCCCAACAAAATAGGTCATCTTCAAGTAAATAATGTACAAACCAATGATGGGATAAAATATCTAATGGAGAATGACAATTGGCTATTGATCCGTCCGAGCGGAACTGAGCCAGTTTTACGTATTTACGCTGAAGGTCGCAGCAAAGAAAATGTGAAAGCTCTTATGGAATATGGTCGTAAGATTGCAGAAAACACCTGACAATTTTAGCAACTAGTCTGCTCGCATACGCCGACGACAACAATATATCTCCACAGCAAATAAATCGCCGGCGTAATAGTACAAAAGAAGTAACTTATCTATCCGTTAGCAAACCGCCTCACTGACCTTGTAACAATCACAACAGATATCAGCAGCAGCATTGCAAAGACTAACACAGGTAATCCTACCTCATCAGCAAATCCAGTATCTGGAAGCATCTCTGGAGATGCGTCAGCCTCTACTATATCAACCGATCCTGAAGAGATCGCTACACCATTACTACCACCTGATGATGCTATAGTCTTATTGGCAGTTTCAACAACGGATGACTCTGAATTTGTCGACGACATGAGTGCCTGAACAACAGCAACGGGTTCTGCTGGCGATACCTCAACACTATCTATAGCAGACTCATTTGCATCAGACCCTGAGCTGGCTGCCACTCTTGCTTGTTGCTCAGTGTCGGATGCTACTACAGCAGCCACTTGGGCTACTGAAGTAGCCTCTGCATAAACAGCTACCTGAGTATTACTAACATTTATATCTGCTATCTGGGTTGCACTAGCACCAGCCTGGGCAGGTTTGATTTTGAATGCATACAATCCTAAAGACACCAAACCAGCCACAAAAAGACCACCTAGTGCCACGGATGCTACAACGAAAGGCCTATTTGAGGACTCTTCTTGATACTCCATGATACACCTCCCCTAAAGTGAATATCACAACCACCCTAATCTACTTTAAATACTTACAAAAAGACGATGTCTTTTTGTCTGCCTTAGGATGACTGTGCTAAGGCAACTGCCGGGGAAGCAATACCAGTTATTTTACAATGTAATAACAATTTTGCACAGTCTTTACATTGTGTCATCAAAATGTCTAACAATCATATTCCCCAACAGACACACTAAGACCATATTAGGGGATGCAATATTAATGCCAGGATTTAAAAATTTCCTTATAATTAGTCCAAATGCACAAACTGGAATCCACATACTTGCAACATGACCTAGCACTACTCAGAATGATTGCCTCAACAGCAGGATTATTGTTGACAGCTAGTAACAAAAGAGATGCAGCCATTGAGCTAGCTACAGCCATGCAACAACCTGACAATTTGAAACTGAATTGCGTTGGACTAGGTGAAGAAGCACAAGGTGTCTTATACGAACTGTTAGCGTCAAAAGGACAAATGACGGTATCATCAATTAGTAGAAAGTACGGCACTATTCGACCGCTAGGTCCAGCTGCACGTCAACGAGAGCGTCCACAACTAGAACCCGCCAACCCTGTTGAAAAATTATGGTATCACGGTCTCATAGGAAGAGCATTCGACAACCAATCAGATGCACAGGAATATTATTATATTCCATCTGATCTGCTACCATTGTTGCCATTTCCAAAGTCAAAGGACCTAAATATTATCAAATTGCAAAACCATGCTCCCAATGAGAACGATATATTATTAGCACAACATACTTTGGTAGATGATGCTTGCACAATTCTAGCGTTTCTGCGCAAACATAAGAAAAAATCTCATAGTTATTCTAAATCTGAGTCCAATGTAAGTCTTGAGAAACTACATGCATACCTTCAGCAGCCAGAAAATTTAAATATGCTTCTTTCACTATTGCAAGATATGGGATGTATATCTAAATCAGGATTAACACTCACATCTAAAAACACTCGTGTATTTCTATCTAATAATCGCTCAGAACAATTAAGAAGCCTGGCCAATGCCTGGCACAAATCCACCCGATGGATAGATCTTTTTTCCGTACCCATGCTTGAATTCAATCAGTCTGACTCAATACGAATCCATCCAGAAAAAGTTCGCAATTCTATACTGGACCAACTCAACATGATTGCCAGTGACATATGGGTAGATTTAGACACATTTGTCAAAATAATCAAATCAAATTGTCCTGACTTCCAGCGTGTATCTGGCAACTATAACTCATGGTACATAATTAACAAAGAAACAGGCAAGCAACTCAAAGGTTTCAGGACTTGGAACCTAGTAGAAGGAGCTTTAGTCAAACAAATAGTAACAGGTCCGCTACACTCACTAGGTATGATAGATCTATCTCATAATCACGAATCGTTTCGTCTCAACCAAATGTTCTATGAATTCACGCAAAATAAACCCTGGGAAATTGTAGAAGAACAAAAGCCGCTGGCAATAAATGATCATGGTCTTATAACAGCATTTAGATCTAGTAATCGCGCTGATCGTTTTCTGGCAGCTAGACTGGGCCAATGGGAGATGACCCGCAATCCTGACTTGTACCGTTATCGCATATGCGCAAACAGTTTGAAACAAGCACAAGAACAGGGGTTCACAGCTAATCATGCGATCTCATTTTTGCAGCGCGCTACTGAACAAAATTTGCCTGAGTCAATACATAAAGCACTACAAAATTGGGCCAATGAAGGGGTCTCAGCCCAATTAACAAAGATGACTGTAATTACTTTTAATTCAGAATCCACATTGCAAATGCTATTGAGTGACCCTCAGACCAAACAATACCTAGAGGAGCAGATAGGCCCACTAACTGTTCAGGTAAGATACGATAATCGCAAAAAACTGCGTGACCATATGATCAAATTGGGTTTGATCATTGAAATTAATGATTAAGAGTCGTGATGTAATATTGTAACCTTATATCAATACCGCTAAATTTCCGGCAATTGATAAAAACACAGAATGTCCTTCATGATTAACATATGGATACTGTAGCACCCCTGCCGCGACTCGAACGCGGGACCTCTTGCTCCGGAGGCAAGCGCTCTATCCACTGAGCTACAGGGGCGAGTACCGGATGTCATTTCTAATAGTGATTATTGCTTATTCATTCCTTATTCATTTTCCTTACTAAGACAGCCCAGCGCGAGGCCAAATGTACCAATGGGCTAGAACTGTTTGTATCAAGGATTGCAGCATTCAAATTAGCAACAAACGCATCGGAATCTACATAATCCTGCATATACATAGTCGATTTACCCACCTCAGAATAAGAATGAGCATCGGAACCCACTGTGGGCATCAAGCCTAATTCATTAGCAAATAGAGACGCATTGTTGTTCATTGATGCATTTAATGCACGTGAGTTAAACACTTCAATTGCATCTACATGCGGAGCTATCATGCGCAAATCTGATTCAGACCAGGATCCATGACGACGACTGTCAAATGGATGTGGCACCAAAATCACAGCTCCCTGATCTCGAAAGCGCTCGACTGTATCTAGAGGGTCAAGTCCATATGGAACTTCCTTCTCAACAAATAAAGCTATTAGTTCACCTTTGGTTGTCATAATCTCTACGCCAGGAATTATCAGGTCTGGTGCAAGCGACGCCATCTCAAAAGCACCTTTAGTAGTGTTATGATCTGTCACACAGAGACGATTTATACCGCGCTCATGACAAACTTCAATCAACCGTTTGGGACGCATCAAACAATCTTTAGAATAATGCGTGTGACAATGAGTTTCTATCCTAATATCATTTATCATAAATAAGACAAAGTATACCTTTTACAAGATGGTAAAATTACTCTATTCTTATACTAGATGTTTTGTCAATTGTGACTCAAAAGGCCAAATAAATACCTATGCTAAATAGAAACAAAGAGCAAATATACCTTTATGGCAGCCTAATCATACTGACGCTTATAGCTGCAACAATCTTCCGCTACGCTACCATGGGAGTGCCAACAAATATCTCAGCGCTAGCTGATGGAATATTAGTGTTATTACTGATACCAATCATTGTCTTTGCCGGACTTACATTAATATTCCTTCTAGTATTATCTTACTATCTGGGACGATTATACAACTCTGTAAATTCTCTATTAGACAATTTGCAAATATTCACCAAAAAAGCTAATAGGTCAGCTAAAAGATATGCTCAAAAAACAAGCACTCTAATCAACCAGTTTAACCGAATAATACAAATCCCCTCAAATGCTATGGGATACTTGAGAAGTCAATTCACCAATTTATTTTAGGTATATAGTGAATAATCTCAGAAAACAAACTGTACTCCTATCTGGTATAGTCGGCGCTTTAGTTGCAATTTGGCTAGTATCCTTTCTGCACCATAATAAAGAAACCGATGATGATACAGAATTTTCTGCCAGAGAAACAATATCGTTAGCTATGGAAGTACTTAAATTGCTCCAAAACTTCTTTAATAAGACACGTTAGATATAATTACTGACTGACTTCATACAGCACCTTTGTTGACACAAACTTTAATCAATAGGCCATTTGACTGATTTTAATTAACTGTAATTAATAATTCTGAGATTGCAGCAAACGAAGTCACTCTAGTACAGTATAATTTTATTATGGATCATTGGAAAATAGCTCCACCTAAGCCATCATCATTAGGAGATCATGATGTGCAAATCGATGGACATCACCTAAAAGACAAAAGGGTGGCGCTCGTGATAACGGGTGGAATAGCAGCAATGAAAGCTCCTTTTATTATCAGAGCTTTACGCAGTCAAGGGGCATCAGTAGTAGTATTTGCTTCCGAAGAATCTCTCCGGTACACGACTATTGATGCACTGGAATGGAGTTCTAATCATAGGGTAGTTAACCGACTTACTGCAGCCTCAGAACATTTAAGCGATAACAACCCCTTTGATCTATATCTAGTAGCTCCTGCTACTTACAACACAATCAACAAAATGGCTAATGGTATAGCTGACAATACAGTCACCACGGTATTGGCAGTAGCTATTGGACGCATGGAACGAGGAAAGTCCAAGCTTGTGATTGCTCCTACCGCACATGGCATGTTACACAACTCTTTGCTTACAATGTCATTGCGCAAGCTAGAAAATCTCGGTGTGCACATAATCCCACCACGGGAGGAACGCGGTAAACATAAACTACCACACGAAGATAATATAGTAGCCGAAACAAGCCGTGTGCTTAGTAATTCCTCTCTCAAGAATATAGCCATTCTTGTCACTGGTGGACCTATACCATCGTCAGTAGATGATGTACGACAAATATCCAATATATTTACAGGTCGACTGGGACTTGCAATAGCAAAAGAATTACATTTTCGAGGCGCGGCTGTCTTGCTGATACAAGGCTCTAAAGCCATACAAGCTCCAGCATGGTTACCTAGTATTAACGTAAACGATATAGTGGAATATGCTGATGTAATTACACATTCACTAACAAATAAACAATATGCTGCAGGAATTTTTACAGCAGCAGTTGCAGATTTTCGACCAAATCCACCAATAACAGGAAAGATTTCTAGCAATAATCCACTACAGCTAAGTTTGGTGCCAACGGACAAGATAATAAATCAAGTCAAAACTAATTTTCCCGATGTTTACATGATTACATTTAAGTATGAACATAATATGACTTATGATGAATTGCTATCAAAGGCACATAACAGAATCGAGCAAGGATATCCGGTGGTGGTAGCAAATTGTGGTAATGAAAAAGGGCCCGGTGGTGAACAGATAGCTCATCTAGTAAGTTCTAGCACTAAGCAACCACAAAAAGGCACCGGCAAACTAGAGATAGCCAAGATGATAACGAATCACCTTGAACAAATACAGGAAATAGCAGAGCAAAATGGATAAACTTAGGGCAATAAAATAATGGCAAACCACATAGTGTGTTTGACTTTTGATTTCGATGTCATGTCGGGACACATTGCCCGAGGCAGGACTACACCTACTCCTATCTCACGAGGAGAATTTGGTATCGTTGGTGCAGATCGCATTCTTTCCTTGCTAAAATCCCAGGAAATATCGTCTACTTGGTTTATCCCTGGTTTCACAATAGAAACTTACCCAGAAGCTTGCATACAAATTGTAGAAGATGGCCACGAGATTGCACATCATGGTTGGACACATGTGCCACCCGACTTGTTGAATTTGGAACAGGAAGAATCTGAAATGATTCTTGCCAACGAGGCCATAGAAAAATTGTGCGGCAGAAAAGCACAGGGATACCGATCTCCAGCCTGGGATCTAAGCCCCCATACTTTAGACCTGTTGGTCAAGTATGGTTTTTTCTATGAAAGCTCTATGATGGGACATGACTATTTACCTTACCGGGTACGTCAAAAAGACGTAATCAAATTGCATGAGCCCATGCAATTTGGTGAAGAAACCCCATTAATCGAAATGCCTATTAGCTGGTCTCAGGACGACCACCCTCATTTTGAAATGCGCAACGATTTGCGGCGATCTGGTCATCGTAATGCCAATAGTGTCATGGAAAACTGGATTGATGACTTTGTCTACATGACCCGTTACACTGATTGGGGAATCATCACTTACACTTGTCATCCTTATGTAATTGGACGTGGACATCGAATGCTAATGCTGGAGCGTTTTGTCACAAAACTCCGAGCCCTAGGAGCGAAATTCATGAGCATGGAAAATGCGGCTCGCTTGTACGACAAGAAGCATCCGTTCAGTTAATTGTTTATCAAGTTAGATATTGAAATATCAACCTTACTAGGAACACTCTTTAAACCTTCTCTTGTGACCGAGTCAGAGGCTATTTTAACTGCCAAACGAGCAGCTAACCTATAGTCTCTAGTATGATAATAAAGCACAAAAAATACTGAAGCAAAAATGTCCCCAGCTCCCGTTGAATCTTTCATCACCACGTTAGGAGCTTGAAATTGATGCCTTTTCCCTCCGCCAAATACAGTTGCTCCTTTGTCAGACTCAGTAATCACTAACACTTTTGAAACAGCAGCACATCTTTCTATGTAGTCCCAGTCCCCATCTACATCTTCAATGCTTAACACTACAGCATCAGCCTTAGATATAACTTCTGTCAATTTTGGAAATGCACTCCTTATTATTCTTCCATCATGATCCCATTTACGAAGCCACCCTTGTAGTGTTATCCCAACAAATGTATCAGAAAATTGGTGGGTTATAGACTGGTCTATATCATTAGCCAAAGGGCCTATGTGTACAATTGGTGCTGTTAACCATCGTGCTGGTACACTATCAAAAGTTAATGATGAAGCCCGCTTTCGCAAATATTGTACTCGTCCAGCATCAGTATATATATTTTCATATTCTGTTGTCACATCTGAGTGTTGACGCGCAACCAATATGCCATTTTTCTCCAAAGGAAGAAGGTTCAAGTCCGCACTCATAGACGACACAATACCAACCCGCGAGCCTAATGTGTTTGCCATGAGACCGCTATAAGACGCTGTACCTCCAAGAGAATACTTGCCACTAGCACTCACATCGCGAGTAATACTACCCAACATTAGATAATCTATTGAGTTTGATACAGTTGAAGGGTTTTCACCAATCATGGTGAAAACATTTGATACAACAAATTGATTTTGATTTATTACCCAACCAAATTTGTAATTGTCTGCAATTAGGCGTCCAAAATAAAGTCTTCTACCATTCTACGTGCCTCATCATCAGTGTATTGAACTGGAGGAGATTTCATAAAATAGGCAGAGGCCTCACGCAAAGGTCCTGAAATACTACGGTCCAACGCTAGTTTGGCACAACGCACAGCATCAATTACTACACCTGCCGAATTTGGAGAATCCCACACTTCCAGTTTCAATTCTAAATTTATCGGCACGTCTCCGAATGAATTTCCTTCCATACGAATATGGCACCATTTGCGATCTGTTAACCACGGAACATAATCGCTAGGCCCCACATGTACATTGTCATCTCCAAGATCATAAGGCAGTTGGCTAGTTACGGATTGTGTCTTAGAGATTTTCTTAGATTCAAGTCTTTCACGCTCAAGCATATTATAGAAATCCATATTACCACCAAAATTAAGCTGGTAAGTACGATCCAGATGAACACCACGCTCTCGAAACAAGTTTGTCAGCACGCGATGTGTGATGGTAGCTCCAACTTGACTCTTGATATCATCGCCAATAATAGGAACACCGTGTTCCCTAAAACGCTCTGGCCAATAATCTTGACTAGCAATAAACACAGGTACGCAATTGACAAATGCACAACCACTTTCCAAAATTTGCTCCACATACCATTTCGTTGCCATCTCAGACCCAACGGGCAAGTAACTTACTACCACATCAGTACTGGTATCTTTCAGAATCTGCACTATATTATCGGTTGGGCCAGATGCTTTATCAACAACTCCACTTAGATATTTGCCTATACCATCATGAGTCATACCCCTATGCACAGTAACACCCATATTTTCAACATCAGCAAATTTTGTTGTGTTGTTAGGGCTTGCCCAAATCGCTTTACTTAGATCCAGACCCACCTTTCCTTCAACAACATCAAAAGCTGCCGAAAATTCGATATCACTTATGTGATATCCACCTAGATTCACATGCATTAAACCAGGTACTGCAACATCATCACTGGCATTCTTATAATATTCTACTCCTTGCACGAACGATGATGCACAATTGCCCACTCCGATAATAGCAACCCGAACCTTATTGTGTTGATTTGTCATGACAATATAGCTCCTAGATATCTTTTGCTAATTTAGATCATTTCAACGTCATTAACATATTGCAATCCGCTTTTACGACTCAAATTGTAAATCTACACCTAAATCAGTATCGAGCTCACCACATCTCAATAGTTCAACAACAAAACCAATGAGGACTCGATCTATAGAGTGAACTAACTACGCCTTGACCTATGCGACGGACCACCTCGACCCCGACGATCTCCACCACCGCGACTATTCCTACCACCAGAACGAGGTTTACGAGGCTTGTCACGTTCACGGGCTTCTTCCACACTCCAGCCCTCTAATACAGCCTGTCGTGACAAACGAATCTTTCCATTCGCATCAACATTAGTCACCATCACAGTTAAGTCTTCGCCTACCTTGGCAACATCCTCAACCTTTTCTACACGAAAATCAGCCAATTGACTAATATGCACTAACCCATCACTACCGGGTATGATTTGCACAAAAGCACCAAATGGTTCGGTACGAACCACTTTGCCGGTGTAAATCCGACCAACCTCAGCACTTTCTGTCAAAGCCTCAACACGAGTGCGAGCCTCCTCTGCAGCTGGTCCTTCAGGAGCCGCTATAAACACACGGCCATCATCCTGAACATCAATCTTAGCTCCAGTTTCCTCCTGAAGTGCACGAATTGTCTTGCCTCCTGGTCCAATCACCGCACCTATTTTATCTTCTGGGACAGTTACCACTATCATACGTGGTGCATAAGGTGACATATCTTCACGGGGCATATCAATATGGTCAGTCATTACACCCAATATTTCCAAACGAGCCTCCCGTGCCTGTAACAACGCCTCCTCCATAATCTCTGCAGTAATTCCAGTAATTTTTATATCCATTTGTAGAGCAGTAATACCAGCGTCAGTACCTGCTACCTTAAAATCCATATCGCCCAGATGATCTTCCATTCCTTGTATATCAGTGAGAATGACGTAACGTTCATCCTGTTTCACCAACCCCATTGCAATCCCCCCAACTGGCTTCTTGATTGGCACACCAGCGTCCATCAAGGCTAATGAAGATCCACAAACTGATGCCATAGAAGTTGACCCATTGGAAGAAAGTACTTCAGAAACTACTCGCAATGTGTAAGCAAAATCATCTTCATCTGGTAAAACAGTTCTTAATGCTGTTTCAGCCAGAGCACCATGACCTATCTCACGTCGTTTGGGACCACGCAAAAACCAAGTCTCACCAGTACTGTATGGTGGAAAGTTATAATGATGCATATAACGCTTTTCATTCAATGGAGAGAGAGTATCAAGCATCTGTGCTTCACGTGGGGTTCCAAGAGTCGCCAAGCTCAGTACCTGAGTTTCACCTCTAGTGAACAATCCCGAACCATGTGCCCTCGGGCTAAGACCAGTCTCAGCCGCAAGCGATCGAAGATCACTGGATCCGCGTCCATCGGGTCGCACACCATCTAAAATACGGTTACGGACTTCCGCCTTCACGACATTACTAAATGAAGTCTTTACATCACCGAGTTCTACCTCTTCATTGCCATCATACTCTAGTAACAAATCATCCTTCAGCGCATCTAATGCTTGATCACGCAAGGATTTTTCATCATTATCTCGTATTGCAGAAACCACCTTTTCTTGAACTTTATCAACAATCTCTTGCTGTAGTTTATCGTCTATGGAAAAACTCTCATAGTCATCACGTTTTGGTTTTCCAACTTCGGTTGCCATTTTGTCTTGCATATCAATTAAAGGTTTTAAAGACTCATGCCCAAAGGTAAGAGCTTCAACCATTGTTTCTTCTGGCACCTGATCAGCACCACACTCGACCATCAGTATTGCATCGCGTGTACCAGCAATACGTAGATCAAGTACAGATTCAGCCATTTGCTCAAAAGTGGGGTTTACGACAAAATCTCCCTCTATCATCCCAATCCGTACTGCACCAACCGGACCCTCATAAGGAGATATACCAAAGGGAATATCAGAAATAGTCAATGCTGCACTAGCACCAACAATTGCTAGGATGTCTGGCTGGATACTTCCATCCACAGAAAGAGCGGTAATAATAATTTGTACTTCATTACGCAGATCTTTTGGAAAAAGTGGTCGTAATGGTCGATCGGTCAAACGACAGGTCAGTATAGCACCTTCGCTAGCACGACCCTCCCTTCTGAAGAATGAACCCGGTATACGACCAGCTGCATACAGTTTTTCTTCGAAATCAACACTCAGTGGAAAGAAATCTATTCCAGGTCGGGCATTTGAAGACATAGTAGCAGTAGCCAGCAACATTGTGTCACCCTGTCTAATGGTAACTGCTCCACCAGCTAATCCAGCTAACTTACCTGTTTCGACAATTATCTCTTGTCCACCTACATTACTCGTAAATTTTTTGTGCTTAGACATTAAAAAACCCTCCATAATAGGACAGCAAATACTCCATACAAAAGCATAGAGTAAAACAAAACTTTGATTTTTCCGAAATGGAGGTCAGGGACTGGAAACAGGAGAGGAAGCATGCACGATATATTGCTTCCTATTCTCTATCCAATGCCTCACCATGCAGTCCGGACTCTAACTTACATTAGTAACTGGCCAATTAAGTTGCCAGCATTTTCCATGTGAATTAATAACCTACTTAGCTGCGCAATCCAAGCTGCGCGACAATCTCTGCATATCTTTCAGGAACATTGCGCTTCATATAATGCAGATGCCTTCTACGCTGACCAACCAACTTTAATAGTCCTCGTCGAGAATGCTCGTCTTTCTTATGTTCTCTCAAGTGATCAGTTAGATACAGAATCCTATTGGTCAAGATAGCAACTTGCACTTCTGGCGAACCAGTATCACTAGGATCACGCTGAAATTCCTTAATTATGTCTGCTTTTGCATCTCTAGAAAGTGTCATGACATTTATCCTTTTGTCACCATTTGACCAGCTTTCCACTCAATCTACACGCCAATCAAAGGTCAAGTCAATAGGCCGAAATTATACCATACAGAATTAAGACAAATTAGATACTTATTATTGTCGTATTTTTCAATCGATAAGAAAATATACTATAACCTAATATGATTTAGCAAAGTAAGCTTTATCTTTGGATATTTTTCCACAATAAATACATGTTCCACCTTTGGCTGGCAAGTCCATGTCAGGTATACATCGACTTGTTGCTTTTGTCTCCGTCTTGATGGCAATCTCACATGTGTCTTCACCACACCACCATGCGAGAGCAAAACCGTCAGTCACTATTTCCTTAAAATGATCATAATCGCGTGGTTCGCAAGTATTACTATCCCGAAATTTGGTTGCACGCTCCAAAAGAGAACCTTGTATAACAATCAACAAATCACTCACTGTAGATGTAATGTTATCCTGAGACACAATACTTTTACCTTCTTTGCCAACGATATCTCTACGTGCCAATGTGACTGATTGATTTGCAATATCTTTGGGGCCAATCTCCATTCTTAATGGTACTCCCCGTAATTCCCAATGGTTAAATTTGTGACCAGGCGTAAAACCTTCCCTATCATCAATATGTACTCGAATGTCGTGGTCCAATAACTCAGTACTAATACGCTCCACAGTTTCCATAACAATGGTTTTTTGACCGTCATCCTTGTAAATTGGTATTAATACAACCTGATGCGGTGCAAGTCTAGGAGGCATAATAAGACCTTGATCGTCACCATGAGTCATTATCATCGCACCTATAAATCTGGTAGACAATCCCCATGAAGTCGTCCAACAATGCTGCATCTCGTTGTTATTATCAAGATATTGTATATCAAATGCTTTCGCAAAATTCTGCCCGAGATTGTGAGATGTGCCTGCCTGCAAAGCTTTTTTATCACCCATCATTGCTTCAATACTATAGGTCACATCTGCTCCAGGAAATTTCTCAGAATTACTTTTGCGGCCGTAAAAAGGTGCTATAGCAGCTTCATTGCGTGCGAAGTCTATATATACGTCTAACATCTGTAAAGTCTCTTCTTGCGCTTCTTCATAGGTAGCATGAGCTGTGTGACCCTCTTGCCACCAAAACTCCAATGTTCGTAAAAAAAGCTTGGTCCGCAGTTCCCAACGTACAACACTATTCCATAAATTAATCAATACTGGTAAATCGCGATAGGACTTGATCCACTTAGAATATGTGTGGCCAATAATTGTTTCTGAAGTTGGACGTACAACTAACGGCTCCTCCAATTGCTTGCCACCGCCTATTGTTACTACTGCCAATTCGGGGGAAAATCCTTCCACATGCGATGCCTCACGATCAATAAAACTCTTTGGTATAAACATAGGAAAGCCAGCATTGACGTGACCAGTATCTTTGAAGCGCCTATCTAAAGCCTGCTGCATATTCTCCCAAAGGGTCCATCCATAAGGTTTTACTATCATAGTGCCCCGCGCAGGCCCATAATCAGCCAAGTCTGCACGCAATACTACTGTGTTGTACCAATCGTTATAATCTTCAGAGCGAGATGGTAATTTCTTTTTAGACATATCAGTTATAAATTATTTCAATACAAACAATACAACGCCATGTGTTTTTATGGGTTTTTCAACCCGTCTACAGCCTCAGCTACTGTATCCACAGTCTTCAGTAACATTCGATGTGTGTCATCAACGTAATCACCACGCTGCTCCATAAGAACATTAACAATATCTGACCATGGTTTACCAACCACAATCAATTCCTTGTTAGGTATCTCTTCACACTGTAATAAACCCCAAGTGTATGCAATTTCCAACAAAGTGCCGATACCTCCAGGCATAGCAATCGCGGCTTGCGATTCTACTACTAGATGATGTAAGCGTCCACGTAAATCACTGTAACGTATTTCTTCTGTAACCCATTGATTCACCTCTAAACCCGGAACCATTGTCTCAATTTGATTGCAACTTACACCGATGACATGACCACCAGCTTCACTAGCACCTCGACTAGCAGCCTCCATTACGCCGCGATATGCACCAGTTGAAACAATGTAACCGGACTGAGACAACAATCTACCTAGTTCGCGTGCTTCGTCATAAGAAGTAGTACCTTCTCGTGGACGGGAGGACCCAAAAACAACGACTATTGGTAACATGGCATTAGTGTACCATAGTGATTCGAGAAAACATAAAATTAGTAATAATGAATATAATCAAGTGAATGGTATAATGTGTTGCCACTTGAAAATGTAGGATTCTTGATAGAAACAATCCATTATGAGAACTCATTAATCATTATGAGAACTCATTAATGTAGAGTAGGTTTTAGTATAATTATGTCGGTTAACCAATGAGCATTAATAAATCCGAAGTTTTTGAATATCATAGTAACAAAAGACCTGGGAAAATAGAGGTCGTGGCCAGCAAACCACTGGAGACACAACGTCATCTCTCCCTGGCCTATACTCCTGGCGTAGCAGAAGTAGTACTTGCTATTGCTGAAGACAATGCGACAGCGTACAGCTACACAGCAAAAGCCAATCTTGTTGCTGTAATTTCTAATGGTACCGCTATTCTCGGTTTGGGTAATTTAGGAGCATTGGCATCGAAAGCAGTAATGGAAGGTAAGGGTGTGCTTTTTAAGCAATTCGCAGATATTGATGTGTTTGACATAGAAGTAGATACTGAAGACCCTGAAAAGATTATTGAGGTAGTTCAAGCAATATCTCCAACTTTTGGTGGTATAAATTTAGAAGACATTAAATCACCAGAATGTTTTGAGATTGAACAACGCTTAGTAGACTCATTAGACATTCCTGTATTCCATGATGATCAACATGGTACAGCTATCATATCTGGAGCTGCTCTTCTAAATGCTCTAAAATTAACGGGTAAAACAGCTGCTGAATTACGTGTTGTAGTCTCAGGTGCAGGTGCAAGTGCAATTTCCTGTTCCGATTTTTATATATCTCTAGGAATCAAGCGAGAAAACATAATAATGGTTGATTCTCGTGGAGTAATTTATAAGGGCAGAGACTCTGGAATGAACAAGTTTAAAGAGCGTTTCGCTGTTGATACTGATTGTCGTACGCTTGAAGATGCGGTACGAGACTCGGATCTTTTTCTGGGACTTTCAGTGGCCGACTTATTGACACCAGAGATGCTGCTGACTATGGCAGATCAGCCGATAATTTTTGCAATGGCCAATCCTGATCCAGAAATCAACTATGACCTAGCCAAGAAAGTCCGACCTGACGCACTTGTTGCCACTGGACGTAGTGACTTTCCTAATCAAATAAACAATGTGCTAGGATTCCCATTTATCTTCCGAGGAGCACTTGACGTGGGTGCACGTACTATCAATAACGATATGAAGATTGCAGCAGCTAGGGCTCTTGCAGATCTAACACATGAAGATGTGCCTGACAGTGTATTAAAGGCATATGGACTTGATTCGCTTACCTTCGGTCCAGATTATCTAATCCCGAAACCATTTGATCCTAGAGTGCTAATCTGGGAAAGCGCAGCAGTAGCAGAGGCTGCTATACGAACGGGAGTAGCACGTCAAAACATAGACTTAGACGTTTATCGAGAACAACTTTCTTCAAGATTAGGCCATGGACGTCAAGTTCATCGACACATAATAAATGTGGCCCGCCAACAACCCAAGCGTATTGTATTTCCTGAAGGAGAGCAGAACAAAATAATACGCGCAGCTGCACAGATAACAGAAACAGGAATAGGGCATCCAATACTTCTTGGAAGACCGGAAATAATAAAGAAGAAAATGGCTGATCTTGGACTAACATCCGATATACAAGTAGTTGACCCGAGTGAACACCAAAATTCTGAAGTAATTCCAGAAAACTCTAGATACCATGTGTATACAGAAGCATATTATCGACAACGTGAGCGGCATGGTGTAACACTTACTCTTGCACGCGAACGCATGTCTACACCAAACATATATGGAATGATGATGGTACATGAAGGAGATGCTGATACTTTTCTGTCAGGATTGACCTATGAATATCCCGATGTGATTCGGCCTGCTCTACAACTTTTCGGTACCCAGGCAGGCACCGAACGCGTGACAGGAGCCTACCTAGTAATAGTAGAAGAGCGAGTTTTCATTTTTACTGATGCAACCGTAAATGTGGAACTTGATGAAAATACATTAGCTGAAGCTGCAATTCTAGCAGCAGATTTCGCTAAAACGCTTGAGATTAATCCACGAGTCGCAATGCTAAGCTTCTCAAACTTCGGAAGTTCGCAACATCCTATTTCAGAAAAGGTGCGTAGAGCTGTAAAAATCGTTCAAAAACGGCGTCCCGATTTGAAAATTGACGGTGAAATGCAAGCAGATGTAGCGGTATCCCCAGAATTGATAGAAGAAAGATTTCCATTCAGTCAAGTGAAAGATGCTAATGTGTTAGTATTCCCAAGTCTCGCCTCTGCAAATATCGCATACAAGTTATTGCAGCAACTAACAGGAGCATCTACCATAGGTCCTGTTCTGCTAGGTATGGGATCTCCAGTTCATGTCTTACAGGCTGGAGACAGTGTGGATCAAATTGTAAACATGTCCGCAGTAGCGGTAATGGATGCGCAAGGACGCTAAAAGAATCCTCTATCTCTGTTGCGTACCTATTCAAATTAATCCATATTGTGAATAGTTGTGAGGAAACAGAGTCCAACTACTAAGATATTTTACAATCGGTCGGCAGATGCCTGTAGGGCATCTATTCTGTCTGTTCGCTCCCAAGGTAAATCAAGATCGTCTCGACCAAAATGTCCGTAGGATGCAGTCTGACGATATATCGGCCTACGTAAATCCAAATCGCGAATAATGGCTCCTGGACGTAAATCAAACACTTCTGATATTAACTGGCTAATAAGGATATCTTCAATAGTTCCAGTACCAAAAGTCTCCACATTGATACTTAAAGGCATAGCAACACCAATAGCATAAGCCAATTGGATTTCGCATCTTTCTGCAAAACCAGCAGCTACCACGTTCTTAGCAACCCAACGAGCTGCATATGAAGCGCTTCGATCTACTTTAGTGCAATCTTTGCCGCTAAAAGCACCGCCACCATGCCGACCCATACCGCCATAAGTGTCAACAATAATTTTACGTCCGGTTAGACCAGCATCACCCTTTGGACCACCCACAACAAATTTGCCAGTTGGATTAGTTATAACTTTGAGGTCATCATCTATGAGGTTAGAGGGCAGTACTGGCATGATGACATGGTCAGTAATCTCTTTTCTTATATCATCCTGAGAGATTTCCGGAGTATGTTGAGTACTAATAAGAACCGTATCAATTCTCTTGGGCTTTCCATAACTATATTCCACAGTCACCTGACTTTTACCGTCCGGGCGTAACCAAGCAAGCGAGCCATCACGTCTAACCTCAGCAAGACGTCTAGTAAGCTCGTGAGCAAGGTGAATCGGCATTGGCATAAATGTATCTGTCTCATTACACGCAAAACCGAACATCATCCCTTGATCCCCAGCACCCACTGCTTCAATCTCAGCTTCTGAGTTTATGTTTCCAGATTTCGCTTCCAGCGATTTATCTACCCCAAGAGCTATATCTGGACTCTGCGACGACACAGCAACTTGGACACCACAAGTGTCGGCATCAAATCCAGTATCACTACCGTTGTAACCTATATCTCTTACCACATCCCGTACTACTTTATTGAAATTCACATAACAAGTAGTAGTAATCTCTCCAAGCAACATAACAAACCCTGTTTTAACAGCAGCTTCACATGCCACCCTACCATATGGATCTTCAGCCATGATCGCATCTAGGACAGCATCGCTAATTTGATCACACATCTTATCTGGATGTCCTTCTGTAACTGATTCGGAGGTGAATAACAGACTAGGTGATTCCACAAACGAGTTGCTCATAAAATATTATCTCCTAACTTAACAATACATTCTCACAGAAAATAGTTGAACACTAGGATAACGTATTTAGAAATGTAATGATGCAATCGAATTAATCATTTTGTTTGGTTTATTAGCATACTAATCGATATATACACTATATACACTTGTTATTTGATCTTTTTGCTAACCAAATCCGAGTTAACTGCGAGTGCCAATATACCATATGAGATTCAGGCTTGCAAGGATAAAACAAAATACGAACACTCTGAACATTCTAATAATATAGGATAGTCAATAATTACTATGAAAATTATCAGCGGAGTGAAAAAATGTAATAATGTTACCTAACCAACAAATTACATAATTACAGATGGTCATAAGTTCACTAACTTAATATGCAGTACCAGAAAGAACTTTAAATACTGTGCGAATAATGATCTTGAAATCCAACCAAAGTGACCAGTTTTCGACATACCACAAATCATATCTGGTTCGATCCTCAATTGAGGTATCTCCACGTAAACCATTGACTTGTGCCCAACCAGTAATACCTGCTCTCTCACGATGCCGTTCCATATATCTAGGTATGCTTGCCTGAAATTGTTCAACGAACTGCGGCTGTTCCGGACGAGGACCCACAAGACTCATATCACCCAGCACTACATTAATCAATTGTGGCAATTCATCTATAGAAAACCGTCGAATAAATCTACCTAGACCTGTGCGTCGCGAGTCTTCTGCCACTGTCCATTGACTCTCTTCACTCGCATTTGTCCTCATTGAGCGAAACTTAAAAATCTTGAAGTCCTTACCATCTAATCCAACACGGTCCTGGAAAAAGAATACTGAGCCATCAGATTCAAGCTTAATCAAAGCCGCAACCAACATCATTAAGGGTGACAATAATACAAGACCAATTGAGCTAATAAGCAAATCAACCAATCGCTTAAGAGATAGTCGCCAACCTCTGAGAGCGACATCACGTACAGTAAGTAAAGGCAAACCTCCTAGATCATCTACAGAAACCTCACCTGCCATAATCTCATATACGTCTGGGATAACTTTAACACTCACATGACCACTCTGACATCTAACAATTAGACTCAAAAGCTCATCTCGAGTAGCATCCGGTCTAGCGATAATAACTTCATCAACTGAATGTTTATCGACTAAATCGGCCAAATCTTTTGAGTGCCCTATTACAGGCACGCCTAATAAATCTTGCAGGTCTTCTGATCCATCAACTAAACCTACCAATTGATATCCTAGATGTGGCATCCATGTTGCTTTTTGAATTACTACAGCAGCTGCGTCTCCCGTACCAACAATTAGCAATCTCTGGAGACCAATACCGCGTGAACGCAACCTTGTAAGGATGCCACTATAACCACTACGCCCTAGTAGTACTAGAGCAATCGTGAGTACCCAAGCATAAACTACTATAGTTCTCGAATAATCAACTTCAAATACAGTATTTTTAAACAGCAAAGTAGAAAACGCAATAGAAAATAACGCCCCAATCGAGACAGCACTAAATACAGCATAAGCTCGGTCCACACGCCCAATAGTACGCGTACCATGATAAAGACGATTCAGATAGAAAACTATTTGAACACATATAACTTGCACAACAATTACTCGACCATATGCAGTGACAGATTCGAGTCCTTGTGGCTCTGTAGGAAAAGCTATAGCAGTTCTTAATTGATAGGCAAACAAATATGCCAATGATATTAACACCGCATCCAATAATACTAACAACAATGTAGTTATTGATTGAAAATGTTTGTTACTGATTGATGTCATGACCATAATATATTAGTCACCTTAATTTTCAGCTTCGCTAGTAGGAAGATTGGGCGGATAATCAGCTTTCATTCCCAGTCGCTCCGCGACCGCTGCATACATTGCCATTCGGTCATCCCATGGATATTCAATAGATCCAAAACACATGGATTGCTCATGTGCCTTACCACAAGCCAAAACTATATCACCACTGACCGCCATCCGTACCGCAAATCGGATAGCATCGGCTCGATCAGGTATTTTGCAAAATGTCTTGCTCTCTATACCACCCATCTTTTCACATCCTGATGCAATTTCTGCCATTATGTCAGATAAAGACTCTGTACGAGGATCTTCAGCAGTGATAACAGTGAAATCTGCAAATTCAGCTGCAATGGAACCCATCCAACTACGCTTAGCCACATCTCGCAATCCAGCAGAGCCAAATACCACAATAATACGACCGTTAGTTATTTTCCTTACCGAAACTAATAATTCTCGTAAAGAATTTGGCGTGTGCGCAAAATCCACCACAGCTTCAAAATCCTGACCAATATTAATATATTCCATTCTACCAGGAATACGCTCTAGCGACGCTATACCTGCCTGTATATGTTCAGGATGGATATCGAGACCGTTATAAGAGGCAGCTATTGCTGCAAGACAATTGCTAATATTGTATTGACCTACAAGAACAGTTTCTACTGGAAAACAATCCTCGCCTATTTTTACATCAAAACTAGTATTTCCTTCATGGATGCTAACATTGGTTGCTTTAACAATGGATTGTGATTCAATACCATAATCCACCAAATGGGTATTTAGTTTATTCTTGATGAAAGAATAACTTTGTTCATCATCATAATTAAGCACAGCTAGCTTATTTATTTCCGGCTTGGATGTAGTAGCACCAACTTGATCAAACAATAAGGACTTTGCGTTCATATAAGATTCCAAAGTACCATGATAATCCAAATGCTCGTGAGTAATATTTGTCAAGACTGCTATATCAAATTCACAAGCAGACACTCTATGCTGCACTAGGCCATGTGATGTTACCTCAATAACACAGTGGGTCATTCCGGTATCTACCATTTGCTCTAATAAATCCTGTAGAACCACAGCATCAGGAGTTGTTACATGGAATCCAGTATCCTTAGTTTCATCACCAATTACAGCATTGACAGTTGTAATAAGTCCGGTACGAATGCCAGCAGCAGACAATATGCTATGAATTATGTTGCATGTAGTTGTCTTACCATCTGTACCGGTAACACCAATCATCACTAGATTTCGTGAGGGAAACTTCCGCAAGGCTGCAGCACACCATGATAGCGCTCTGGTACTAGTATCAACCTGTATATATGGAACATTTGATTCGTCAAACCACTCGCACACTTTTGCAAATGGTAATTCTCCTACAACAGCAGCAGCTCCATTATCAAGAGCAGAAGGTATAAATTCATGGCCATCTGATACCAATCCACGACGAGCGACGAATAATGCGCCAGGAATGACATTATTGGAATCCTCCACCACAGAACTGATGTCTGGATCACCCTTGTTAGAGATATTTGATGCCTGCACAACTGATAAAAGTTTAGAAAGATTCACAATACTTTATAGGAAGTGTTGATGTACAGATTCCTGAATACACACTGAATTATACCTCGACAGGTTAACCAAAACAGTCCCAGGTTTAATTTGTTAACTCAACCCAGGACTGCCATATTTTTTTGTCTGGAATAAAACGTCTTTAATTCAAAGTCTGTTGCAAAGTTTCCAGTTGACGACGTGCAGATCCATCTACCTCATGTTCTCCCACACGTACAACTATACCTCCCAAAATTCCAGGGTCTACACGAAAATCTATCTCCGTTTCAGATCCAAGTTTGTCTTTCAATCCACCGTCTATTTGCTTCTTCTCATCGGGAGTTAATGTTATGGCACTGGTAACTACTGCAGTCTCACCTTGTATATCAGCACCTTCTAGAACAGACACTTTACCAGCAGTGATACCCGAAAAGAATTCATCTACTAGAACTTTCTGTCGAGCTTCGTCAAGCTCAGTACCGATAATCTTATTTGCTGCTGCAATAGCCATAGCTGCGACCTGCGGCCGTATATCAAGCAGCACACTTTCTTTATATTGTTGAGCTGCTTCTTGAGCTTGCTCCAAAAGTTGTGCTCTTTCTTGCTCAACAGATTTTTGTACCTCTGACGCAGCACTTTCTGCCCGCTTAGTAGCTTCGGCAATGATACTTGCCCTTTCGGCCTGCGCCTCAGCGACAATCTTCTCTGACTCTTTTTGAGCATTCTCACGAGCTTCGGCAGCTTCTTTAGCATCTTCAAGGCTCTGTGCTATTTTTGCACTCCGCTCATCAAGCATTTTGACGATTGGCTTCCATGCCCAAAAAGACATAATTAACATAACGATAAAGAAATTTAGTATCTGTACTACCAGATAGCTCAGATTAATTCCAAGGTTTCCTAAAGCTTCCATCTGAATACACTCCTATACGCTTCTATTTATTACAGTAGTGATAACTAACTTAACTTGCAAACAGGATTATGAAAGCAATTGCCAATGCATAAATAGCAACAGCCTCAGCAAATGCTATACCAAGAATCATGTTAGTCTGAATCAATGGAGCTGCATCAGGATTTCGACCCATAGCTTGCACTGCTCCACCTACAACTGAACCTATACCTATACCACCACCTGTAACACCTATTGCCGCAAGTCCTGCGCCAATGAGTTTAGCTGCTTCAACTATATCACCTTCCATCTTACATATCCTCCAATATCAATATTATGTTACACATCACAACTCATCAGTGAGCCTCAGTTGCTTGACTCATGAAAACTAAGGTAAGCATCGAAAATACATAAGCTTGAATCAAACCAACAAAAAGCTCGAAAAGATATAAGCCAGTAGGAATTATAAATGAGACTAACGATCCTACAACAAATAACAATAACTGGCCAGCAAAAATATTTCCAAACAACCTAAAAGTAAACGAAAGAATTTTGGCAAACTCACCGATTAATTCCAGTAATCCTACCGCAAAATCCATGGCGCCCATAACCGGCTTAGTCACTAAGGCACGAAAATTAAGGAACTTTGTTATGTGACCTGTTTTCTGGGCAGCAATGCCAAATACTTGTGTCATAAACACTGAGATTAACGCCAATGCCAAGGTAAAGTTCAGATCAGTGGCAGCAGCTCTGACATATGGAGTAATAGTACAGGAATGACATAACCCATGGCCATGATCACCTTCATCATGGGGTAGTTCCTGGCTACCATCTAACCAATACGCCGGGCCAATGGGATGCGCTTCATAACCCTTAAATGTACCGTGAGCCGGCTCCAATACCCCAACACTATCAACACCTGGGATTAATTCCATCCAATTAGCCACTAACAACATGAAAAAAATAGTCGCCATATATGGAATAAATTTTATGGCATTTTTTCGTCCAGCTGTAGTCACAGCAGTGTTCCATAGAAACTCAAACAATGCCTCAATGGCATTGTAGAAGCCACTAGGAACCAAATTCCCACTAGATACCTTACGATAGATGAAAAACCCGAGAGATAATATAACTATGTCTGTAAGAAGTGTAGCCACTAATGTGTTGGTCAATGGCTGATTAATAATTGGGACATTTATTGGAGGATGTCCTATTTTCTCTCCAGGCAGAAACACATTAGGAGCAATAGTTGGTAATGGACCAAACTGTAGATAAGCTCCCAAAATAATACAAGCTAGAACAATCCAGCGTTTTACACCAAACCGCTTTTGATTAAGTGATTCTGTCGTCACTATTAGACTCCTCGTCCTCTTCTATTTCTGACACTGTGTTGCTAGATAATCCACGTGTGGATCTCAAAGCCAAACGGATTGTTAGATACAATACAATTGGCACACTGAGTAGCAACAATCCTATGGTGAACCATGAATTTCCATCACTCACCTGGGAATCAAGCCACCGTCCAGTTACAGTAGCCAAACCGATAAATAGTATGGCCAGACAGCCAACTTGTCCGGTGACTGATAGCAGTGTTACCTGCCATACTTTCTGGGGATCGCTACTTTTCAGAACCTATTTTCTCCCCAATTTCGGACGTTTGCGCATTATATCACAAGCCAAACTGAGCGTCAAAACAAATCCTGCGCAGCATGCATAGCCCAATTAAACCATGGGGATGAAGCTGTTCCTATCAATATGATACCTAACGTCAAAACCACAAGCGCTAATTTGCATATAGCCGGAATATCGATAGATCCTGCTCCATCTGGAGCTGGACTAACATAAACAACCTTCAGCACAACCAGGTAGTAATATAATCCCACTATTGCGTTCAAGACACCAACGAATGCTAACCAAATCATATCTGCTTTTACCGCAGCAGCAAAAACGTAGAACTTTGCAAAAAATCCAGCCAGCGGAGGCATGCCAGCTAGAGAAAGAAAAGCTATTAACATTGCCAAGGCCAGATATGGAGAGCGACGACTCATACCAGCATATTGTTGAATATCATCAGTACCAGCAGTATGAGCAAAAACGATGACTACACCAAAAGCAGCTAAGTTAGTAACCACATAAGCAATCAAGTAGAAAATAGCAGACGCAACACCTAATTCAGAGTAAGCAACGAAAGCAACCAATGCATAACCAGCATGAGCTACAGATGAATATGCTAGTAGACGCTTAATGTTAGTTTGAGCAAGAGCCACTAAATTACCAAAGGTCATAGTGACCGCAGCTAAACCTGCCATAGCAGGTAACCAATACTCACTAGCAGCCAGTCCATAAATAAAAACGCGCAGCAACACTGCAAAACCAGCAGTCTTAGACGCGGTGGATATAAAACCGGTGACTGGACTAGGAGCACCTTCATACACATCAGGCGCCCAAAAATGAAAAGGCACCATAGCAATCTTAAAACCCACACCCACCAAAATCAACACTACAATTGCACATATAGCTGATATAGATACGCTACCAGACGCCAAAATAGGTGCTATAGCGCCAAGATTAGTTTCGCCAGTAAATCCATACAGTAGACTAAAACCATAAAGCATGACTGCAGAGGTAGCGGCCCCAAACAGAAAATATTTTAGTCCAGCCTCTGCAGAACGATCATCTGTACGGACATAACCTGCTAACAAATACCCCGCTATACCAGTTGTTTCAATAGCCAAATATAGCATGATAAGATCTGATGCTGAAGCCATGAAACACATCCCAATCACAGCACCAAGCATTATGGCGTAATAGTCCCCTCGGTGAGCCACTTCCTTAGAGCCTATACTAAACATTGCCGTAATCCCACCAGCAAAAATAAACACCAAGCGGAATACAAATGCAAGCATATCATCACGGACCATTCCGCCCCATATCAAATCACCACTAGGTTGCGAATACATTAATGCAGCCAATATGATCAGTAGACTTCCGACTGCTGTCGTAACAGCCAGCAGATGCTTACGACTATCTTTAAGTAGAATATCCATCGTCAAAACAACACCAGCAAGCACTACCAACCCCACCTCTGGCAAAAGTGCAAGTACAGACGATATCTGATAGCTAGATATACCCACTCAGATTCCTCCTATCACTGCCATGACACTTTCTGCTCCGCTAGAAATAAGAGGAGCCATCCACCCGGGGAAAACACCTAATAATACAAGTACCGCCGCTAACAATACAATAGCAATCTTATCTTTACCACTTGAAGGTGTGATATGACCTTCGAATTCTGCTGGCATCTTACCAAAAAATACTTGCTGAACTACTCGCAAAATATAAGAAGCTGTGATTGCTATAGCTACAACCGAAATCATTACAATCCATGTGTAATAAGGAGCTATGAAATAGTCGCTCGAAACTGTTCCTGCACTCCAAAGACCAAGCATAATAGGTAACTCTGCAACAAACCCAGAGAAACCAGGCATACCCATTGAAACAAATCCTCCAATAATGAAGGCAACAGTAACCCATGGCAATTTACCCACAAACCCTCCTAATGAAGGGATATCCCTTGTGTGAGCTCTATCATATACGACTCCAACACATGCAAAGAATAAAGCTGTCATTACCCCATGAGAAAACATTTGCAAGCCAGCTCCGGTAATACCTTGGGGGTTTAATGTAGCTACTCCTAATGTCACTAATCCCATATGTGATACTGAAGAATAGCCAATAACATATTTTAAGTCGCGCTGCTTCATAGCAACAAATGCTCCATAAACCACATTTGTAAGAGCGAGAAAAACTATCAATGGCAACCAGAATCGTGCTCCATCAGGCAATAACATTACACCTACTCTTAGAGCTGCAAAAGCACCTAACTTCATTAACACACCAGCATGAAACATGGATACCGCAGTTGGTGCTGCCACATGACCAACTGGGCTCCAATTGTGAAACGGAAAAATTCCGGCAAGCACAGCAAGCCAAAAAATACAAACGGAAACCAAAACTTCTGAAATTGTAGAGAAAATTCAACTTCCTGTAGAGCTATCATGTTGAAAGTTTCCAGTCCAGACACAAAATACATCGCCAACATGCCTACAAGAGCCAATACAGAGCCAATAAACAAATAGAGTGTCAATTTCATAGCTGCATACTCACGCGTAACCTTCCAACCCCAAATTGCAATTAGCAAATACATTGGGAACACAGCTATTTCATAAAAGAAAAATAAGTGAAACAAATCCAAAGCTACAAACACACCAAATACACCGCTTGCAAGAAGAAACAGAAATGCGAAAAATTCGCGAGGCCTGTCATCAATACCCCATGATATCAACACACCGGTAAAAATGACCATGCCGGTTAATAAAACCAAAGGCAAGCTTATTCCATCCACACCTACATAATAAGAAATACCCAAACTTTCAACCCAATTATATTTTTCTACAAACTGATAACCGGCTGTCTCCATATCATAACTAAAGTAAGCAACAATAGTGAGTGCAAAAGTAATACTTGCAGCAAACAGAGCAGTCAATCTAATTTCTTTTTTCTTATCCTCAGGAAACAAAAACAATATCAAACTAAATGTTACAGGAGTAAGTGTTATAACTGATAAAATAGGAAAACCCATGTACATCACCCAATAAGTGTCGTTACTGTCTCGTTAATCATAAATGTTATCCACCATGGCCAAATTCCAATTATTAGCATAAGAACTATTAGTGGCGCAACAACTATTTTTTCGCGCGTGCTAATTTCCATATTGTGATCAGACCATTCTGTATTGACTGGACCGTGTAACACTTGCCGAATTGCTTTCAATATGTATGCTCCAGTAAAAAACAAGCCTATCATGCTAAGAGCAGTCATAGTAGAAAAAACTGGCCATGAGCCTCTTACAATCGCAAATTCAGATACAAATCCACTCAATCCAGGTAACCCTAGTGAAGCCATGGAGGAAAAAATCAGTATGCCTCCATACACCGGTGCAAGCTGCCATATACCACCACCTAGCTCATCCAAATTACGCGTATGTGCCCTGTCATATACTACACCTACCAAAAAGAACATCGCAGCCGCGGAAATACCATGATTGAACATCTGTAGAACCACTCCTGTTGTTGCAATTGTGCCGCTGAGACGCATTGAAGGATCATTACTGCCAGTTACCATTGCTGCCGCTGCTATACCTAGCACTACAAAACCCATATGATTAACAGAGGAATATGCAACTAACCGTTTGAAATCGGTTTGTCCGTAAGCAGAGAGTGCGCCCAGCACAATAGCTAGCATCGCCAGAAAAGCAAGGATAGGAGCTGCAGCTTGTGCCTCAGCAGGAAATAAAGGTAAAACTAAACGCAAGAATCCATAGGCACCTAATTTCAGTAAAACTCCAGCAAGAATCATGGATCCAGCAGTTGGAGCTTCAGTATGTGCATCTGGTAGCCAGGTATGAAATGGCCATAAAGGTACCTTAATTGCGAAGGCAATCACAAACGCCCAAAACGCAACCGTGCGCACGCTAGACGTAGAGAAATTAGTAAAGATCTCCTTGTCAAACCCTGGCCATACTTGCATCAAAGTGATCAAATCAAAACTGCCGGCCACTACCCCCAATATCTGGATTGCTAACAACAACCCCAAAGATCCAACAAGTGTATAGACAAAGAATTTGTATGAGGCATATTGTCGAGCTGGCACTTTCTTGCCACTTAAGAATTCTCGTTCACCTTTAGGACTACCCCAGATATTTATGAGCAAGTACATTGGTACTAGACCTATCTCCCAAAACAGGAAAAACACTATCAAATCTAGTGCCATGAAAACTCCTAACATGCCAGTCTCAAGCATCAAGAAAAGTAACATATAACTCTTAACACGTTCTTCTATACCGAAAGAAGCAAGGACACCAATAGGCATCAACAAAGCGGTCAGAAGAATCATGGGTACACTAATCCCATCAACTCCTACATGGTATGATGAACTAATTGCTGTATACCACTGTGCTTGTTCCTCAAACTGAAACCCGCTAACCGAAGAATCGTAGCTAAACCAAAGTATTATCGATAAAGCGAAAGTTATTAAGCTTGACACTAATGCAACATGTCGCACTAACTGCTTTTGCTCACCCGGTACCAACATTACCGCTAACATACCCAAAACTGGCGAGAACAATATTAGCGTCAAAAGATTTTCATTCAATAAATTCATCATCAGTTATTTATAATCTATCTAAGTATCACAAATAAAACTGCGCCAATAACCACTACAACACTTAGAGCTACATTCAGATAATCCTGCACACGTCCACTCTGTATGACCCGAAAAGAATGACCAGAAAATCGTACTCCATCCCCAAATTTGTCAGGAGCATAATCTATACCCCACTTTTCAAACCATACAGCTATCGATCCAATTTTCATTGTAAGATTAGCAACTGAATGCAAAGCTCCATCAATCAATACACGATCGATCCATTTGAAAGCAACAACTTCTGATATCCATTTAGCCGGACGCACCAACGCAACATCATATAGTTCGTCAAAGTAGTATTTATTGGCAAGTACACCATATAATGGCCCTAATACTTTCACTAACGGATCTTGTTGACCGACAACCAAAGGCCGTCTTCCATAAACAAGCCATCCTAAAGACAATCCGGATATACCAGCAACAACCGAGAGTATCACGGGCGTCCACTCAAATTCGAAACCAGACCCATGATGCGGCAGTGAACCTATGACAAAATGTTCGAATGGATTGCTACCCAACATAGCTCCCAAAACCGGAAAGTCCATATGTACTCCAACATATCCAGCAAAAACAGCAAAGAACGAGAGCACTACCAAAGGCAAAGTCATTGTCCAGGCACTCTCATGAGCTTTTGCCGCACTTTCAGTTCTAGCATCCCCTAGAAAAGTAAGTGAGATTTGGCGCATGGTATAAAACGCGGTTAAAAATGCAGAAACCAATAACACAACAAATACCCACCAGTGTCCATGCGCGAATGCGTCTGCCAATATCTCGTCCTTAGACCAGAATCCAGCCGTCACAAATGGAAATCCTGCTAATGACAATCCACCAATCACAAAGGTCCAGTATGTAGTGGGCATACGTTTAGCAAGACCACCCATATTCAACATATCCTGTGGGTCTAACTTTTCATTTGTATGATGAATTCCGTGTTCAACACCATGAATAATCGATCCCGACCCCATAAACAGTAATGCTTTGAAAAAAGCATGGGTCATGAGATGAAAAGCAGCAGCAACATAGGCACCTATGCCAAGTGCCGCTATCATGTATCCAAGTTGACTTATTGTGGAATAAGCTAAAACTCGTTTGACATCGTTCTGTGCTACAGCAATAGTAGCCGCGAATAACGCAGTAAATGCACCCACAAAAGCCATAACTGTAAGTGCTGGACTACCGTGTCCTCCCACATTAAGTAATGGGAACATTCGTATTACCATGTAGACTCCTGCAGAAACCATTGCAGCTGCATGAATCATAGCGCTGACTGGAGTAGGACCTTCCATCGCATCTGGAAGCCAAACATGTAATGGAAACTGAGCACTCTTACCAACTGTACCGGCAAATATCAGCAAACCAATCAAATGAGCTGCAGCCATGCCACCAATAACAGATGGAGTATGAAGCAAATCCGTCATAATTTGTTCGTCAAAGAATATCTCCCGGAAATTTAGTGTTCCCGCCTCAAAGTACAGATAGGCAATTCCGATAAGCATTATCACATCCGCTAAACGTGTGGTTATAAAAGCTTTTACAGCTGCACCACTTGGAGTGATCTGAGATTTATCATCATAAGTGCGTCCATACCAAAAACCAATCAAAAGAAAAGAACAAAGACCCATAATTTCCCAACCGAAGAACAACAAAAGCAAATTGTCTGCCACCGTCAAAACCAGCATTGCACCAGCAAATAGGGACAAAAAGGCAAAAAAGCGCGAGTACATTGGTTCAACACCATGATGCGGTGGACTTCCACTTATATCCCTTTGATCGCGGATTTTGCCAAAGCTAGAATAGCCCACACTATATAAAATGATAAGAAAACATGCTAATGGCACAAAAGTAAGCATCACTACAGTCAATGGATCTACAGCCACTCCCATTCTCAACACTGTATCTCCAGTTGGCAACCAACCAACATCAGCAGCTATCGGATGCTCTCCAAAATGTTTAGTAGACAGAGCATTAAACACTATGATCCAACTAAACAACAAAGAAAGTCCCATTGCAAACAATGCCACCAGATGACTAATAGAACGATGTCTACTAGTGAAAAGAATTATCACAAAAAAAGATATCAGAGGAGGTGCTGGCACCAACCAAGTTAGTATTTCTGACATTTCCATAATTACCATTTCATCATGTTAATTTCTTCAGCCATTACTGTTTCACGTCTTCTATAAATAGAGATTATTAGCGCTAATCCCACAGCTGCTTCTGCTGCAGCTACAGCAAAAACTATTATCGCGAATGCTTGACCAGATACATTCGCTGGTTCGTTATAACGCCAAAATGCAATTAGGTTAACTATCACGGCATTCAGCATTAACTCAATACCCATTAGTATAGCTACTGCATTTTTGCGGGCCAGCACTGCATATAAACCGAGACAGAATAATGCGGCCGCAAAAGTAAGATACCAAGCTAAGGGTATCATCGTAAGTTACCTATATAACCAAACCATTTACACATATGTTACTTCTTTCATTCAGATTCCTTAGATGGCAGTGCCACAGCAATCGAACCAATCAATGCAATTATCAATAACACAGATGCAATCTCAAATGGAACAACATATTTGCCTGGATCTACCAGGCTTTTCCCCAAAATAAGTACTGTATCACCTACATCTCCTTCGGGTAAAGTAGGCCACTCGGTGATCCAAATCAACACAGATGTAGATGCAAAAAACAATACTGATAAAATCGCACCAAACCACCAGGTGTTGGTCCTCTGAGGACCAACATCCTCCATAACTCTTCTCGTCAACATCACTGCAAATACAATCAATATAGCGATCGCACCAATATAAAGTACAACCTCTACTGTGGCCATAAAACTGGCGTCTAGCATTACAAATATTGCCGCTATACCCAGTAGGGAAGCCACTAGCCACAGAGCAGCATGAATGAGGTTTCTAACAGTGACCACTAGATACGCAGCTACTAATGTAGCTGAGGCAAATAAAATAAAAAAGATTTGGGAGGCTGTCACTTGTATATCACCACTTCAGCAAGTTATATCGAATTTACTTCGGTTTGCAAATCACTTTGGGCTGCTTGCTCCTTACGAGAAACTCCGCGTAGCACGAGCAGTGTAGCCACAACAATTACCATGTTAGCCAAAAACAATATCAACGAACGAGATCCTGCACTGAAACCTACAGGTATAGATTTGTCTACCAATGCAGTTACCACAAGAGCCACAAGTGAAAGAGGAACTAAAAACTTCCAGTTCAAGTCATTCATTTGATCAATTCGCACGCGGGGCACTGTGACACGAATCCACAACATTATCATACTCACAAAATATGTTTTAATAAGAAAGTAAACCACTCCTAGTAAAGGATATTGGTCGACCCATGGCCCTCTCCATCCACCCAGAAAAACCACTGCTGTAATCGCACATATCGTAAAAGCATGCAAGAATTCTGCAAGCATCCATACGCCAAACTTCATACCTGTATATTCAACATGAAAACCTGCTACTATTTCACTTTCTGCTTCAAGAAGATCAAACGGAGCCCGGCCAACCTCAGCTATGCTAGAAATCAGAAATAGAAATGCTGCTATAGGAGCTGCTACAACAAACCAGACTTGCTGCTCTTGCACTATCGTGTTCATACTCATCGAACCAGCTAGAAGTGTGGGAATCAGAAGGGCGATAATCATAGGCACTTCATAAGACACTAGCTGCGAAACAGTTCGGAATGATCCCAGCAAAGCATATTTGTTGTTACTTGCCCATCCCCCCATCATAATTGCCAAGGTCCCAATAGCACCCACAGCAACACTATATAGAATACCTACATTAATGTCCGTACCTACCATAGTCGATGTAAACGGTATAACAGCCCATATACCTACCACTGACGCTACAGCTATTACCGGCCCAATGTTGAACACTGTTTTATCAGCCCCAGCAGGAGTAATATCCTCCTTAGTAATCAGCTTAACTATGTCTGCAAAGCCTTGAAAAAGACCAAAAGGCCCAACACGATTGGGTCCCAATCTGTCCTGAAATCGCGCAGACACCTTACGTTCTAACCAAATTGTAAGAAGTGGAGTAAGCAAACAGAAGTTCGTCAAAATAAACGCAGCAACTAATTTCTGCAATATTGAAACTACACTGGGATACAAACCTATCTCGCTAAGACCCCACCCAAGCAAATCGTATAAAGAAACTAGAAGGTCACCTAATCTTACTTCAGGCATATTAAATTTCCCAACCTAAATCACACCCAATCGAGTGCTCCTTTTCGCCATGCATACAACAATCCTCCTGCAAGAATAACTATAAAAATGACACCTTCTACCACCGCGAAAAATGGCAACTGCTTGTATGCCACAGCCCAAGGAAACAGAAAGACAATCTCAACATCAAATATGACGAACACTAATGAAAATATGTAGTATTGCACTTTGAACTGGATCCATGTGTCCCCGACTGTCTCCATGCCACACTCGTATGTTTCATTCTTTAAAGGATTCGGCTTTTTGGGTGCCACTATGGTGTTTATTACCAAAGGAACTGCTGCAAAAATAATCCCAAAGAAGAGGATAATCCCGATAAATATCCAGTCATGTGCCATAAAATTATTTTACAAATCTTACCTCATTATGGGGTAAACCCGAATTTATACTTCCAAGTAATTACAGCTATTTGTGACAATTAGTGCAAATGATAGCAAAATGATAGCATGAGTGCAATAGCGTGTCAACGAACTGTTACCAAAAACCTAGTATTTTATACAAATTTGTATACACAATAATTTTCTATTGTAAAACAACCAAATACCTGATGCTTCTTTTGTCATAACAGATATAGCCATCGCAAATGTGATCACGATCTGCTGGACGCATAACCAATTCCGGTAAGACACAGCATCCCTCCCACAATCTGTAACAACGTAGGACTTTCGTGCAAAATGACCCAAGCCAACGCTGTTGCTGCAACAGGTTCTCCAATGGCAGCTATGGTTACATAGGATACGGGCAAGTAACCTAGTGCCCAATTGAAACTGCTATGTCCAATCAACTGTGGTACCACTGCCAATAGCAGAAACCACACATAGGTCTCTTTGCCATAACCACCTATAGGCAATCCAGTCATCACTACTATGACTATCATAACTAATGCGGCCATGCCATATACAACAAAAACATAAGTCAAAAGAGGAAGACTAATGCGCATATGTCTTCCGATCATAAAATATCCAGCTCCGGTAATTGCTCCTAATACCGCCAAGCCATTGCCATATAAGGCCGAATCCTGGGAAAAGCTTTGCCATGACGGACATGAGAACTGAATACCTGCAACTACACAAGTATCACTTAGAGCCATAATAGCTCCACCAATAATTGCAAGTGTCATCCCAATGTATAGAACCGGAGCAGGCTTTTCATTTAGAAAAAGTGGGGATAGCAATGCGACAAATATAGGCAAGCTGCTTACTAATACGGTTGAAGAAGCTACTGTCGTGTATTCTAATGAAGTAACCCAAGTCAAAAAGTGAAGTCCAAGAAACAATCCGGCAGCCAAAGCCAATATCCATTGCTTGCTTCCCATGCCTATCAGTACACGTCTCTGACGAACATAGACAACGGGAGACAACAGAACAGTTGCTATCACAACCCTATAAGCAGCGATGACAATAGAAGATGCATCACTTTGTGCACTCCGAATAAATATGCTAGCCGTTGAAGATGCGATTACTCCGACAAGTAGAACAAGCAGTGGTCGCATTATGCTCTTTTATCAATTTGTGATAGAAAAGAAAACATGAACTGCCAGTATATCTTAACTAGATTGCAACATACCAGTAGTAATACATCAAAACTTGTTATTAGAGTTTCATGGCGATGTTAATATTCCTTGACAAAGAGGTACAAATAAGGATACAATTCAATACTCCTATTGAGATGAAATTTGGATGAAATAAGAGTAAAAATCACAACTTTTTGCAGTACGATAGACATATAAAACACACAATGGAGAGCCATTTATGACACATCAACTTCCAGCATTGCCCTACGAATTTAGTGATCTCGAGCCTCATATAGATGCTCGAACAATGGAAATCCATCATGGAAAACACCATAATGCGTATGTAACTAATCTTAATGCTGCTTTAGATAGTCACCCTGAATTACAGGACAAATCGATTGAAGAATTGCTTAAGGATCTCGGGGCAGTTCCAAGTGACATTAGGGGTGCAGTCCAAAACAACGGAGGTGGTCATTATAATCACACATTGTTTTGGCCGAGCATGAGCGCTGACGGAGGTGGTATTCCTAGTGGTAATCTAGCAGCTGCCATCGATAGTACATTCAATGATTTTGAATCTTTCAAAGCTGAATTCTCAGCGGCAGCAGCAACACGATTTGGTAGTGGATGGGCATGGTTGAGCATCGACACAAATAACAGTCTGATAGTAAGCTCAACAGCAAATCAGGATAATCCTATATCAGAAGGACTGTCGCCAATTTTAGGGCTTGACGTTTGGGAACATGCATACTATCTGAACTATCAAAATCTCAGACCTGATTACATATCTGCTTGGTGGAACATAGTGAACTGGGACAAAGTGTCAGAACGCTTTGCTAAGTGATAAAATACAGTTTGTAACTAGTCAAGATCCAAACACTTAGGAGGATAACAAGTAACATGACCTACATTATTACGGCATTATGCCTGCGTGACAGTTCTTGTGTAGATGTGTGTCCAGTGGAATGTATTATTCCAGGTAAACCCGAAGCGGAATGGCCCTGGTTTTACATTGACCCTGACATATGTATAGACTGTGGTGCATGTGTGCCAGAATGTCCGTATGAAGCAATTTTTGAAGAGGATGAAGTGCCTTCTGATTACACTGCTAAAGGAGGAGAATACATAGCTAGAGTAGGTCTTGAAGGACACTATGAGGGCGAGAATGAGAAAGGCGAACAAGTAACACTTGATTGTACAAGACAGCTAGACGCTGGAGAAGTATTAGATCTCACAGATGACATTCAGCCTAATTATGATTACTTCACTGACGGTCCAGGCTACGACGCGCTGGACATGTAGTCAACAAAAATAATCAATTCCTACGTAGAATCCAGCGAGAGAGCCTTAATCAGCTCTCTCGCTTCCTATATATAAAAGGAGATAGATCATAACAATGCGAACTGAACGGGATTCTTTGGGAGAGAAATCCCTCCCATCTGATTGTTATTTTGGTATCCAAACTGCTAGAGCTATTGAGAATTTCCCAGTTAGCGGTCTACGGCCATGGCGTGCTTTCATCTGGTCTATGGCTCTTATCAAGCGATCAGCAGCCAATGTAAATCATGCTTTGGGTCTCCTAGATCAGGAGAAAGCCAAAGCTATCGTAAAAGCATCCACAGAAGTAATGGAAGGACATTTCGATACAGAATTCCAAGTAGATCCGTTCCAAGCTGGAGCTGGAACGTCACATAACATGAACATAAATGAAGTTATCGCTAACAGAGCCATAGAGATATTGGGAGGCAATAAAGGCGACTACAACACTGTTAGTCCGAACGACCACGTAAATATGGCGCAGAGCACAAATGACACAATTCCAACTGCTATTCGACTGGGATGCTTGTGGAGACTGGATGAATTAGAGAAATCTATAGACGGATTGTCTAACACACTGCAGGCCAAATCTGTTGAGTTTGACGACGTATTGAAATCAGGTCGCACTCATCTACAAGACGCGGTTCCGGTTAGACTGGGACAGGAATTTGGCGCATACGCCAAGGCCTTGCGCCGAGACCGCGAACGTATATCACGTAGCGCCAACGGGCTGCGACGCTTAGGTATTGGTGGCACTGCAACTGGAACGGGACTAAACGCACACCCAGAGTATCATGTCAGAATGGTTCAGGATTTGAGCAATGTCAGCGGATTGGCACTATCTGAGTCCGACAATCTGTTCGAGAGCATGCAATCACTTTCTGATGCAGCCGACTTCTCGTCTAGTATTCGAATAACAGCAATGACACTAACTCGTATAGCGAATGATATACGTCTACTATCTTCTGGACCTTCGACTGGCCTAGATGAAATCAGATTGCCTGCCGTCCAACCAGGATCCTCAATCATGCCTGGCAAAGTAAATCCTGTACTAGCTGAAATGCTTAACCAAGCTATGTTCCACGTACAAGGGTGTGATCACACTGTAACACTCGCATCACAAGCTGGACAACTTGAACTTAACGTGATGATGCCCATCATCGCACACAATCTTTTTGAGATGATGCAAGTGATGATTGGGGCAGTACAAGCATTTGACGAGAAATGTGTACAGGGTATTACAGCTAATAGTGCAAAGGCCGAAAACTGGCTAAATAAGAATGCAATTGTGGCAACTGCACTGAACCCATTGATAGGCTACTTAGAGGCTGGTGAGTTAGTAAAAAGCGCAATGAAACAGAATGTCTCCATTCGCCAAATAGCTACGGAACGTATCAAAGATGGAACCCTGAAACACAAAGATGAGGATCGCCTAATCACTATAGACGAAGTTGACAAAACTATAGGAAATCTACGAAATCTGACAAATGGCGGTATTCACTAGCCAATAAGCGTGCTCTAGGAGTTGTCCTTCCTAGAAATTTGACCATCCTTAGTGGGGATTGGCTCACCATGTGGACCAATAACAGGATTGCCTAAGAAAACAGCTATGCGATCCTCCAACTCCTCTGATATTACATGCTCTAACTTCTCCGCTTCATCATGTACTTGATCGGACTTATATCCTAAAGCTTCTATCAAGTACAATTCGATGAGCCTATGATGACGTATGATTTCAAGTGCAATCTTCTCACCAGTAGAGGTTAACACGACTCCCTTATGTGACGTATACTTAACCAAAATAGGAGAATTAGCAGACATCTTTTGGAGCATTCCAGTAACAGATGCAGGGGCATACCCCATTCTATTTGCTAAAGCAGAAGTAGTAACTGGACTATTTCTTTGCTGTAATTCGTAAATAGCTTTTAGATAGTCTTCAATTGCGTGGGAGAATTTACCAAATTTAGTCATTCGAACTCCTCAATTAAGCCATGGAATTATAGGAGTGTATAATCACATAGTCAAGATTGATATAATAGCAATCTCAAATATAACAAATAATGCATTCATCATTAACTCTTACTGAATCTCAAGCAACGAGTATGATAGCTCACGCCCAACATGCTTTGCCCAATGAAGCCTGTGGCTTGCTCGGAGGCAAATCAGGACATGTAAGCACTGTATATCCTGGCACTAACTCTGAGCATAGCCCAATACGTTATCTCCTCGACCCAATTGATCAATTTAACGCAATGAAAACAATTGATCAAAGTGGTGAAGATCTTATTGGAATATTTCATTCGCATCCAAAAGGCGTGGCAATCCCATCAGAAATCGATATTACTCAAGCATATTACCCTAAGGCTACCTATGTGATTTTGGCACGCCACAATGAAAAAGATTGGTATATGCGCGCCTATTATCTTGTTGAAGGTCACATCAATGAAGTAAGAATACGCAGGCTAAATACTCAACACACTATATTAGAAATCGATAATAGAACTAATTAATATGCTAACTCCACTTACTTTTGGTCTAATTATTATAGGATATGTTATTGGAGCTGTACCAGTGGGTTTACTAATAGTAAAACGCATCACAGGCAAAGATGTCCGACTGGTAGGCAGTGGTCGTATAGGCGCCACGAACGTAATACGAGCTGCAGGAATGTGGGCAGGCGTTACAACAGCAATACTAGACTTGGTAAAAGGAGCACTACCAATTCTTATAGCCAAATTAATAATGCCGTCAGACGAATATGCATGGGTTCATGTATTAGTAGGTGTGTCAGTTGTACTAGGACACAACCATTCGATATTCCTTAGAGAATCGATAACTGACCCTAAGACAGGTCGTAAGAAGACTATATTGCGAGGTGGAGCCGGTGGAGTAACAACGGTAGGTGGTGCAATTGGATTATGGGTATGGACTGGATCCATAGTTATACCAGCAGGAGCTGCGATTTTGTTCGGAATAGGATATGCTTCAGTTGCTACCATGTCAGGCGCAATAATGACAACAATAATTATGATGGTTCGATCAAATCAGGGTTTACTACCTAGCGCTTACATCTATTATGGCGTGATGTGTTTGTTACTACAGCTATGGGCTCTCCGCCCTAATATTAGACGCCTAATTAACGGGACGGAAAGATTAATAGGATGGCGGGCCAAACGTATGACTGGCAACATGACTGCAGACCCGACTTCAATCAACCAGGACTAAAATCACAATGGCAAAAAAACGTAATACTAAACGCAAGACGAGTTCATCCAATATAGTTTTAGTAGTTTTCGGAGTAATGGTAGTAATCGCAATGGTATTGGGTCCGCTACTAACTTTACTAGAATAATCGCAAGTATATAGCCTTTCTAAGACACAGATATATTTTCCGATCCACTAGACTATCTGCAACATTACAAGCACACTAATCACGAGTATAGTAACAAGACTATATTCCACAATGGAGTGTAAATTACTCACCATCTCTGATAGATTCCTAATTAGCCCAACGGAAATGTGAAGTACTAAAAGCAATGATATAGCAACAACAATCGGTGGCAGCGCCAAATAACCTAGTACCCACACAAGCTCACCAATAATCAAACCTATGACAAAACCGTTCCAACCAGCCCTTGAGGCTGACAAACCATAACCATATAACAACCGAAAACTCAATAGTGCTATTACAACCATTGCCGCTATCGACGATATAGCAGCTCTAACCTGGATGTTTACCAACCAAAATAACCACAGCAACCCTATTGGATAGTACAGAGCAAGCAATCTGATGCGAACAGAATTTAATACCGGAAATTCTACAGCCCTATATTCTGTTATCAATACTAATACCAAAAAGGCCATACCACATAATAAGCCTGCCAACCATTCAGACTCCATTGCCCAACTATCAAGCACGATCCCTATTATTACAACGGACAACATAGGACCAATGCAATGATAATATGGCCTAATATTACGATGATCGCCCTTAAACAGCACATGACTCCTTATCATCATGTCGGTTCCAGAAATTACAGAGGCTGTAACTAATAGTATCATTATTGTTTGACTATCAACCCAAAAATGCAATGGCGACCCAAACAGCATCAACTTCACCATACGTGATGGTATTTCCAGAAACCGAGAAACCACATACCCTAATGCAAGCACTGATGTCAGCAAACTTAGTTTGTCCATTTCTAAAATGTTTTTGCTATATTCCTTAGCCATATGTATATTCTAGCAACGGCGTATAACCATGTCAAAACAAACTCAATAGTAATATGTCTATGTTACTAATACTAAAACAACTATTTCTAATAGGGCTTGGAGTAATAATAGGAGCATTAGTTAATTACCTGGCTGATCAATTACCTTCAAAAAAACGCCTATCATATCCACATTGTTGTCATTGTTTCAAGCCGCTAGCACCTAAAATGTGGTTCGCGTCAATTAGTTTTATTGTAGGTGGTTGCAGGTGTGGCAACAAGATATCACACAGATCAATCTTGGTGGAATCAATTTTTGCCATATTGCTGCCATTAATTTATGAGGTTATATCGACTACTGCTCATTTCGGTATAACTAGTTCTCTATTAGCTTGTTTCTTTCTAATCATTGTGATTGATATAGAACACAAACTCATCCTAAACTCAGTAATAATTCCCGCTGCATTCATTGCACTGGCATATGGTATGCAAACCAACAATCAAGACATATCAATAATTTTGGCATCAGGAATAGCAGGATATCTGTTAATGCTACTCGTATTTTTTGGCGGAAAACTTTATTGGAAGTTATTGCTCAAGAACAAGGGTTTATCTCGTGACTTTGTCGTGTTTGGAATGGGAGACGTAAGGCTTGGAGGACTCATAGGATTGGCAACAGGATGGCCAGAACTACCTCAAGCTATCGCAGTATCCTTCATCAGTAGCGGTATATTTGCCATTGCTATCAGAGCAAGTAGCAAATATAAACCTCTCACTGTACTGCCATTCAGTCCCTTTTTAGTAGTAGGTGCTTTGATTGCCTTATTACTTTCATGATTGAAAAACCGTCACCAACTCTTATATTCACTAAAAAGTACTATGATAGGCCGCATCATGTATTGAGGTATAGTAGTGCACTTCTCTGGCTCTTGACGCTGAGATATAATCATTTGTAATGACTAAATCAAGAATATCGGATCGTATCACAGAAGTATATCTAGCAGCTGGTACACTAATGTTTGTTGGTTGGGGAGGAATGCTCGCACTGCTTTTGTTCACAGTACCAACTGTGGACGCACGATGGATGTTTTTCCTGCTTGCTCTATCAGCTTTAACCGGTACGGCAATACCATTTATCATATTTCTTTCAAAACGCTTTGGTAAAACTCCTATAAGTGTTAATGTTCTTATAAGAAGAGCAATATGGGTTGGAGTTATTGGATGCATACTTGCATGGCTACAACTAGGACGTACTCTAACCTGGACCATCAGTCTATTAATAGTTACTGTTATAGTGGGAATTGAATGGCTTATAGAAATACGTGAGCGCAGCCTATGGAATCCCGAGAATGCCAATGAAGAATGAACATTTGCGGTCACTTCCATCGGTAGATAAACTGCTAAATGTCAAAGATATACAAATTCTTGAAGGCTCATTTGGTCGTCCCCTTGTGACCGAAGCAGTACGCAATGTTCTCAAAATAGAACGAGAAAATCTCCTTCAATGCAATAGTGCCCAAGGATCTACTTACAATGAGTTAGCTATTAAAATAGAAGAGTGGCTTCAAACAGAAACTTCCTTGACACTCCAACCTGTCATCAATGCAACTGGGGTTATTCTTCATACAAATTTGGGTCGTGCACCGTTATCTAAGGAGGCCCAGGAAGCAATTCTGACAATATCCAAAGACTACAACACACTAGAGTATGATCTTGATTTAGGACAACGTGGACCACGTGGCGCAGATGTAGACAATCTGATTTGCCGAACTACAGGAGCCGAAGCTGCTTTAGTGGTAAACAATAATGCAGCGGCAGTTGTGTTGATACTGAAAGCCTTAGCAGAACGACGAGGTGTAGTAATTTCCCGAGGACAGCTTGTAGAAATAGGAGGAGGATTTAGAATACCAGATGTTATCAAACAATCGGAAGTAAATTTAGTTGAAGTAGGCACGACTAACAGAACTCATCCACACGATTATCATCAAGCCATAAGAGAACAACACAACAACGTTGCATTAATAATGAGGGCTCACCATAGTAATTACAATATTGTCGGATTCGCAACCGAGCCCAATCTGCAAGAGCTGGTATCAATAGGATTAGAGCATAACGTCCCAGTATTAGACGATCTTGGATCAGGCACATTACTTGACACTTCCACTTTTGGTCTAACACATGAGCCAACTGTACAGGATAGTTTGAATGCCGGGGCAAGTCTTGTCTGCTTTTCAGCTGACAAATTGTTGGGCGGACCACAAGCAGGCATCATAATTGGCAACAAACACCTTGTCAACACACTCAGAAACCATCCGCTTGCCAGAGCCATTAGAGCAGATAAACTATGTATTGCAGCTCTTTCAGCCACATTACTTCATTACATAAAAGATGAGGCTACCGAAAAAATACCTGTCTGGCAAATGATAGCCATGGACATTGGTACAATCAAAACACGGGCTCAGAGGGTAGTTAATCAGGTAGGCGGAACACTTTTGTCCGGATTATCAACTATTGGTGGTGGCAGTCTACCAGGCGAGACTTTGCCAACTATTTTAGTGGGTTTGAGAGTAGAATCATCTGAACAACTTGCTCAGGACATGCGCAATAATAAGATAATAGTTCGTATCCAAGACAACCAAGTAATGCTAGATCTTCGTACAGTACTACCACATCATGATGACAAGCTGATATCTATACTAAACGATTTGCTGAGTGTATGTGTATAGGAATATGAAAACAGATATAGATCATCTAATGAAGGAACGCAATCTTGACGCACTTTTTGTCAGTGGTAGTACGCGAGACAATCCAGCCATGTACTATTTGACTAATGGAGCCAAGATAGGAGAATACAGTCTTTTAGTAAAGCAACCCGGTAAAGATGCCATCTTAATTGTGATCGGAATGGAACGAGATGAAGCCAGTGCTTCGGGATTGCCGATTATTGAGCTTAGCCATTTTAATTTACCCAAACTATTACAGGAAGAATCCGGCAACAAACTATTAGCTCATGCACGCATGCTTGTATCAATCTTTCAAGAATTAGAGATTACTGGCAGAATTGGTGTCTATGGACGAGAAGAACAAGGGTTTACTTTAGCACTTTACAAAGAGTTAGAATCACGATTGCCAGATTTGATTTTTGTAGGGGAATCTACACCTAATTTGTTGCAAACTGCCCAAACCACTAAAGACGACCAAGAGATGATGCGAATTCGTGACCTATCTGAGAGAGCCCTCCATGTTGTCAGCGAAACTCGAAACTACATTAGTGCTCACACCGTTAATGACGGACAAATTATGACCCAGAAAGGTATCCCATTAACTATAGGAGATGTGAAAAGTCGTATCCGCCGCTGGAGTGTGGAATCTAATCTTGAAAATCCGGAAGGATTGATATTTGCGACAGGACGGGATGCAGGTATTCCTCACTCACGCGGACAGGATAAAAAGCCGCTACGTGTTGGTGAAACCATTGTATTCGATTACTTTCCTTGCGAATATGGCGGAGGATACTTTTACGATTTCACACGGACTTGGTGTATAGGACATGCATCTCCTAGAATAGAACAATTGTACAAAGAAGTGATAACAGCATATGATCTGTCTTTGTCTAATCTTCATGTGGGACAATCTTGCTCTACAACACAGAAACTAGTAAATGATTATCTAGAACATCAAGGACATCACACTACACGGAGCCATCCAGGAACAAATAGGGGCTATGTGCACACCCTAGGTCACGGTATCGGTCTCAGTGTACACGAACATCCACGTCTATCCGAAACAGCTTCTGAAGACGATATATTACAGGCGGGTATGGCCCTAACTATAGAACCGGGGTTATACTATCCAGAAGACAATATTGGAATTAGAGTTGAGAATTACGTTTGGCTTAATCCTGCAACAGGATGTCCTGAACATATTGGAGAATTTGACAGAGAATTGGTCATCCCGATATAAATGAGAGGAAGGTAACTGTGACTGTACGAATTCTTGGAATTGAAACCTCATGTGACGAAACAGCTGCTGCAGTAGTCGAGGAAGGCTCAGTAATCATCTCAAACGTTGTAGCATCACAGAACGAAATACATGCTCAATATGGCGGAATATACCCAGAGATCGCATCTCGTGTCCACATAGAAACAATTCACAATATAGTCACAACAGCCCTATCCGAAGCACATGTCAGCCTAGACGATATATCAGCAGTAGCAGTAACACGAGGCCCAGGATTAATTGGCTCTCTTCTTGTTGGTATAAATACTGCCAAGGGCATTGCATTAGGTAGACATATACCATTACTAGGTATAAACCACCTAGAAGGGCATATATATTCATTGTGGTTAAGCGACCATGCTGATGAAGTAGAATTTCCGGTTCTAGCACTAATTGTGTCAGGTGGACACACAGAAATGTTACTCATTAAAGATCATATGCAATATGAACGATTGGGAGGTACATTAGATGATGCCGCAGGTGAGGCATTTGACAAAGTCGGTAGATTGTTAGGATTACCCTACCCTGGTGGACCTAACTTAGAAAATACAGCTCTAATGGGAAACTCGTCTAGTTTTGACTTTCCTCGCATTTGGCTAGACAACAGTTGGGACTTCTCCTTCAGTGGCCTCAAAACAGCTGTGGTTCGTGAAGTTCAGCAACGTTTCCCAGAACTAGATATGGGACGGAGTGCCTCTTCAGTAGATTTGCCTGTCGCTGACTTAGCTGCCAGTTTTCAAGAAGCTATAGTAGATGTACTCAAGGAAAAATCAATTCAAGCAGCTGAAAAATACAATGCCAAATGCATATTTGTCAGTGGTGGTGTCTCAGCAAATACAACTTTACGCAAAGCAATTGTCGATCGAGCAGGGGATTTGCCAGTTTACTTTCCACCGAAATTTTTATGCACTGACAATGCTGCAATGATTGCAGCTGCAGGCTATAAACGTTTTGAGGCCGGTCAACGTGATGATTGGAATATTGATGCTAAACCTTCCTGGCCACTAGGTCTTTAATACTTAGACTTCGTTAACCAGAACACAAATAATCGGTCTGCGCCGTATCTCATTATAGAAAAACTTTGAGAGGGACTTTTCCACTCGAGTCACAATTTTGTCGTCAGAGTTGTCCTTTACTATAGATACTACCTTCTCTTTAGCTTTAAGAAACAATTGTTCCGAATCACGTACGTAGACAAAGCCTCGCGATGTAAGAACAGGGGCATCTAACAGTTCACGTGTTTCGACATCAATCATCATATTTACGATAACGAATCCATCGCTGGCTAAACGATCCCGCTCACGCAGTACCTGCGGACCAATGTCTCCAACACCGGTCCCATCTACATAAACATATCCTCCAGGACTCCGGTCACCAATTGTTAATGAATCAGATGTCAACTCCAGTATTGTACCGTTTTCAACTACAGCTACATTGTCAGCAGGTACGCCTACCTGATGAGCCAAAGCAGCATGCGCATGCAACATGCGCAATTCTCCATGTACCGGAATAAAGAATTTAGGCTTTACCATTCTAATTAGTTGTTTTTGTTCCTCAGACTTTGCATGTCCAGAAACGTGTACAGGAAGTAAAGGATCATAAATCACTTTGGCACCACGCTGTATAAGTTTATTAATAGTGCGAGAAACCACTTCCTCGTTTCCTGGTATCGGATGGGCAGATAAAATGACAGTATCCCCATCTTCCAAATCAAACTGGCGATTACGTCCAACAGACAGTCTGCCTAGTATCGAGGAGGGTTCACCTTGAGAACCAGTCATCATCAATGTGACTTTGTTATTAGGTAAACCTAGCACCTGATCCAGTGGAACCAGCACGTCATGTGGATCCTGCAAATACCCTAGCTTTTTTGCAAGTTTAGAATTTACTACCATCGATGTACCAACCAACGCAACACGCCGTCCGTTCCTATAAGATGCATTAATTACTTGCTGAACACGAGATATTAATGATTCAAAAGTTGCTACCAATACACGGCCATTAGCAGCACGAAACGATTCGTCAAAAGCACCATCGATGATGGCCTCTGAGCGAGTCCAGCCAGGCTGATCAGCATTTGTAGAATCTGACAAAAGTGCGAGAACACCTCTACCCGCAAAATCCCCAATTTTCGTGAAATCAGTTGGCCAGTCATCAGCAGGAGTTTGATCAAGCTTAAAGTCTCCGGAGTGGACTACCAATCCTATTGGTGTAGTGATACCTAGTCCAACCGCATCCGGAATGCTATGACACACGTGGAAAAACTCCACTTCAAATGGGCCAATATTAACGCTGTCACCAGCATTAACTTCTATGAGTCTATCTACATCGTATAATTTAGCAGCCCGCAGCTTCGCCTCAACCAAACCACATGTTAAGGGCGTAGCATATATTGGAGCATCAACTTTATCTGCAATATGCCGTATTGCTCCAGTATGATCTTCATGACCATGCGTTATCACAATACCACGCACACGATCAAACTTGTCATCTAGATATGTTAAATCAGGAATAATATAATCTATGCCCCACATATCATTTTCCGGAAACATCAAACCCGAATCAACAATGAGTATGTTTTTTCCATACTCAAACACCATCATATTCTTTCCAACTTCCCCTAAACCTCCTAAGGGAATTATTCTAAGTACTTTTTTACTCATACATTATTACTCCAACAAAAAACCCGCCGGCAATTACTGCCCGTCGGGTTACATTCTTTCCAGTTATCCAGTTGTCACTCATAACCAACTAGCTTACTCTTATCCTAAAAACGGCCCCATTTAGACAAACCAGATAATATTCTGCGCGAAGTGTATCATATAGCATACAGCCTGTCAAAGATTAGTATTACCTAAGTAAATGCAGGTATAATTGAGTAGTAAAGAGCATATACGGACAAAATAACCATGGTCGGTATGTATGCAACTGGGAGCCAATACCAGACATGTTTGTAATTTGGCCAACAATTCTCCAAATACCTTGCCCATCCAAGGAGTCCAGCCACATAAAACAAAGCAAATGGTAATAGGGCTGGGAACAGATAACGACCTTGATGCTGGACAAACTCTACGTTGTACTGAATATATTGCACGATCACGATTAATAATGTGTAGAGAATAACTAACCGATATAGTTTGTCAATGCTTGAATTCAAAATTCTGAATCTAAGCAACAGATAATTACCAATAACAATGATAATCAAAAGGATAGTAAGTAGACGCAACACGATCGGCTTCATAGGAATTGCCATCCATCCAAACTGGCCCCAGAAACTATTAAAGGTAGTTTGCATAAAGCGCCAGCTCAAGCCAAGCATACCGAACTTTTCTAGCCAATCAAATGTACGTGGCTGCCCCACTACGACTTCGGAATGATTTATCAGTCCTAGAAAATCTGGCCAACCATAGACTAATATATTGCGCAACCACCATGCTGCACCGATAAACATAGCAGGAACTAACAATTGCAATAAATAAGATAATTTGACCTCCCGCTCTTGAATTCGATGTATAGCTGCCACAATAGCCACTATGGCCAGCACATATACTGTTGCCTTTGTCAGAAACGCGATACCCACTACTATTCCAATTACCCATGGTTTCGTACGGCGCATAATTAACCACAAACCCAAAATCATACATGCTTCAGCCATACTATCATTATTCACAGAGGACATCATTGCTAAATGCTGAGGCAGAAAAGCAATAAATCCGGAAACTGATAATGTAATAGGTAACTTCCCTGGGAAAATAAGGTTGATTGCCATTGCAGACAATACAATCACACATGCTCCTAGAACCAATGAAAACAAACGTAATGCTAACAACGAGCCATCGAACACAACAAAGATTGGTGTAGCCAAAAGGTAGTACAAAGGTGGCTGGTGGGCTTCATATCTCAGCAAATCAATACTCATGTGACTTGGAAAACCATACTGAAGTAACTCGCTAATATACTTTTGGTCATAATCACCCAAATCTAAAATAGGTAAGGACCCAGTCTCAGCGATATGTTTAATGTAATTGTAGTGAGCAGGTTCATCCGGAGCTTGCCATGCAGGAGTATTGACAGCATAGAGCATTCCTATAGCTAAATACACGAGCAGAATTAGGCTAACGCCAACAGTATATGCATTAGACAATTTGTTCATATTGCCTAATCTCCCAGACGATCCATCTCCTGTAACACAATTTCTTCATCAAGTTTTTTGAAAAGAGGAGAGGGTTTGCGAATAGATTGTCCTTGGACTAATGCACTAGGCTCCCATTTTCCTATAGCGCCTTTATTAGAATATTCAAGTACAACATAAGACAATGGCTCTTCTCCAACATTTCTTGTAGATTGATTGCCAAAAAGTGTGTCATCATACCCCATATAATTGTGCAATTTTTCTGAGCTAAATGGCAAAAAGGGTGAGAAAATAATTTTCAGCGAATCGATAGCTTGTAACGCAGTGTATATCGACCTAGAAGCCTTATCTGGATCTGACTTTATGGTAGACCAAGGCTCTTGTTCCTCAAGATATTTGTTGACCTCGGCGGCCAATCTCATAGCTTCCTGCAGGGCTGCTCGCAACTTTATTGCTTCTAACAAATCGCCAACATCATCAAAACCTGATTTGATGACATCAAGCAATTTGTAATCCTCAGGACACAAATCACCTGGCATAGGTACTCTAGCGTCAAAGTTTTTGTATGTAAAGCTCAATACTCGGTTGACAAGATTTCCCCAAGTTGCCACCAATTGATCATTGTTACGCTGCCGAAACTCAGCCCATGACCAATCTGTATCTTTAGTTTCTGGCATATTAATAGTGAGGTAATAGCGCACTGGATCAGGGCCATAACGTTCTACGACATCTTGTCCCCAAACCGCCCAGTTGCGACTCCCTGATATCTTCTCGCCTTCTAGATTCATGAATTCATTTGCTGGTACATCATAGGGCATATTGAGAGAGCCGTCAGGGTCATCAGGAAAAATTCGTCCTACACCTGCTAATTCTGCTGGCCAAACAACAGCATGAAACGGTATATTGTCTTTACCAATAAAATAATAGCTCCGTGCTTCCGGTTGATACCACCAATTGTGCCACAGTGAAGGATTGCCTTCATTTGATGCCCATTCAATCGAAGCAGATAAATATCCTATAACTGCCTCAAACCATACATAAAGACATTTTCCATCCCATTCGTGCAAAGGCACAGGAATACCCCAATCTAAATCTCGAGTAATCGCACGGCCATGCAAACCAATTTCATTGACTGTGTAGCGCGATGGCTTAATCACATTAGAACGCCAATGAGTCTTGTCTTTTGCAAGATACTCACTGATTTGCGGAGCTAATTTTGCCAAGTCAAGAAAAAAATGTTCAGTATCACGCAATTCTAAGGATAGGTTTCCTGTCCTAGATCTCGGATGTACTAGTTTCTTACCATCAAGAATACTGCCACAACCATCACACTGATCCCCCCGAGCATTTTCATATCCACATAAATAACACGTGCCTTCTACATAACGATCCGGTAAGAATCGATTTTCGTTTGGAGAGTACCACTGTTTTTCCGTCTCTCTGTAAAGATAGCCATTATCTAAAAGCCGCTTGAAGATAGTCTGAGATATTTCAAAGTGATTCTCAGATCGAGTGGTGGTGAATAGATCATACGTAATACCCAACTGCATGAATAGATTTAGAAAACCATTGTGAAAATTCTTGTATATCTCACTAGCGCTCTTACCTTCCGCGTCAGCCCGCACGGTAATTGGAGTACCATGAGCATCCGAACCTGATACCATCAAAACGTGATTCCCACAAAGTCTATGATAACGAGCAAAAATATCTGCGGGCAAATAAGCTCCCGTAATATTTCCTACATGAATCTCTGCGTTAGCATAAGGCCAAGCAACAGCTACTAATATATTTTTTGACATAGTATCTAGATTATAAAGAAAATCCGCCAGTTAAGACTATGGGAAGAGATAAATAAATCTTAGACAAAGGGAGTATTAAAGTGAACTGAGCATTTTACTAACCATGTTTGATAGAATTCAACACCTCTTCGCCATGATTAGCAGGCTTGACTTTCGACCATACTTTCAAAATCTTACCCAACTCATCAACAATATACGTAATTCGATACATCCCCATATATGTACGTCCATTGCGTTCCTTTTCTCCCCATGCATAATACGATGAAGACATAGAATGATCCACATCGGATAACAACACGAACGGGAGATTATATTTGGATATAAAGTTATCATGGGATTTGAGGCTATCTGCACTAACACCTAACAAAACAACCCCTTCGTCTTGTATTTCACTGTAAACATCGCGCAAACTACAGACTTCCTTTATACAACCTGGAGTATTATCCTTGGGGTAAAAAAAGAGAACAACTTTCTTGCCAGCAAAATCTTTTAAAGATACAGTTTCGCCGTTAGATGCAGGAAGTGAGAACTCGGGAGCAATATCCCCTTCTTTAAGTACAGTCATGAAATCACCGACAAGTAACGACTATAGGAATTGCATGGCATAATTACTGTGTAAATAGTTCTAAGCCACACATCATACTCAATCTGAGTATTCTTTCAACATCCGAGCGCGCCTAGGATGACGCAAGCGACGGAGGGCTTTCCCTTCAATTTGCCGTATACGCTCACGAGTAAGACCAAACTTACGGCCAACTTGCTCAAGAGTATGTGCATGACCATTTGGCAACCCAAAACGCATTCGCAAAATACAGGCCTCTCTAGGAGACAAAGTTGATAGTACTTCCTCAACTTTCTCCTGTAGTAGATTTTCTTGAGCAGATTCACCTGGAGCCGGCAAACGATCATCTTCAATAAATTGTCCTAATTCGGTTTCACCATCCTCTCCTGATGGTTGTTCCAAAGACATTGGTTGCCATGACACCTTGAACATCCATCGTACATATTCCGGATCAAGATCCAAGTGTACAGCAAGCTCCTCAGGACTTGGTTGACGCCCATTTTTCTGTTCTAGTTTGTAAGCGGTTTTATACAATGTACGAATTCGATCATTCATGTGCACAGGAACACGTATTGTACGGCTTTGATCCGCTACAGCACGAGTTATAGTCTGTCGTATCCACCAAGTTGCGTAGGTACTAAAACGAAAACCTCTTCGATAATCGAATTTCTCAACAGCCTTCATGAGACCTAAATTACCTTCCTGAATGAGATCGAGGAATGGCACTCCCTGACCAACATATTTCTTTGCTACTGATACCACTAGCCGAGTATTAGCTTTGATAAGATGAGCCCGAGCCAAGTGGCCATCCTCAACTGAGTATTGCAATTCCTCTCTAGTATCAACAGGCAGATTGTCATCATCTGTGATTTTGTGAGAAGCCTTTTTGCCGCGCTCATAACGCTTAGCCAAATCAACTTCTTCATCAGTAGTCAGTAAAGGCACACTAGCCATTTCCTTTAGATACAGACCTACGCTATCATCTACTGATATGTGTGACAGATCAAACATAGCCTGTGCAGACTTAAATAAATTCCCTTTGCTATCATCATGTTCAGTTGAGTCTACGCCTTCGTCACCATCATTAATGTGAATGTCAACTCCAGCATCATGCAGAAATGTGAATAACTCCTCTAATAGCGTGGACGATTCTTCAGCCTGAGGGAACAGTTGCACAATATCATCAGTAGTCAGATAGCCAAACTCATTGGCTCGTTCTACCAACTCTGTCAATATATCTGCAGACTCATCAATTACTGTTTCAATCATAAGAATTCCTCTTCAATACATTCGGTTTAAAAAGCTATCGACAAATTTTCGTTAATATTCTCTTCGCAGCATTCACATTCAGATTTGTTTAAATTAGCCCCACAATTCGCGCACAACCCTTTACACTCTGGTAAACATAGCGCTTGTATTGGTTCTAATACTAACAACAATTCTCTAAAGAATGGTCCTAAATCCAATTCACAATTGTCACCAATAGTAAACTGGGACTGCTCATTATCATGTTCACTGTACAACTCTGATATACTGGCACTTGTTGTACTCAAGTGATTGACAACACACCGACCACATTCTGTAGAACTCGTTGCTTCAACATCACCTGCCACTAAAATGCCAAGAGGAACCCTAGTCAAGCTAATGCTCCCAAACAAACTATCGACGAACAAATCAGAAGCAATATGAAATTCTTTCCCCTTAATCTGCACGTCGCTAACAAAACCAACAGGTTTGTTAAGAATATGGCCAACTTTAAGCCCAAGTATATCCGAGCAATTGCTTGCCAAAACTTACCCGCTATTATTCAACTCTTTCATGATCCTGCAAAATTACTAGGCCCGAGGATACCCAGTCCCAAGTATAACATGACCAATTATTCAAGTCAACACCTTCATCAATTTTTACCCATATATACAGCGTAATAGCTAAGGCAAAGTGTCCTATATAGGATATTTTGTGTGACTATAGAAAATGTTAAAAATAGTAATTGCAACACATAATAATCATAAATCTATTGAACTGTTGAAATTAATGTCAAGTTTACCTATAACATGGATGACACTTAGAGACTTGGAAATAGATACCATTGTAGAAGAGACTGGAACAACTATTCAAGAGAATGCCACTCTCAAAGCAAGAGAGTATGCTCGACTTACGAGAATGTATACTTTAGCAGACGATTCTGGTCTAGCTATCGAGGCTCTAAATGGACGTCCTGGAGTATATAGTTCTAGATATGGTGGAAATGATATAAGTAGCAAACAACAACGCGAACTATTGTTGAAAGAATTATATTCTATATCTTGGACAAATAGAAAAGCATATTTCAGATGTACATTAGCATTAGCTAACCCATATGGCACTGATATTACAGTCGCTAATGGAGTCTGTCAGGGCCTAATCACTATGAGCGATAGAGGTACAAAAGGTTTTGGATATGACCCGATTTTCTATGTACCACATCAGAGTTGTACTATGGCTGAAATGGATACGGACACCAAGAATCGAGTAGGTCATAGGGGTAAAGCTACACACAAAATGAAGGGTCAAATTTCCAAATTGATTTCATAGGAACAAAATATAGACCGTAAATCGCATAAGCAAGATGCTTACCTACAATTACTAAATAGTAATTTTACTTCAGTATCTTATAAAGACTTAGAAGCAAGTGTTCCGTGAATATTATCGAAAATACAAACTTCTGAACTCAACACATTCTTTGGAATAACACAAAGCACATTAAAAGTAGTGCCGACCATACCACCGATTCGGATCTTACAAGTTTGACTCACTAATTGATGCGCATCTGGCAATTCTAGAGTGGCAATACTTGCAACCCAATATACTAGTTCAGTGGCTGCTATGCGAACTGCATCATCCAATGGACGCGCACAGCCTATAACACCAATATGAGTGTTGTTCTCAAACCTAGGCCAGAGTATCTCGTCTTGCGATGAAAATTGGTCAACGACCAAAGTGCTATTAAATGATCCTTCTATAGCAGTACCAGTAATTTCACCATCACCCTGTGAATAATGACCATCACCAACATACAGGTACCCTCCATCTACATTCGAACGAAGATATAATGTAGACCCAGGCCCAATGTCAGTTATATCTAAATTGCCTCCAAACTCTCCAGCAACTAGACCCAGCCGAATTTCTCCATGAGCAGGAGCAACTCCTATCGTACCGTGAAACGGTTGATATGGTACCCTAAGCAAAACACCGTTGCTAGATTTGGTAACCAATGACTGTCGATCAGTACTAAATTCCCATATCCATACATGTTCATCCTGATCAGGCTGAAGATTAGGCGACAACGGACTACTAGACAATAATCCGAAATTTGGCGATATAGTAGCAACACCCCAATCGCGCATAGAGTCCATTGCTATGATATGAATAGCAATAATATCGCCTGCACGTACATCATCTACAGCAATAGGACCAGTAAGAGGATTTATTTTCGGAAACGGTGCTAGCTTACGAGGTTTATCATCTTTGGAAGTAATTTGACCACAAAAAGCATCTTCTGTATAAATCTCAAAAGGCTCGCCTAACCCTACGCTTGCTATAGGAACATGGCCACCATATTGGAACGCAAATTTGTCGGTTTTAATCATTAGTTGAACCAAGTACCATTTGCAAGTTGCTCAACTATTTCAACAAACGCCTCTGTATCATCTCGATGCACACTATGACCTACATTTGGAACCACATTGACCGCACGACCACCTGCTTCTTTGCGAAGATTTGCCTTGTCCTCAATGGAAACAAAACGACTCTCTTCTGGCAAAACCCAAACAGTGGGTACTTTTGCTACAAGTTCAGATACATCACTCCGGAGATCCCAAGGAGCATTTCCTGCAAAAGCTGCACGTGCATCGTCAAAATCCACCTGTTCAAGTGACAAAAGCTTCCAGGTTGCATCTCGTCGCGACCATTTGGGGTTGAGCTCGATTAGACCTTCTATATCATGTGGTAAATTTTCTTCATCCCATGCCAGCATTTCCATAGGTATATTTTGGTTGGGAAAGTATGACACTGGATCTTCCAACAACAAAGTTTTAGGATTAAAAATGCCCTTAAGGACACCGAGCTGAGCAAGGGTTCCACCAAATGAATGTCCTATTAGGAGATCAGGCTCAAGAGGTATGTTTTCAGCAAAATCCTCGAGTAGACTATCAAACGAGAAATCTCCATTAGCCCTAGTACTTTCACCATGTCCGCGCATATCAGGTGCAGTAAATTGCCATCCGCGCTCTGCTAACATTCTTGCCGGCTCGGTCATAGCCCCCGCATTGGCAGTAATGCCATGTAGACCCACTATAGTCTTGGTGCTATCCTGCGCACCCCACTGCATCACATTCAAAGTAGCCATCTTATTTACCTGATGCCCAACCGACAATTTGTTGCCACAATTTTGCATAGCCTGACCACTCCACAAAAGCTGGAGGAGCCCAGTGTGGACCACAGTCTGAAGTAAAAGCCACAGACCTACCTTTACCAATTGATCCCGCAACAATCAGTGGGTCTTCACCCACTTGGACGATTACTGTGCTATCTGTCTTCGGTGCCACTCGATTATATCCTAACAGGATTGGCCAATCAGCTCCAACACCACTTACAATAGGATGATTTTCTTCACTAACCAAAGGTTTTATACCTTGAGGTTGTTCAGACCTATCATCACCAGATTCAAGTACAACCGGCAGCACGGCCTCTACTGCAGTTCCCTGATATCTAGCCTTTGCATCAATGCCTTGAAAAGTTAGATATCCTCCTATCATAACTAATCCTCCGCCATTCATCACATACTCTTCAATCAATTCTAAACGATTTGGAAGAGCACGTGATGCGCTAAACGTTTCTGGGTGGAGCAGTAAAGTATTAGTACCAATATCACTCAATATTACGCAATCATATTTATTTATTTCATCTAATTGACAGGGAAAGTCAGTTGCCGCAACATGTGCAGGCTGATAGGTAATATCATATCCAGCAAGATCCAATGCATCTCGGAGCCACTGAACACCTTCAGCATACTCAGTTGTGGTAAAACTATCAAAACCCTTCTGGTGTATAGAGTGAACAGTCCATGATTCACCTGCTATTAGAATATTTCCTTTTTTTGTCATTTTTACCCCTAATTATCTAAGTTTGTTATTGAGTTTAAAAAGGCATTCTCTAACTCTTTGATATTTATTGAAATGGCAACATCAACATTTGCCTCTTTCCCATCCCTAAACAAAAAATCTACAACTGTTCTTCCATAAGTATGATTTCCTGACAATTCCACATCTACCCTAGCTTTTTCTGTTGTTACTAGATCAGGTTCAGCTGCAACTAGTGCTGCAATAGGATCATTGAGAGGCATCAATTTTGGTCCTAATGTCGATGGTTTAAATGTTGAAACTAAAGATTTCAAAAGTTCAACAACAAACATTGAAATCGGTGAGGATATTTTTTGCACATCTTTTATTAGTGCATCGCTTATCCCAACATTCAAAGATGTATCTATTGGTATAAGGGTTATCGGCACTCCAGAATTGAACACTACAGAAGCCGCTTCAGGATCACACAAAATATTCCATTCGGAAGATGCCGTTTTATTGCCAAGCCCTATAGAACCTGCTAAAGAAAAGATTCTTTCTATACTGTTGTCCAAACTTGGATATAAGTTAAATAAAATTGCCAAATTAGTTAGAGGGCCAGTTGTAACAATTGTAATCCCAGGGTTATCAATAATAGTATCATACAATAATTGAACTGAATTTCTACTGTCTGGTTTAATTGAATTCAAATCATTACGGTCTGGATCAAGACCTGAGTTCAAATCCAAAACTTTAGCTATCAATCTATCTCTAACCAATGGATTTTCTGCGCCTTTAGATACAGGAATGTTAAATTCTCCAATCTGAGCAATTGTTATACAAGCATTCTTAAAGGTTCTATCATTTGCCAAATGTCCTGCACCAGTAGTAACTGCTTGCAGTGACAGGCTATCGCTTCCCAAAGCAACAATAATTCCCAAAGCGTCATCATTACCTGGATCACAGTCCAAAATTATTTTTTTAGCCATCATGACTACTCCAATATTTTTTGTGAACGATTATTTTTTTGTTCTATCCAGCTAGAGAATGTTAACCTGATATCACAGCCAGGTATGGAATCGTAAAAACCAATTGTGCTGGTAAATCAAAAACTTGTAGTCTATCAACTAATGCAACAAAAAACCGAACAAAAATGTTTTGTCGAACGATTTGTCAAATGAGTATTTTGACTCACACCTTAGTGTCAACTAATTTCAAAATATTCCCTGTATCGATTTCTCCAATAAACCCATTACCGGACCTGGCAAAACACCAAACACTAAAGTTGTGACTGCAGTCAACACAACCACAAAGTTCAACGGCACTGGTGAAGGATCTATCTGATTTCCATCCTTCATCCACATGAGTACAATAATCCGCAGATAATAATAGGCAGAAATTAGAACAGTTACAACGGAAGCAATCACGAGCCATGTATAACCTACATTAATAGCAGCTCGGAACACATAGAACTTTGCTACAAAACCCATTGTCGGAGGAAGACCAGTCAATGAAAGTATAAATATTGTCATTGCCACGCCTAATCCGGGATTGGACCTAGCTAGACCAGCAAAATCGCCGATAGCAGTACCTATATCATCTGTCTTCTCTAATGCTATAACAATTGCCCAAGCTCCAATATTGGTGAGTGCATAAGCAAACAAATAAAAGACCACAGCACTCGCAGCAAAATCAGATGAATCACCTTGACCACCTGCCACTATAGCTACAAACAAATAACCCGCATGAGCTATAGATGAATAGGCAAGCATACGTTTAATAGATTTTTGAGAAATGGCACTAATATTACCAACTATAGTCGATAGTATGGCAAAAATAGCCATAAGAGGTGCCCATTCCACAGCAACCAATTCAAATCCTTCAAAAAATACACGTATTAATGCTGCAAAACCGGCGGCTTTGGCACCAACTGACATGAACGCAGTAACAACTGAAGGGGCTCCTTCATAAACATCAGGCGTCCACATATGAAATGGAACTGCTCCGACCTTGAAGCAAAAACCTACAATTACAAGTCCAATTCCAGACAACAATAATGGTGTCGACCCCTGCACTGCAATAGTTGCAGTGATACCTGCTAAACTAGTCGACTGTGTTGCACCATAGACTAGTGCAATACCGTAAACCTGAAACGCGGAAGCAAAAGCGCCCAGCAAAAAATATTTCAGCGCAGACTCTTGCGAACCAGTTCTAGTGCGTGCTAAACCAGCCAGTACATACAATGGAATCGAAAGTAATTCGAGAGACAAAAATACAACTATTAAATCTTTAGCCATCGCCATGCTCATCATACCAACTACTGAGAACAGCAATAGCGGATAAAACTCGCTACGCTCAATATCATGCTGTTTTAGGTAGTTTAGGGCGAGCAACGTCGCCAACGCTCCACTCCCCAAAAACAATAGATGCAAAAGGTTAGAAAAACCATCAACTGCCAACATACCACCAAACGCTTCTTGTGATACCTCAGGTGAGGACAAGACCAATACAATAGTTACAATCAACCCCAAACAAGTGAGCCATCCGGAAACATGAGTTCTATCTTTAGGAATCCAAAGACTTACTATAAGGAGGACACAAGCCCAAGCAGAAAGAAACAATAAAGGCAACGTAGCTACTAAATTAAGGTCTGGCATTATCATTACATACCCAAAGTATTATGCTGAATTACTGCAACACTAGTGCAGTGCCGAAATCAAGAGCCGCTGTCAACTGTTCTACAGAGGCACTCATCAAGTTGAAAAACGGACTTGGATACAAACCTATCCAAAATATCAGTATAAGTAGTGGTACTAACACCACAATTTCTCGCCAATTCAAATCCTGAAGAAGCGTGTTTTTCTCATTACTTACTGCACCTAGGAACATCTTCTGAAACATCCAAAGCATATATATTGCCGCCAGAATTACACCGAGCGCTGCAAAAATACTGTAAAAATATGATCCTAGAGCTTGTGATCCGAAAGCCCCTAATAGAATGGTAAATTCTCCTACAAATCCATTGAGCCCAGGTAGGCCCATAGATGATAGTACTACTATTAATGTTAGGCTTCCATACAAAGGCATAACAGTCCAAAGACCACCAAACTCATCTAATGAGCGTGTATGCCTTCGTTCATAAATCATACCTACGATAAGAAACAAGGCGCCAGTAGAAATACCATGGTTAACCATTTGCAATATAGCACCTTGAATGCCAAGGTCATTTAGAGCAAACAGGCCCAACATTACAAATCCCAGATGACTTACTGAAGAATATGCTACTAATTTCTTGACATCTTTCTGTGGATAAGACACTATCGCCCCATAAATTATTCCAACAACAGCTAAGAATGCAATACTTGGAGCAAAGTAGTGTGAGGCATCAGGGAACAAACCTAAATTAAATCGCAAGAAACCATAGGTGCCTAATTTGAGCAAAACACCAGCCAAAATAACTGACCCAGCTGTTGGTGCTTCCACATGAGCATCTGGCAGCCAAGAATGTAAAGGCCACATAGGAACCTTAATTGCAAAAGCTGCTGCAAATGCTAAGAACAGCCAGCGTTGCGTCCCCAGCGGTATGTTACCCATTGATGCAAGTGCCGTATAAGAGAAAGTACCCTGAACTGTGCCGATCCATAACACAGCCACCAACATTAGTATTGACCCGGCCATGGTATATAGAAAGAATTTTATAGAGGCATAAATACGATTTTCACCACCCCAAATGCCAATAAGAAAATACATTGGAACAAGTGTGAATTCCCAGAATATGTAAAACAAGAACAGATCAAGAGCCAAGAACACACCGGTCATTCCAACTTCTAACAACAAAAAGAAGATCATGTATTCTTTAACGCGTTCCTCAATGGCCGTCCAACTAGCAAACATAGCAATAGGAGTCAATAATGTACCTAGTAGGACCAATAGCACGCTTAGACCATCGACTCCAAGATGATAATCAATACTCCAGTTACTACCAACTTGAATCCAAGTCTCTGATACAACCAATTGCATACCCGCATCTTGACTATCAAATTGTCCTAGCATGACTAGAGAAAATACAAAGGTCAACAACGCAGTACCTACCCCAACCCAGCGTAACAGGTCTTTTTTCTCTTTGTTTATCAACAAAAGCACAAAAACGCCTACTAGTGGAAAAAATGTAACCACAGTAAGAGTCGATGTTATGTGTAAAATAAATTCAGACATAATATTCCCCTGCCTATACTAATCTAATCGCCAAATACCAACATTACGATAGAAAACATCACCTAATCAACATAATACCAAGCACCATCACTACTCCCAACATTACCCCCAATGCATAATTCCGAACATATCCAGTCTGAAGTGGCCGCAATACGTTTACAGCAATATTCTGAACCGAGTAGGCTAATCCATCAAAAAACTTATTGATACCAAGTCTATCCACTGGTCCGGAAAGTGTTCCAGCTGCATTCTTAAAAGATTTAAGAATTATTTGGTCATGTACAAAATCATGCCAAAAATCCCAATCTACCTGGAATGCAAGAAACCGCGCTTTCCATTCATATAACCTAACAAATGTAGCGTCATATAACTCATCTATATACCATTTATTATAAAAAAACTTTAGACTAGGACCCAAAACAGAACTTAATGGATCTGGAGCTGTAGAACTTTCTAAAGGTCTTCTATAATAAACTATGAATCCTACAAAAATGGATGCAACGGCTAGAGCCGTAGAGGTCAACGCAACCGTAAGATTAAAATCTATTCCATGGAAAAAATGATGAGTATGTTCTAGCCATGAACCAAGCATATGAGACCATGGTAGATTAATCCAACCACCTACTATAGACAATATAGCAAGACCAATTAATGGCACAGTCATGATCGGTGGATTTTCAGTAGCATGATTCGCAGCAGCGGATCGTGAGGAACCAAAAAACACTAGGATGATCTGACGTGTCATATAGAATGCTGTAATTACTGCCGCAAGAGCTAACAATATATATACTGTCATACCATGCCAGTGACCTTCAACCATACCAACATGCCAAGCATCAGCCAATATTTCGTCCTTGGACCAGAAGCCAGCCAAAGGGAATATACCTGCTAAAGCAACAGCTCCTACAACATATACACCAAAGGTTGTTTTCATCTTATCCTTTAGGCCGCCCATATTACGCATATCTTGCGGATCACAATGATCATCCGACTTGTGTGCCCCATGTTCAACACCATGAATAACAGAACCTGCAGAGAGAAATAGTAGCGCTTTAAAAAAGGCATGCGTAATTAGATGAAACATAGCAGCCACATGTGCTCCTAGACCCACAGCAGCGACCATAAAACCTAGCTGACTAATAGTAGAGTATGCTAAAACACGCTTGATGTCCCACTGTGCCAATGCAATAGTACCTGCCATCAATGCAGTACCAGCACCTAACAACGCTACTGTCATCTGAGATAAGGGGGCTATAGCATATATAGGAGCTGAGCGAACCATCATATAAATTCCAGCAGTTACCATCGTGGCTGCATGTATCAAAGCAGAAACTGGGGTCGGTCCGGCCATAGCATCTGGTAACCAAACAAAAAGAGGGATTTGTGCAGATTTACCCGCAGCACCCACCAACAACAGCAAGGTTATTGTAGTTGCCAATTGACCGACTTCCGTCCCATGATTTTCAAAGTAATGTAAAACAGCATCAAATTGCAAAGAACCCACCGCTGCAAACATCATGAACATAGCAATTAGAAAACCAAAGTCACCTATCCTATTTACCACAAAAGCCTTACGACCAGCACGAGCGTTTCCTAAATTGTCATCACCTTTATCGTACCAAAATCCTATCAACAAGTAAGAACATATGCCTACGCCTTCCCACCCGACAAACAACATCAAATAATTGTCGGCAGCTACAAGCAGCAGCATCATAACCACAAACAAATTCAAATACACAAAAAATCGTGCAAACCGTTTGTCACCATGCATGTAGCCAACCGCATAAATATGTATTAATGTTCCCACCCCAGTCACCAACACCATCATGGTTACAGAGAGAGTATCTACACGAATTTGCCAGGGAAGATACAGTTTACCAATAGTGATCCAGTCGGCTATAAGAACAGTCTCTACGTGAAAATTATTATTAACTAAAGCAAATACCTGAATGACAGATACCACAAACGCAGCGGCTGATGCGCCACTAGCTATAATCCCAACCAGTCTTTCACCTAAGTAGCGACCAAAAATCAAGTTGGTCAGCAGGCCAAATACAGGAAACAATAGTATGAATGGTACCAATTCGAACACTGTAATCTTCTATCCTTTTAACATGCTTACGTCATCCACATCAATAGATGCCTTTGAACGAAATATGGTCACAATTAGTGCAAGTCCCACAGCTACTTCAGCGGCAGCGACAGTCATCACAAAAAATACCAGTATCTGTCCATCGAGTTCTCCAAACTGGCGTGAGTATGCTACAAAAACCAAGTTAGCTGAATTTAGCATCAGTTCTATTGCCATAAAAAGAATGATAGCATTGCGACGCAATAGGACACCAGCAACACCTATTGCAAACAATATTGCCGAAAGAGCAAGATAATAAGAAGTTGGTATCATAAGCGCCTTGATTTTCGAATCCGCCTACGTTGCTTACGTACACCAGTCAAAACAACCGCGCCCACCATCGCAGCTAAAAGCAGAATTGAAGTAGCTTCAAATGGAAATAGGTATTTTTGAAACAATAAGGTTCCAATAGCAGAAGGACTCCCATAACCAAATGTATTTTGCATTAAATCCGACCCAGTACTAACTCCTTGTCCTAACACCACATAGAACGAAATCGACAACAATAATATGATTAGTCCTATACTAAGTGGCTTCTGCCACAATAAATTGTGGCTGGTTGGTTTCATTTGTTCCGCACCCAATAGCATAATCACAAACAAGAACAACACCATGATTGCTCCAGCATAAACAGTCACTTGAGCCATAGCAATAAATGGCGCGCCCAACAACAAATAAAATGTTGCAACTACACCAAAATTGACCACAAGAAAAAGTGCCGAGTAAATTGCGTTAGAACTGGCCAGCATCCCCAATGCTGCTGCAACAGCAATGACAGCCAACACCAAGAAAATCACTAACTCAGGTATATTTGGTAACATCTATTTAAGATGGATCCTCCATATCTGGAATAGCACGATCAAATTCACCTTTCTCCACTTCCATTGGTGTAATATCTGATCCTTCTACTGAAGGTACAAGAAGTCTATCTTTTACATAGATTGCGCTTTCACGATCGTAATAAGACAATTCATAATCATGCTCTAACACTATGGCCTCGGTCGGACAAGCATCTTCACAGTAACCGCAAAAAATACACCTAAGCATGTTAATCTCGTATACAGAAGCATAACGCTCACCTGGAGAATACCGTACTGCATTGGTGTTCTCTGACGCTTCAACAAATATTGCGTCTGCTGGACACGCAGCTGCACACAGCGAACAACCAATGCATTTTTCTAAACCATTTTCATAACGCTTAAGTACATGGCGCCCCTTAAAACGTGGTCTGACAGTCCGAGTTTCCTCTGGATATTCAATTGTGATCCTAGGTTGAAAAGCATGCTTTAAAGTTGTAGCCAGACCTTTCATAATTTCGGTTACCATATCAATAACCTCCTAACCAACAAAAACTATCACCACTGCAGTAATGACAACATTGAAAAGCGCTAGTGGGAGCAACACTTTCCAACCAAAAGCCATAAGTTGATCATAACGCAATCTAGGTAATGTTAATCGTATCCATATCATTAAAAACAAGAAACCAGCTGTTTTTATTGCGAAATACAAGATACCAAGCCATGGAAGTTTGTCCACAAATGGACCTAAATAACCTCCAAAAAAAAGTGTGGTAGCAATTGCACTAACTGCAACCATCTTAATGTACTCACCCATAAAAAATAGTGAGAATTTCATCCCAGAGTATTCCGTGAAATACCCTGCGGTCAATTCTTGTTCTGCTTCAGGCATGTCGAAAGGAGCTCTATTCAACTCTGCCAAACCAGCAATCAGGAAAATCATCGCTCCCAATGGCTGCCAAAGCACATACCATGTACTCGATTGTTGAGCTTGAACAATACCCTGAAGACTCAATGTCCCAGCTAACATGATAGGTCCAATAATAGAAAGACCTAATGCTATCTCATAGCTTATCATTTGAGCAGACGCACGTAGACCACCAAGCAATGCATATTTATTGGCCGATGACCAGCCCGCCAACACAATGCCATACACTGCCACTGAAGCTATAGCCAGAATATATAGAAGTCCTACATTCAAATCACTAATACCAAGCCGTATAGTTCTTCCAAACAGCTCTACATCCGGACCTAATGGTATAACTGCCACAATCACTATAGCTGGTATCATCGTCAGTATAGGAGCCAAAAAGAATAGCACTTTATCTGCTCCAGCAGGCATCACCTCTTCCTTAAATATAAGCTTGATGCCATCCGCTGCTGGCTGCAGTAATCCCCAAGGCCCTACTCTGTTGGGGCCCTTACGTACCTGCATCAAAGCCGCAATCTTTCGCTCCGCAAAGGTAAGATAAGCAAATGCAGTTAACAACACAAATGCAATGAGTGCACTTTTAATAAGGGCTTCAATTGCAATACCAATCATTCTTTTGACTCATGGTCAGTTGTATTTATATTTACAGGTACAACGTCTCGCAATATTGGTCCATCCATACTACGAGGAATCAGTACTGCTCCTTGCGGAGTATTCTTACTAACATGAACTACCAATTGCCACTCTTTATCATTTACAGCAAGTGATACCATGTCTCCACTAGTCAAATTAAATATCGCTGCATCAGCAGTATTTATTTCAATGTAAGGATCTGAAATCCTAGAACCCATGATAGCGGATTTCACAAATGTGGTGCCGCGATCATACAAAACAGTAATTGGAATTCCTAACAATTCTCCAGTCGCTAACCCAATGGGCTCTACATCTCCCGGATTAACAGCAACCCCACTCTCAGTCAAGGAATGAATTTGCGTACCAAGACCACCTGTATTCTGAAATCCCGTACCACCGTAATAACTATCGTCTCCACCAATGTCCGGCCATTGCTCTTCTACAGCTGCTAGATTTTCATAACTTATATCCCGATACCGTGGTACTTGCAAGGATATCTGACGCATAACTGCAGCAGGGCCAGCCGACACCTCTCCCATATCCATTTCATTAGCAATTCTCTGGAATATTTCCCAGTCTGGTAGAACGTTCTCAGAGCAAGGCAGAGCTGGATAGAATCGTTGTACTCGCCGATCGCCAGTTGTGTAACTACCTTCGCGTTCAACAAACGCTTGTGCGGGTAGTACTACATCAGCGTTCATAGTAGTCTTGGTTTTGAAAAGTTCACTAACTACTACAAACGAATTTTCCGACAAAGGTTCTCCATCACCAACCGGATCTGCACCTGCAAGCAAAACCACATTTGCGTCTGCAACAAACTCAGTTGCGCTTACACCAGATGGTTTCACCCCCATATCCCAAGCACCTTGCGTGTTGCAGTGTGACCAAACTGGCATCAAACCGTTGTCTTTCTTACCAACATTACCCTTAGCTATCAAAAGATTAGCGCAAGCTTGCGCTAATGAATTGGATGCAGCATAATTTTGACCTTCACCACCGTAGATGATAATCAAATTTTTAGCTGCTAATATAGCTTCAGATGCGGCAATCACATCGTCATTATCGTTTGCAGCTATGTTTGCCATTATTCCAGTTTTGCCATCAGTCACAGCATAACTAAGAGCCAATATAGTCCGCACCTCATCACCATAGTTATATCGCAAGCAATGTCTTGCGACGTTATCAAGCTTGGTATCACGGGCATTTGCCACTATTAGAGCAGCTCTACTCTTATCTAACGATGCACCCAGCTTAGTTGCCGCTTGTCGTACCTTAAACCACCACAGCGGAGCCTCTTCAGATAAGTCGCTGGCTATCACCAATATAGCAGTGTCTGCTCCTAATTTTGCTAAATCAGTGTCAACACCTACTCCCACCTGCTGCACCAAATCTCCACCGCCCAAAAGACCGGGCCACTGTGACACACGACCACCATTCGCCTGAATTAGATTGCGAAATACAAAGAGATCCTCATTAGAAAGTCGTTCGCCTGCAATTCCAGCTATAGATCCATTGGCTGACTGCAGCTTTTCAGATACTAGACCCAACGCAATATCCCAAGAAGTCTCCACCAATTCTCCATGCCTACGCACCATAGGGGTAGTTAGACGATCTGGGCTACTAACAAAGTGATGGCCAAATCGGCCTTTGTCACAAATCCACATTTCATTTACTTGTTCATTTTGTCTTGGCATAACACGCTTAATTGACCAATTACCATCTTGACCGCTACGCCGCGTATTGATATGTAAGTTGCATCCTACAGGACAATGTGGACATATAGAGGGGGTATGCGACAACTCCCATGGCCGTGCCCCAAAACGAAAGTCAGTTGTTGTAAGTGCACCTACAGGACATATATCTGTTGTGTTTCCTGAGAAATAACTATCAAATCCTGGGTCTGAATGAGTGATAATTTGCAATGATCTTCCACGCTCATCAAAACCAATAACAGAATCTCCTACTAGCTCATCCTGAAAACGTGTGCATCTCGCACATTGTATACACCGCTCTCGATCAAGAAAGATGAGGTCACCCAAAGGAACATGCTTTTCAATATTCATCTTCTCTTTAAGAAGAAAACGAGACTGACTGGAGCCATGACTCATAGTAAGATTCTGTAGCGGGCACTCGCCGCCCTTGTCACAAACTGGACAATCAAGCGGATGGGAAGTCAGTAGAAATTCAACCACATCTTTACGAGCACGTGTTACTTGCGAAGTAGTTGTACGAATGCGCATGCCGTCTGACACAACCATGGTACAAGCAGTTTGAAGATTAGGCATCCAATTAATTGTTGGTTGCCCATTTTCCTCTAACATCATATCTCCAGTTTCCTTGTCACGAAGAGGCGTACCAACCTCTACCAGACACATCCTGCACATACCTACCGGATCCAATTTAGGATGATAACAAAAAACCGGAATGTCATTATCAACTCTTTTAGCTGCGTCAACAACTAATGTGCCTTTAGGTACAGCAACTTCTTTATCATCAATATTTACGAGGATAGATTCAGTCATGAGCGTCACTTATTTTTGTTGGGATTATCTGCGCCATTAACTGCGTCAGGTATATGTGAATTAAAATCATTTTGAAACAATTCGATACCAGAGAAAACAGCACTGGTGGCAAAATCACCTAAAGGACAAAGACACTTTCCAACAACCTGCTGTGCTACTTCCCCTAATAAATCTACGTCAGCTTGCTCAGCTTTGTCACTATTAATGCGGCCTAGCAAATGATACATCCAATAAGTACCTTCGCGACAAGGCGTGCATTTACCACACGATTCATGCTCAAAAAATTTCATAGTCTTCAGTGCCGCCCAACTTATATCTACAGTTTCATCAAGCAAAATGATAGAAGCAGAACCGAGTTGGGAACCAATCTTGGGTATATCTTCATACGTCAATGGAGTATCAAGTACTTCATCGCTTGCAGGTAAAAATGGAGCAGATGCTCCAGATGGCATGATAGCTTTTAGAGCTTTGTCATCTCGTATACCACCGGCTAAGTCAAAAATCAGTTCTCGAAAGGTAATCCCCAATGGAGTTTCATAATTGCCTGGGTGTTTAGCATGTCCCGAAAGGCACATTATCTTTGGTCCACAGCTTTTTTCAGTGCCAATCGATTTATACCATTCAGGCCCACGAGAAATTATAAGAGGAACATTTGTCAATGTCTCAGTATTATTAACCACAGTAGGTAATTGATACAAACCACGATCAGCTGGAAACGGTGGTTTAAGACGGGGTTGTCCTAATTTACCTTCAATTGACTCCAGCAAAGCAGATTCCTCTCCACAAATGTAAGCTCCAGCTCCAAGATGATGGTTTATCTGCAATGAATAATCAGTATCAAAAACCCGTCTACCTAATAAGCCTCTATCATTTAACTGCCGAACTTTAGATTCTAGAACCTGAGTAAGTTCCCAAAACTCCCCCCTACAGTAGTTATATGCTACTTCCGCTTGAGCAGCATAAGCACAAATCATTAGTCCTTCTAAAAACTGGAACGGATTATGCTCCATTATCTCTCTATCCTTAAATGTGCCAGGTTCTGACTCATCTGAATTAGCAACAACATACCGCGGGAATCGGTCTGAGAGAAAAGACCACTTTAGTCCAGTAGGAAAACCTGCTCCACCCCTACCACGTAGACCAGAAGCTTTTACAATGTCGATAACTTCCTGTGGAGTCATCGTAGTTACTACTTTCTCATACGCTTCAAATCCACCCAAACTTAGATAGGTATCTAAATCTGCTATGTTTTCTTCTCCACGATTGCGATGACGTAACAATAGATACTCAGTCATTCAGCACCTTCTGGACTTTTATCGATCTCAACATTTCCTAATTGTTCAATTACTGCCTGTACATCGGAAATCGTCTGACGCTCGTGGTAAGTGATACCATCGCCATTTTGCACTTGGAACATTGGTGCTTTGTCACAAGCCGCCAAACACATGACCGACTCAACAGTAAACTCACCATCCTCAGTTGTTTCACCTAACTTCACACCCAATTTTTCACACACTTTGTCAGCAAAATCATCTGCACCCCGCAAAGCGCATGGAAGATCAGTGCAAATCTGTATTCTGTTTTTCCCTCCAGAGTGTGCATAGTAAAGTGTATAAAATCCAACAATGGAAGCCACTTGAGTAATTGAAATATCTAAGATTTGGGCAATTTCACTCATTACAGACACAGTTGCCTGCAAACCTTCCTTCTGCGAAAGAAAAAGAAGTGGCATCACTGCTGACCGCTTTTGATCATCTGGATAACGCTGCAGTATATCTTTTACTTCAGCAGAATATCTAGTGCGAAGTGTCTGATTTGCTGTATTAGAACTCACCGGTCTACATCTCCTAGCACGATATCTATCGAACCAATCATTGCCACAAGGTCAGCAACTAGATATCCTTCAGACATAAACGATAAAGATTGTAGATTATGAAATGATGGAGTACGAAAGTGAACTCTACCAGGCTTCGGACTACCATCACCAACTAGACAACAACCTAGTTCTCCTCTCGGTGACTCAGTCGCTACATACACCTCACCTTTTGGGGCCGAGAAACCTTCCGTCCAATATTTAAAATGGTGAATCACAGCCTCCATGCTATTACCTAGCTCTGAACGCGGGGGTGGACTATATTTACGATCATCCGTAATAACTGGGCCAGGCTCTAATTTATCTAAAGCTTGCTTTATAATCCCCATAGACTCGTGAAATTCACGCATACGCACTCGATAACGAGCATATACATCACAACCATCTTCTAGAGGAACATCAAAATCATATTCGTCATACCCACTATATGGCATAGCTCTACGAACATCGTAGTTAATACCAGAACCACGCAATGAAGAACCTGTCATACCACGTTCCACAGCATCAGACGGATCAATAATACCGATATCAATTGTGCGTCGCATGAACAAAGGATTGCGCGTCAACATTCGCTCATAGTCTGCCAGTTTTTCCGGCAAATAGTCGAGAAAACGATTTACAGCAGGAACAAATTCATCCGGAACATCCCTCCACACCCCACCAGGACGAATATATGAGGTCATCATACGCTGGCCGCCAATCATCTCAAAAATATCTAATAAGTTTTCTCGATCACGGAAGCAGTATATAAGAACACTACTGGCATTAAGATCCATCGCCGAAGTACCCAACCAGACCAAATGAGATGCAATACGTTGTAACTCTGCACAAATTACTCTGATTACTTGGGCTCGTTTAGGTACTTCAATATTACAAAGCTTCTCAATTGCTAAACAATATGTAAGGTTATTACCTAAATTGTTTAGATAATCCATACGGTCTGTCATAACAAGAGCTTTGAGATATGTTTTTGCCTCCATATTCTTCTCTATGCCAGTGTGCAGAAATCCCACGTCAGGCACACAGCGTACTACCTCTTCACCATCCAACTCTAAAATTAGACGTAACACACCATGAGTGCTAGGATGCTGCGGTCCAAGATTGAGCACCATCGTCTCGCCTGTTTGAGCCTTATCACTAAACAGTGTTTTAAGTTCATCCAAAGTCGTTTCTAATTTTCGAACCTGACTCATATCATTCCTTGGCATAATCTTTCTTGCTGTCAATCTCTTCCCAGTTGAATGAAAATTGCACTTCCTCGTAACCAAGTGGATAATCTTTACGTAAAGGATGACCATCCCAATCTGCCGGCATAAGAATGCGGCGTAAGTCAGGATGACCTACAAAATTAATGCCCATCATGTCAAATGCCTCTCTCTCTGGCCATTCGGCAGACTTCCAACACGCAGTGACACTTGACACTTCAGGAGACTTCCCAGAAAGTTGAACCCGCAAGCGTATACGTGCATTTTTTTCTAACGAATGCAGTATGTACGACAATGAAAAACGAGGTTCATTTGGATAATGATCTACAAACGCAATATCTACAAGCAACGAATAATCCAGCCCGGAATCAAAGCGCAGCAAATTACATATATCTAACAAATGAGTAGCATCCACAATAAGAGTCGGCTCTTCACGAAAGTTCATCACACTTTCTATAGCTTCTGGATGCAATGCCCGCACTTGATCTATAGTAGCTTCTATATGATTATTCAATATATTATGCCCAGTGAGTTATACTTTCCTCACGTACCTTGTCATGCAATTTCATTATCCCGTCAATCAATGCCTCCGGTCGCGGCGGACATCCAGCCACATATACATCTACTGGAACAATTTCGTCTACACCTTGCACAAGAGCGTAATTGTTGAATACACCGCTACACGATGCACAATCACCCATAGCAATAACCCATTTTGGGTCCGGCATTTGATCATATAGACGACGAAGCACTGGAGCCATCTTGCGACTGACACGACCAGCTACAATCATCAAATCACTCTGTCGAGGAGAAGCACGCATCAATTCCATTCCAAACCGACTGACATCGTAATTCGCAGCTTGAGTAGCGATCATCTCCATTGCACAGCATGCTAAACCAAAAAGCATAGGCCACATAGCACCAGTTCGACCCCAATTAACTACCGCTTCCAGCGTTGTAGTAACTATTCCAAGATTACCCAACTTATTTTCAGCACCCATAACAATTAGCCTCTCTTACATATTCCTCTAAACTTAGCTACGCGTCACTCCCATTCTAAAGCACCTTTTTTCCACACATATACATAACCTACCAACAAAATCATCACAAACACCAGCATCTCAATAAGTCCAAATAGTCCTAGTTTCCTTAGAACAACAGCATACGGCAACAAGAAGATCACTTCTATATCAAATAAAACAAACAGAACAGCTATAAGATAATATCGTACCGGCATACGTCTCACTGCTGTCCCTATTGGTGTCATGCCCGACTCATATGGCATTAGTTTTTCAGGAGTATCCCTGCGAGGCCCAAGTATCTGGCCAAGCACGACCATAGCAATAGCTAGCCCCGTTGACACTCCAAGTAATATGGCGATGGGCAAGTAATCCCTCAACAATTCTTGTAGTGGCATTGGTTACTCCCTGACTTAATCAGACTATTTGTGATCTAATTGTGGCTTTTGTCACAATGTTAAAATGAGTTTATCACACGTAATAAAAGGCGTCAACAACTGTTTTTTTTAGACTATGTTAGGTTAAAGTAAGCGTAAAATTCACGTTACTGGTTGGTGCCTAATGCACTTAACGGATTTGAATAATCACGCAATAAACTTTGTAATCCTCTAAGGGCACGAGTATATTGCAATGTAAGGTCCTGATAATTTTGTGCTTGCTCTAAATCACCTTGATCTCGCATACCAGTTTCAAGATGCTGCAACTCAGTAAGCCAATGACGTAAATTACGGCTACGCAATCTTATTGCAGAACTAATAACATCCTGAATACGACGTTCATCTTCCAACACTAACTCATTTCCAGCATAGCACAGTTCTTGCCAACTCTCATGTAGACCAGCATCCATATTGTTTTCTATGTATTCTGTTGGAGTGATCCCAGCCTGATTTATACTGGCCTTAATTATTTCGAAAAGCCTTTGATATTCGGTAATACCAAAATCGCGGGAAGACAGTACTTCTGAACCCGCTTCTCGCAATGCGCGGTCAACCCTTGCAACTACCTCAGGTTTGCGTAAGAAAGCCACCACAATATAATTCTCAAGTTCATCAATCACTTCTAAATTCTTTTGTGGCTTATCGCTATCCGAAGTAGCTCGGTTTTTATTATCTCTACTACCAAATCCACTCATTTTACCCATATGTATCATACGCTCATCAACACGAAGGGTTCGAGCAAGTTTTTGCATATAATCAGCTCTTTCTGCCGGATGACTTACGTCAGAAATTATGGGGACAATATCATCAATTATTTCAGCTTTGACTTTAGAATCCTGCAAATCACGGCCTGTGGTAAAAACTTCCATAACATAATCAACGATTGATGGTGCTTTGGATATTAGAGATCGCCAAGATTCTGGATTAGATGCTATAAGTTCATCTGGATCCATTTTATTTGGCATAGTTGCTACACGAATGTCGAGCTCTAGATGACCTTCATCACGCAGCAAACCTCGTGGGTCAAAAATAGGCGCTGACTCTCGTTCCAGATTTTGCCTAGCGACAGTCAGACTACGAAGAGTTGCACGATCACCAGCAACATCAGGGTCCAATGCTAACACAACACGTGAAGCATATCTTTTTAACAAACGCAGCTGTTTTTCCGTCAATGCGGTACCCATTGCAGATACCACATTTGTAAAACCGGCCTGATGTGCGGCAATTACATCCATGTAACCTTCAACCAGTACAGCAACGCCCCCTTCACGAATACGCATATAAGATTTATCAAGGCCATATAGAAGAGATCCTTTGTCAAAAAATGCAGTTTGTGGGGAATTCATGAACTTGGGTTGATCACCTGAGTCAACTACACGAGCACCAAAACCTACCACTTGCCCTTGCTGTAGACAAATTGGCATGATAATACGGTCACGAAATCTATCATATACCCTACCAGTATCTTTTTTCACTAACAACCCTACAGCTACAAGATCATCATCAGAATAACCTTGCCCTAAACAAAACTTACGCAATCCGTCCCAACTAGAAAGAGCATATCCAAGGCCGAATACGCCCCATGTTTCCTCTGACAAACCACGTTGTAATAGTAGATTACGAGCTCCATCTGCAGCTTCATTATCAATCAACAATTTGTGGTAGTATTCGCTTACTGTAGTAAGTAAGTTGTGCATTCGCAGGCGCTCTTGTCGTTCATTTTCCTGTTGCGGAGTTTGATGCTCCAGTTCTACTCCAGTACGACGACTAAGATACTGCAAAGCTTCCAAAAATTCCCACCCCTCTTTTTTCATCAGAAAACTAAAGACATCGCCCCCATCATTACAAGCACCAAAACATTTCCAACTTCCACTGTCCGGCCAAACTACAAAAGCTGGCGTATTCTTGTTTTCATGAAATGGACAAAACCCAGTATAGGCATTACCAGTTCGACGGAGTTTAACAGTTTCGCCTATGATCTCTGTAATATCAAGACGAGACTTAATCTCTTCAGTAGCTTTCATATTAATATCACTAGGGTTGCACAAACAACATAAACACAATCGTGCTGCTCACACAATATGTGCTTTGATATCAGTGCTCTAGAACCCATCCAATTTAGACATATCCACTACTCCGTCTGCCATCTGAGCAACAGACCGAAGTAATGCAAATCGATTTGAACGAACATTCAAATCATCAGTCATCACTAGAACTTCATCAAAAAAAGATGTGACAGCAGGGATAAGACCAGCAAAACTATTGAGGAAATCGTCCACAGTGTCACTAGGCCTAATATTGGACAATGCTTCCCACAGCTCTGTCTCAGATTCGCAAGAAAACAATCTATTATCAACCAATATTAATTCTTCGTCCTCCGGTAGTATTCGCACACATCTTGCAAAAGAATCAAGGATTGTAGACCAATCGTCTCTAGTGACCCAAGTGGTCAAATCATCTACCGACAGCAGTGCTCTATGTGGATTATAGCCTTGGGCTGACAGTACAGCTTCTAGCACATCATGTCGATAACCACGATCGCGCAGCAAACCTTGCAAACGCTTCAAGATAAAACTTGTTGCTTGCTTAACAACGCCTTCTACCTTTACTGGTTGTGCCTGCACAGCTATTTCTAATGCAACACGAAGATCAAGATCAAGATCCTTTCCCAAGAGCAATTGCACACATCCTAACGCCATTTTACGCTGACCAAAAGGATCTGTAGCGGAGGTGGGCTTAAGACCAACTGACAACAATCCTATCAATGAGTCAAGCCTGTCGGCTAGACCAACAATCACTGCAGGTATGCTTTCTGGCAAATCACCATCTATCTTCAGTGGCCAATAATGTTGTTCAATAGCCTTAGCAACCTGATTGGATTCTCCAGATCGGACTGCATATTCACGACCGATAACCCCCTGTAATGCTGTCATTTCTACTACCATCTGGGTAGCCAAATCAGCTTTTGCCAAATGGGCTGCCCTTGTAATTGTCGCAATCTGCTCGGTTTCTATGCCAAAATATTTTGCTAATTCTACAGCGATTTTCTCTATCCGTTCAGATTTGTCCAACATGGAACCAAGTTGCTCCTGAAATACTAGTCTTGCAAGATCTTGCCGGAACTCCTGAAGATTATGCTTGCTGTCCGCTTCAATAAAATAACTTGCATCCGCAAATCGTGCGCTTATTACCTTTTCATTGCCTTGTATGACCAAATCGGAATCCTCAACATCTGCATTGTGAACTCCCACGAAATATGGCATCAAATTTCCATCATCTAAGACAGGAAAATACCGTTGATGCTTCTTCATCACAGCCATTAAGACTTCTTGTGGAATATCCAAGTACTGTCGATCGAATTCGCCAAGGAAAACCTTGGGGCTTTCAACAAGATTTGCAACTTCCGACAACAAACCTAAATCATCCAGCATCTTACCCCCAACGGTTAAAGCTAGTTCCAAGCCGGTAGAAACTATAATATTACAACGCTCTGACTCATCTACAATAATTCTGTGGTCCAACATAATGGATGAATATGCATCCGCCTCAGGAATGCCAATAGGGGTGGTGGATAGCGATCTTAATCCACGTGTTTCGCGTCCGGCCATGACCCCAGCATAAGAAAACGGTAGCACCTTGCTACCTAGCAATGACACTATCCACCGTATTGGACGAGAAAATGCTGTCGAATTATCTCCTGACATCCACCGCATTGTCTTTTGAAAATTTAGCTTTCCTATTATTTCTGGAACTACCTTCACCATCACTTCTGGTATATCCGTCTTTTCTTCCAACAGCACTGCTACAACATACTCTCCATCATCGATACTGCGAATCTCTAATTCATCAATTGCAACACCCTGACTACGAGCAAAACCTTTGGCCGCTTTTGTGGGTTTGCCATCAGTGCCATATGCATGTTTTGCAGCTGGACCACGTACTATCTTTGCATTATCTGTGTTGTCTTTAGACAGATCTTTTATGATAACAACTAATCTTCTGGGTGTGCCATTCACACTAACACTAGAATATGACAAACGAGATCGAATTAATGATTCGGGAACAAACTCTTTCAACTGTTTGATTGCATCGTCTAAATCGGCTACTGGCAATTCCTCAACACCAATCTCAAGCAAATATTCAACTGAACTTTCAGGATCGTCAGGCAAATCTGCATGAGGAGTCTCTGATGTTGTAGCAATATTTTCTATCAGGAGCGGGAATCCTAAGGTCTGACGTTGCTCTAGATAACTTTGTGCAATTTTTCTTACTAGCCCACGCATTTCCCTAAAAAACACCGCTCTTTCAGTGGTACCTACAGAACCTCGAGTATCTAATACATTAAAAGTGTGTGAACACTTTAAAGCATAATCATATGCTGGCAAGACTAATCCATCATCCAATGCGGATTCGGCTTCTGATTTGTATAACTCATAAAGTTTACGGAGTCTATCTACATCTGCCACTTCAAAGTAGTAGCGACTATGTTCCTGTTCGGATTGTAAGTTGACATCTCCATAAGTTATGTTGTCAACCCACTGAATGTCGCGGAAGCTTGTTACATTCTGAGTAGCAATAAGAATGCGCTCAATACCATATGTGATCTCCACTGCAATAGATTCTAGTGGTATACCTCCTACCTGCTGAAAATATGTAAATTGGGTGATTTCCTGCCCGTCAAGCCATACTTCCCAGCCTAGACCCCATGCTCCAATTGCCGGTTGTTCCCAATTGTCTTCTACAAATCTAATATCATGATGGCGCATGTCAATACCTATAGCCGCCAAAGATTCCAAGTATATTTCTTGAGGATCTTCTGGTGCTGGCTGCAGAATAACTTGGTACTGATAATGTTGCTGCAGCCGATTCGGATTTACTCCATATCGACCGTCATCAGGACGAATGGAGGGTTCAACATATGCCACATTCCAAGGTTCCGGCCCAAGTACTCGAAGTGCAGTAGCAGGATTCATTGTTCCAGCACCTACCTGACTATTATGTGGATGCCATATTAAACAGTCGCGATCAGACCAGAATTTCTCTAGCAACATTATTGCTTCTTGAAAACTAAACATGGTTCTCATTAGTGCACCTACATGTGCTACTGCTCAAATCTATTAACAGCTTGGGTAGGACTGATAATTTTATCGAAGCTGTTAATATCGAGTCTACGAACACGATCAAGAAAATCCACAGACTTTAATTGTCTTTCCAACTGTATAGAAATGTAGTGTAATTGTATCTTCTCTATTTCGGCCGCTACTTTTGATCTTACGCTTAAATTGTTGATAGAGGAGTAATTGTTCCTTTGCAAAAAACGCATCAATCTAAGTGTGTCCATGCTAACCGGCATAACATTAGATTTGCCACTCCCACACTGAGGACATAGAACACCTCCCGCCAAAGCATCAAAAAATTGATTTTCTGGTTGTATCGGTTTATTATCACCCACGCAAAACTCCAATTCCGGACGAAATCCGACCATTTCCAACAAGTGTAATTCATAGTGCCGCATGATGATTGATAGATTATCGCTAACACTTATGCTCGACAACATTTGCTCCAACAGATAATATAAATCTATGTTTGGCTCGCCATCTGGTGTAAAACTATCAAGCAATTCTATTGAGCAGCTAGCATAGCTGCTTCTCACTAAATTTTCTCGCAATTGCCTATATGCGTCAATCGTCTGAGCCTGAGTAACAACATACAGATTGCGACCACTGGCAAGTAGTACATCCGAACGCATGTAAAGATCAAGATGACCAGTTTTACGACTTGATGGTCTCCTGACACCTTTAGCAATTGCTCTTACTTTACCGTGATTAGGTGTTAACAAAGTGAGCAGCCTATCTGCTTCACCAAAAACCTGATGCCTAAGGACAATCGTTTCAGTACGTATTGTCCGTGTTCGCGCCATTTTGCGATTATACCATTCTGAAATATTGCAATATGAATGCCAAGATACTGATCCCAACCGCTACTGTAATAACTGGCAACAACTCTGGGGATAATTTGGTTAAATAAGAAAATCGAGAACAGGTTACTCGGCCGCGCTGCTCAAACAACTTAGATTAATGTTCCAAACCCAACAAATACTCATTTCTATAGGAATTTTGGGCAATCAGGTCCGATGTAGTACACGAACCCATCTAATCTGACGCTCAACCACCTGATGTACTTCTAGCATAAACCCATTAACTTCTATACTTTCTCCTAACACTGGCACTCTACCAAGTCGCTCAAATATATATCCTGCAAGCGTATCCGAATCCCCACCATCTATATCAGTTTGCAACTTACGATTCAGATCATCAATATCGATGCGACCTTGCACCAAATACTCGTGTTCGCCAGTCTGCTTAAATGGAATATCTTCCTCCAAATCATATTCATCCTGCACCTCGCCTATGAGTTCCTCAACGAGATCTTCGAGAGTGACTACTCCAGCCATTCCGCCATATTCATCCACTACAATTGCCATATGCATTCGTTGACCCTGCAACTCAGGTAAAAGAGCATCAATTTTTTTGGTTTCTGGAACAAAAAATGGCTTACGGAGCATATCTCTTAATATCGGACTCTCTTCATCATTGTTCTGAGCAGCTAATAAATCTTTAGCATAAAGCAAGCCAATTATGTTATCAACTGTATGATCATAAATAGGTATACGACTGTATCCATTTTCTACAACTGCCATATGAGCTTCCGACAATGTAGTTGCAACATCAAGAGCTAGAACATCAATACGCGGTATCATAACCTCTCGAACAAGCGTGTCGCTAAATTGGAAAACAGAGTGTATCATTTGCCGCTCATCCTGCTCAATCGAGCCACCTTCCTGACCAGCATCAACCAAATTCTTGATCTCATCTGGAGTTACTAGCAATCGTGCACGTTCACTTAAAGGTGCTCCTAAACGATTGGCAACGAATTGAAGCAAACTAGTGATTGGGCTACATATCCAAGTCAGACCCAACATTGCTGGAGCTAACCGAATTGCCCATACTGCAGGTATGTTCACCACCAAGGACTGCGGAACCATCTCAGTCAGGACTAACAAAGTCAGCGAAGATATGAATGCCAGCACTAAAATCTCTATATGACCTACCGTTATAAGAATAGGAAGCAACACCCACAACAAATATCCAGTGAACAATGCATTAGAGAGGCCATGCAACAATCGCAAAGTAACGTTCAGACGAATGGAATCATCCAGTACCATTCGAGCAATTCTAGCTCCAGTTTCCCCACTCTCAGAAGCGTCTTCAAAATCATTGGCTGAAACATTAAGAAATACAGTCCTTATGACTGACAGAAACGCGTTTACCAAAAATATTATTAGTATGAAAATGAAGTTATTCATCTTTTAATTGAATATCATCATCAACCGCTCTTGAAATAATGCGTGCTGGTACACCTACTGCTAAACTGTCATCTGGTAAATCCTTGGTAACAACTGATCCAGCACCAGTTCTTACTCTAGAGCCTATATGTAATGGTGCTACTAACATGGTGTCGCTTCCAATGAACACATCCTCTCCAATTTCAGTTCGATGTTTGTTTTTGTCCATGCCATAATTACATGTGATAGCTCCCGCTCCTATATTAGTACGTGCACCTATAGTAGCATCACCAACATATGAAAAGTGACCCATTTTAACATCTGGACCAAGATATGAATTCTTGACCTCTCCAAAATTACCTACATGTACACCATTGTCAAGATGCGCCCCAGCCCTTAAATGCCCAAATGGTCCCACGTCAACGTCATTGCCTAGCGTAGCATGCTCAACTACCGAAGATTCGATTTTGCAACGATCATTAATAACAGAATGGCGAATTGTACTATTAGGGCCTATCGTACATTCCGATCCAACAACAGTATTACCTTGTAAATGTGTGTTGGGCAACACAATAGTGTCTAACCCAATTTCCACATTCGAATCTATATAAGTATTAGCAGGATCAATTAATGTGACGCCACGTTCCATCCAGCGATTGTTAATGCGGGTCCTTAGAGCAGTCTCGGCTTCTGCTAAATGTACGCGTGTGTTAATACCTATTATTTCATCTACAGCATTGGTTGTAACAACTCCAATCTTCTCATCCTGTGAAGATGCCGATTTAATCAAATCAGTCAGATAATATTCCCCATTAGCAGAAGGCTTTAGAGCAGACAATTCATCCCACAACCACAATGACCTAAAGCAATAAACGCCCACATTAAGTTCATTTATAGAGAGCTGTTCAGCAGTCGCATCTGATTTTTCCACTATCGCTTGTACTTCACCAAGTTCCGATCGAATTACCTTGCCAAATCCACGATCATTATTAGATATTGCCGTAACAATAGAAATTGGGCCTTCATTTTCAATCTGGCAATTCACTATAGATTGCAAGGTCTCTTTACTAAGTAAGGGCATATCAGCAGCCCAGACCACAATCATATCCGCCTGTCCACGAAGTACACCTGCGGTCTGATTCAAAGCATGACCAGTACCTAACTGCGACTCTTGATATACTACTTTTGCACGATCCCCAATACATTCTTGCACCTTCTCAGACTCAAATCCCACCACGACGATTGGGGGCATGCTACAAATATCGAGGCCTATATCTAGGGCATACTCCATCAACGGTCGACCTGCCAAAGTATGAAGCACTTTGGGGATATTAGAGCACATACGCGTACCCTTACCCGCAGCTAATATAACAGATGCAGTTTTTATAGACATATTTGATAGGGCATCGAACATGAAATGTCGCAGCA
>PVBE012418634.1_pt1 | contig 100151 bp, 94 predicted proteins | sample 1631181 | NCBI WGS metagenome assembly PVBE01 (sample SAMN08397723, study PRJNA350692) | Marine metagenome, whole genome shotgun sequencing project. | isolation source: water | place: Pacific Ocean | collected 2012-04
CCACCACTCATGTGCTGCTTGTAGGTGAAGTTCAGCCAGGTCGAGAGGCTCTCGATCGGGTCGAACGTCGCGACGAGGTCCGCGGTGATGAACGGGTCGTGACGGCCGCCGTACTCCTCGTTGCCCCACAGCATATTTGCCAACACGCTGGCCTTCTCACCCGCCCAGCCCAAGCGCGCCAGGATATGCTTCGAGTTGTTGAAGTCCGGGCCTGCGTCGGAGGCGTCGTTCACCACGCCCAGTCCGTAGACGATGCCGCCGTCTGTCTGGCCGTCGAGCAGGATGCCGTAGTGGTTGATCGGCTGGAGCGCGGTGTAGACGAGACCCCGGGTGACGTTGAAGTTGTAGATGGTTCCCGCCACCTCGTAACCGATCAGCGTGCCGAACTTACCGGCCTTCAGCGTCGGGCCGAAGGGCGTCAGGTACTGCACGTAGGCCTGGTAGAGCGAGAAGTCGCTGGCTTCGTCGCCAATGCAGTGTTCGCGGGATTCGAGGTGCGCCCCTCCGGCGGTGTCACCCGTGGAGCCGCACAGCCGCTGGATTCCGTAGTCGAGAATCGAGGCCGTATTCCCCCAGACGAGGTCGGCGCGGAAGCCTCCGCGGCTCTCCTCGGTCACCGGCTTCTCGATCTCGAACCAGAGCTGGTCCACCGAGAAGCTGTTGTGGTCCGGGTGGAAGGGCGCAACCAAACCCGTGGTGGTGTTGTTGACCCCGTGGCCATTGACTCTGCTCCAGTTCTGATCCTCGATGATGGCCGAGTCCGGATTGTTGTCGTTGAAGAAATAGCTCACCGCCAGCCAGCCGCTGATCTGGACCTGGTCGTAGAAGGACGAGAGGCCCGACTTGGCCTGCCGGGCGAGACCGGCTTTTTCGATCACGTCCCCCTGCCGCTCCACTGTATCCGTGGACGCATCGAGCTCGTCCTGGGTGGCCTGGAGCTGATCTTCGAGCTGGCCCATTCGATCATTCATCACTTGCAGTTGGTCTTCGACACTACCCGCCGTCGCAAACTGCGGAACGACCAAGATGGCGGCCGCAGCTGCGACGAGGATGTTCAACCTGGATCGCATTGCGATACCCCTCCTCGTTAGTTTCCTTCTGACTCTTCCGGCGTCCCCCGGACGCGACGCCTGGACCCTCTCGGGACCGGACGCGGAACTCTTCAACCAATCGCTGGGTAATGGATCTCGGAACCCCTGGGCTCCGCCCAGTCCGTCACCCTGCTCGTCACCCTGCTCCCCGATCCCCTGCTCCCGGACCCCCCGGCCGTTTTCCCCTGTGGATTGGCCGGGCCCAAGCCCGCCATCGCACGTGGCATCTACACCAAATTGCCTGCGGTGGCAACAAGCACACCGGCACGATCTTTCGCCGTGGAAACATGATCCACGACTGTTCCTCGTTCAAGGGGGTAGTTCAAAGGGGGCGTCACTCGGACCCGAGCAACGACTGGCTGGGTATTAGCACGCCGTTTCGAAGACAGCTACCCCCGAGCCCAGAATTACCAGAGACCCCTCGCGTCCAGAAAAGACAGGGTGCGTGGGCAAAGACGGGCCGCCGCCGCACCCCGGGCGCGCGCCAGCAGGGCGAAATCGGCCGCAGTATCGAGATCGAAGCCCGGGGACAGGAGCTCGGCGCAAAGGCCGGCGCTCCTGGCATTCGCGAGGGTATCGGCGAGCGCGCTCGCGGTGCTCATCCTGTGGCCAAAAAGACCCGGGGCGGGATTGCGAAGCCCCACCAGCGAATAACCACCGTCCCGATCCGGACACAGCACCAGGTCGGCCCGCTCGAGCGCCGCGAGTGCCGCCGCCACGGTGTCGAGCCCGAGGAGCGGGCTATCGCTGCCCCGCAGCAGGATGCGCCGCGCGCCGGCCGCCGCCATCTGCGTCACCGCCCAGGCCATGCGCTCTCCCAGCGATGCGCCGCGTTGCGCCACGGCGCGAAACACCCCGGGCGCCCGGTGCGCCAGCGCTTCGCACGCTTCGGGGGGGTGAACGGCCAGCACCGCTTCGAGGCCGAGTTGCACGGCGATCGCGGCGCTCGCCGCCAGCACGTCTTCGAGCAGCACCGCGTAGAGTTCCGCCGCCTGTTCGGGGGAGAGCGCGGGGCTCATGCGCGTCTTCACGAAGCCGGGCCGCGGCTCCTTGGCGAAGACGACGAGTGCACCCGATTCCTTCAGCGGGAGGCACCGGGAAAGGGCCGGTCCGCGCAGGTCGCGCGAACGAAGCCGAGCGCGATCGGCCCGGCCGCGGGCAAGACCCGGGCGCTCGTCACCTCGCCCACTTCGCATGCGCCGGACCCCGCGGCATCACGATCCGTCCCCATCATCTCGCGGGGCGTCCCGGCCGGTACCCACCAGCGGGGCATCACGGCCGGTGCCGGCCAGCGGGGCATCACGGCCGGTACCCACCAGCGGGGCATCACGGCCGGTACCCACCAGCGGGGCATCACGGCCGGTGCCCACCAGCGGGGCATCACGGCCGGTGCCGGCCTCGGCCGCCAGGGCTCCGGCCCGCTCCTCCTGGGCGGCGCGCCATTCCGCGAAACGCGCGTTCGCGGCCTCGTAGTCTTCCTCTGTGTCGATATCGATGGCGGCACCGCCGACCTCGGTCACCACGAAGCGGAAGCGCGTTCGGAGCAGGCTCCCGCAGCCCTTCTCGATGCGCGCCATCGGGATCCGGCGACGCACCCAGTCCGCTATTCGGAACCATCGGCGGCGATCACAGAATCCGGCCAGGTGCATGAGCCCGTAGTACCAGACGACGGCGAAACCACCCCGCTCGGTCGTGAACAACCTCCAGGCCAAGGTGGCGATCTGGCCCAGTTCCTTCTGGTGGCGGTGCCGGTAGAGCTGCTCGATGTAGTGGCGATTGCCGATCCGCGCGGGCTTGGCCAGGTGGAGGTTGCTCTGGCGAAAGCGCCCCTCGCGCAGGTTGAAACTCGCCATCTCGATGCCGGGCTGCCCCGGCGCAACCGGCCGGAAGTCCGCCATGGATTCCCGCGGCACCAGGCCGAGGGCGTAGTCGCAGTCGGCCTCCCGCACGCGATGCACGAAATCCGTGATCTCGTGGGCCGTCGCGAACGGAATGTCGCCCGAGACGTACAGGACGCTCGATTCCTCGTCCTCGACCGAGGCCGGGTCGCGCCCCGCCGGACCCGCACCCGGGAGCAGGCGGCGGTAGCTCTCCCAGGCGTTCTCATAGAGGTTGGCAAACTGCTCGAATACGCGGAGCGGCTTGCTCAGCCGTGCCCGCAGCTCGGGCTGGGCGAACAGGTCCCCGAGGCGCTCGGCGTCGCCAACGATCGAGACGCTCGAGACCTCGGCCACGTCCTGGAGCGCCAACACCACGTGGGCCACCAGGGGCAGGCCCCCGACCTCGAGGAAGACCTTGTTCTGTCCGCGCACCGCCTTCGCGGCACCGCGGTTGCCGGCGGCCACCACCGCGGGGATGCCCATCGCACGCCCACTGTGGGCCGGGCGCGGCCCGGGCACAAGACCCTGGACCGACCTTCCCGGGAATTTGGCGCCCGCCAAAGCCAGACTTCGGGAATTTGGCGCCCGCCAGAGCCAGACTTCGGGAATTTGACGCCCGCCAGAGCCAGACTTACCGTTCGGACCCTGCCGGGGCCGTAGCTCAACTGGGAGAGCGCTGCGTTCGCAACGCAGAGGTTGGCGGTTCGATCCCGCTCGGCTCCACCAACCGCTTGCCTCATTTATGCGAATATGTTCGAATATAAAAAAGGGGTTGTGCGCGGACGCGCGGATACGCACGCTTGAACCATGGCCATCCAAATCCTCCGAATCCTGGTCCCGCTCGATTTCTCCCGGCATGCCGACCCGATCTTGGAGTGGGCCCTGCACCTCGCGCAGGAGCACCGCAGCAAGATCGTGTTGCTCCACGTCTACCACCTGCCGGTGGAGTTTCAGCAGCTCGAGGGCGCCTACCTGCCCGCCGACTTCTGGACAAACGTGAAACAGGAGGCCGGGCAACAGCTCGAACGCCACGCCGAACAGGCACGCGCCCGCGGCATCGAGGTCGAAGCCGTGGTGCGTGAGGGTTACCCCGCGACGGTGATCGTCGACGAAATCGAAAACCTGAACATCGACCTCGTCGTGATCGGCACCCACGGCCGCACCGGCCTCAAGCACCTGCTGCTCGGCAGCATCGCCGAGCGCGTCGTGCAACACGCGCCGTGTCCGGTGCTGACCGTCAAGCCCGTCCCCGAGGACTGAGCCGCGGCCAGAGGGACACCGGATGGGTGGGCGATCCCGGAGACGAGTGCCGGGGTCTTCGCCGCCTAGTCTCCAGATCGCTCGCCGAGCTTGCCGCCGGGATGGCGGAGATTGTAGTCGGCGCGGCTGAGCCCGACTTCGCGCTCGAGCGCGGCCGAGAGGCTCGCGAGCGCCACGCTCTCGGCCGCCACGCTGGCGCGCGGCGCAAGCCCCAGCGAACCGCCCTCGCGGCCAACGCCGGCATCGAGCACGGCATCTGCAGCGTGCGCTAGCGCGGAGTCCGGCGCGCCGGTGACCGCGAGGACGCGCGCGCCGAGGCGACGCACCGCCGCCAGCGCCGCGAGCAGTTCCTGCGTCTCGCCGCTATTGCTGATTGCCACCACCACATCCCCGGCAACCACCTGGCCCGCGCTGCCGTGCACCGCCTCGGTCGCGTGCAGGAAACTCGCGGGGGTTCCCGTCGACGAGAAGAGCGCGGCCGCGTAGTGGGCCACGTGCGCGGGCTTGCCGACACCCGTCACGTGCACCCGGCCGCCGCGAGCGCGCACCTCCCGCAGCAGCGCCAGGGCGGGTCCGAAGTCGACGCGGCCGCGCAGCGCGGCGAGCTCTTCGACGGCGACGTCGAAGCTCGCCAGGGCCTCGGCGACGACGGCAACCTCCGGGGTCGCCGTCCTGCCCAACACGAGCGGCGTTCCCTCGTACAGCTCCATCACCCGCGCGCGCAGCGCTTCCGGCGCGTCGGGAAAGGCCCCCAGCTTCTCGGCGCACGCCGCGCCACAGGCGTTCGCGAGCTGCGCGGCATCCCGCCAGCCGGCGCCGTGGTGAAGTGCCGTGAGCAAGCCGCCCAGGAACGCGTCCCCGGCGCCCGTGGTGTCGACGGCCTTCACGGCGCGCGCCGGGACGAAGCCCTCGAAATCTTCGGCGGCCACGGCGCAGCCGGCCTCGCCATCCGTCACCACGACGGCGGCGTTTTCGAAACGCTCGCGGACGGCGCGGGCCAGCCCCAGCGGGTCCGGCTCCACGCCCGGAAGCAGCTCGCGGGCCGCCGCCTTCGCCGGCTTGAGCAGATCGGCCCCGCGCAACACGGCGTCGAGGGCGTCCTCGTCGCCTAGCTCGGCCAGTGCATCGCGCGGCGGCAGGTCGAAATCGACGACCGTCGAAACGCCGGCTTCGCGCGCCACGGCCAGCGCCTCGCGCGCGGCCGCGAGCGGCAGTTGGGATACCTCGGTGGTGAGCCGTGCGGCGCGCCGAATCGTCTCGGCGTGGTTTGCACGGACGTGCTCGGGCCGCGTGCCCGACGTGGCGCCGGGCGCCATGTAGATCGCCCGGCCGCCGGAGTCATCCACGAAGATCTCGGCGACGGATGTCGGCTCGTCGACGATCCGCAGGTCGCGCTCGATCCCGATGCGGTCCATCGCCGCGCGCAGAAAACGGCCCTCGGCATCGTCGCCCTGGCGGCCGAAGATTCCCGCCCGCAAGCCCAGCGCCGCGGCCCAGCCCAGGTGGTTCAGCACCACCCCCCCGGCGTGGACGCGCACGGGGCCAGCATCCTCTACGTCGCGCAGCAGGATCTTCGCATCGGCGGAGAGCAGCCGCGGCGCGCGGTGGACCCGGTCCACCACCATGCTGCCGATGCCGACGACGTCGAGCGGCGGGCCGCTCACCGCCGCCCCCCGTCGCCGTGCGGCGCCAGCGAGAGCCACGGATCACCGACGAGTTCGCGCGCCAGCTCTCGCACGCCCGAAAACGCCGCGTCGAAAGCGGCCGCCTCGTCCCCGGAAAGTCCGGGTGTCCCCGGTGCCACGGCGTCGCTCGACACGACGCCCCGTCCGAGAAGAGACCGCTTCAAACAGGCGACGCTGCGCGGGCCGCCGGCGGTGTGGGTCGCAACGCGGAAGGCGTCGAGCACGCGTTTGCACTGCTCCATGCGCTCACCGTCGCCGGCGCGCGACACCTGCCACGCGCGTGCCCACTCCCGGGGCAGCGCATTCGCTGGCCCGGCCACCACGCCCGTCGGCAACCCCCCGCGCAACCGCCAGCGCTGGTAGCGGCTCAAGAGCGCGCCAGACCAGCGGCTGCGCGGCTGGAAGATGTGGAAGATGAGCATCGCGTTGCCCACGTAGATTCCGAATTCGCCGCGGTCGCGAAAGCTGGCCGCCGCCTGGATGTAGTCGCCCAGTACCTTGCGCCGGGCCGACACCTTGATGCCGCGCACGAAGTCCAGCCGAGACAGGGCCTTCACCTGATGCGTGCGAATGTGCGGCACCTTCGGATCCACGGCGATATCGGCGTTGTCGTAGAGGTAGAGGGGAACGCGGCGCGTGCACCGATCCATCAGGTCGGCAACGTCGCGCACCACGAAATGCACCGGGTCGGAGACACCGCGAATGGAAAGGGGCGCCAGCACGACAGCGTCGGCACCGTGATGGATGGCGCGTTCCAGGTTCTCGAGCGTGTCGGCGGCCGTGTGCGCGGTAACGCCGGCCCACGCCTCGACCGGGCGACCTTCACCGGGAGCCAGGCGCGTATTGGCCTTCGCCACCTCCTCGGTGCAGACCTGGACCACCCGCTGGCTCACCGCATTGGGCACGCGATCCCATTCGCCCGTCGTTCCGGCGGCGAAGACGACGTCGGCGCCCCATCCGTCTTGGATCACGAAGCGCACCAGGGCCCGCTGGTCGGCCTCGAGGAGGCCTCCATCCCCGTCCAGCACCGTCACGACCGGGACCGAGAGTCCCGGGCACGGGCGCGATTCCTCGACCGATCGCAAGCCAACCTCCAGCCAGACCGGGGACGCAGGACGCCCCCCGCGGCGAGAATGTTGCCTCAGATCGTCTCGAAGAAGTAGTTCATCCGTACCTGGAGCGCCGTGGCCAGCTTGTGCAGCGTAGACATCGATGCCGCGCTCTTGCCCAGCTCGATCTGCGAGATCAGGCTCACCGACAGGCCCGTGCGGTTTGCAACCTGCTTGAGCGTCAGTGCCGCTTCGGTGCGTCGCTCGCGGAGCCGGCGCCCGACCTCCTGATTGAGCCGGCTCTCGAGATCCACGAGAAGCCCCTTCTCGCGGATGGCCGCCTCGATCACCGCACGCAGCTCCTCGGGAGCGAGTGGCTTCTCGAGATAGTCGAAAGCCTGCGCCTTGAGGGTCCGCACCGCGACGTCGATGCTGGGCGCCGCCGTCATGCAGACCACGCAGAGATCGGAATCGGCCGCGCGAACCTTTTGCAACAACTCCACGGCCGGATCCGCAGGCGGTGAGACATCGAGCATCAGCATCTGGCAACGGCCCTGCTTCACGACTCCGATGACCTGTTCGAAATCGGACACGCTGTACGCCTGGTGGCCCTCGACCGCGAAGAATTCCTTGAGATCGATTCTTGTCGCCTCGTCTCGGTCGACCACCAGAACCTGAAGTTGTTGTTCGCTCGCCATTGAAGCCCCCTACTATCCGTGTGAATCGAAGTGCCCGATCGCCCCGTCTCTTCCGTGTGAATCGGAGTGCCCGATCGCCCCGTCTCCACAGGGGAAAGAGCATCCCGTCCACGTTGGAGATCTCTTCGGTATTTCTGGCGGCTTACATGAGGCCTGAATTGCGCTGGGGCCGAAAAAGTCCGCGGACAGTCGGACAGGCCCACCCGATGGGCACAAGACCCCCGCACGGCGCCGCAAAGGCCCGGCGGAGTCGCCTAGCGCTCCGGCGTCAGCCAGTCCTGGCCGAAGGCAGCCGCCGGGGCGTTGGCGGGGGCTACCGCCACCACGTCGAGTCGCGCGGCGGTCTGGCCCGGGGCCTCGATGACAATCCAGGCAGGGACGTTGATCCGGTCGAAGGCATGAGCCGGGCCGAAGCGGAAACGCACGCCGTCGCGCCCGTCGATGCGCACCACCTGAAACGTCTCCACGTCGATCCACAGGGAGGGAAGACGCCGTTCCTCCCCGGCTTCGGCGCTCGGCACGCGACCCCCGAGCACGTAGCAGTCGCGATCGTCGGCGAGGCCGAGGGTGACCTCCCCGGCCGAGATACCGAAGCTCGCGAGCGCGGCGCGCAGCGCGGCCCCCGAGCTGGCCTGGAGCAGGAAGAGCGGGGGAAGGAAGGGGCGCGGATCGAGCAGTGGGCGGCCGTCGCGACTCGCCGCGTACGCGCTGCCCTGGAGCAGATGACGCTCGCTGAAGCCCCGATTGCTAATCAGCTCCAGGCGGGCGAGACCCGTGGGGTGAGTCGCCAGCACACCGGTGGCCAGCGGCTCGCTGTCGCCGATGCGAAGCGTCACGTCGAAGATCAATGGCTCCGAGCGGTGTGCCGACCGATTCGTCCGGGCCAGCTCGTTCGAGATCTTCTTTGCGCTCGGGATTACGGCCCACGCCGCGGGCACGGCGACGAACACCGCGAGGAAGAACGCGGGTACCAGGCGCGGCTTCACCCCCCGCTCCCCCGCACGGCGCTCGGACCGGCGTACCCGGCGTTCGCACCGAGTTCTTCTTCGATGCGCAGCAGCCGGTTGTACTTGCAGACGCGGTCCGTGCGACACAGCGATCCGGTCTTGATCTGCCCGCAGCCGGTGCCGACGGCGAGATCGGCGATCGTGGTGTCCTCGGTCTCACCCGAGCGGTGCGAGACCACCACCGCATAGCCCGCCTCGCGCGCCACCCGTACCGCCTCGAGCGTTTCGGTCAGGGTTCCGATCTGGTTCACCTTGACCAGGATGGCATTGGCCGCACCCCGCTCGATCCCCTGACTCAAAATGGCCGGGTTGGTGACGAAGAGATCATCTCCGACCAGCTGGACCCGGTCTCCCAGATCACTCGTCAGGCCGACCCACCCCGGCCAATCGTCCTCGGCGAGCCCGTCTTCGATCGAGACGATGGGATACCGATCGACCCAATCCCCCCAGAACGCCGCCAGCCCGTCGGACGAGAGTGTCCGCTCCTCGCCCACCAGCGCGTAGCTCCCGTCGCGGTAGAACTCGCTCGCGGCCGGGTCGAGGGCGATCGAGATGTGCTCGCCGGGGCGGTAGCCGGACTTTTCGATGGCGGTGAGGATCAACTCAATCGCTTCGCTGTTGCTCTTCAGGTCGGGGGCAAAGCCACCTTCATCGCCGACAGCGGTCGAGTAGTTTTTCTGGCGGAGAACACCTTTCAGGTTGTGAAAGACCTCGGCACCCCAGCGCAGTGCCTCGGAGAAGCTGTCCGCACCGAGCGGAAAGAGCATGAACTCCTGAAAATCCACGTTGTTGTCGGCGTGTGCACCGCCGTTGAGCACGTTCATCATCGGCGCCGGCAGAAGCCGCGCCGTCTCACCGCCGACGAACTGGTAGAGCGGCGCGCCGGACACTTGGGCAGCCGCGCGGGCGGCCGCCAGCGAAACGCCCAGAATCGCATTCGCGCCCAGGTTGGCCTTTGTGTCGCTGCCGTCCGCCGCGCACAGCTCCTCGTCGATCGCCGCCTGCTCCGCGAGCCCGCCGAGGACACGACCGCGGACCGCCGACGCCAGCGGGCCGTTCACGTTCTCGACGGCCCGCAGACACCCCTTTCCGGCGTAACGGCTCTTGTCACCGTCCCGCAGTTCGAGCGCCTCGCGCGATCCGGTCGACGCACCCGAAGGCACCGCTGCGCGGGCTCGGTGCCCACTCGACGCGCGGACCTCTACCTCGATGGTCGGATTCCCTCGGGAGTCGAGGATCTCGCGGCCCAGAACCCCGGCGATCGTCACCTGCGCCATGCGGCCTCCAAGCGACGGAGCCTAGCAGCCTAGGAGTCCGGTCGAAGCGCTGGCGCACGCGCCACCACGACCACGGCGCCGTCGGCGGCGCGGAGCAGCTCGCTCTCCACACCGAAGACGCTGCGCAGACGCTCCGGGGCGAAGACCTCGGCCGGTGCACCCTGGGCGACCACCGCGCCTTCGTGAAGCAACACCGCCCGGTCACAGCTCCGCGCCGCGAGGCCGAGGTCGTGAGAAACCACGAGCGCGCTGCCGCCCGAAGCCGCGAAACACCGCACCTGCTCGAGCACGCGCAGCCGGTGTGAAAGATCGAGATGCGCGGTCGGTTCGTCGAGAAGCAGGAGACGGGCCTCCTGGGCCAGCGCGCGCGCAAACAGCACCAGCTGCCGCTCACCGCCCGAGAGCTCCAGCACCGACCGGTCGGCCAGGTGTTCGATTCCCAGGCGCGCCATCGCGGAGCGCGCGTGCTCCACATCCGCGCGCGTCTCGAAGCCGAGACGCCCCACGTGGGGGGCCCGCCCCATCAGAACCAACTCGCCCGCGCGGAACGGGAAAACCATCGGGGCGTCCTGGGGAACGACCGCCAGCGCCCGCGCCAACTCGCGCGGCCGGTGGGAAGCCAACGGTCTTCCCGCCACGCGAATCTCCCCCGCATCGGGACGCACCAACCGCGACACGGCACGCAGCAGCGTGGTCTTCCCGGCGCCGTTCGGGCCGGCGAGCGCTACGACCTCGCCCGCCTCGACAGCGAGCGTCGCACCGCGCAAGACGTCGCTTCCTCCGAGCCGTACGTAAACCGCGTCGACTTCGAGAGCCGGCGTCACGGCGCGATCGCCCGCCCGGTACCCTGGCGCAGCAGCCAGAGAAAGAGTGGCCCGCCCACCACCGCTGTGATGGCGCCGACGGGAAGCTCCCGGCCTCCGGGCAGCATGCGCGCCAGGGTGTCGCAGAGCACCAGGAAGGTCGCGCCGCCCAGTGCGGCGGCCGGAACCAGCAGGCGGTGATCGGGACCCACGATCAATCGCAACAGGTGGGGCACGATCAACCCGACGAAACCCACGAGACCCGCGGCTGCAACAGCGGCGCCCACCATGACCGAAGTGGCCAGGAGCAACACGCGCTGGTCGCGCTCGACGTTCACACCGAGTTGCACCGCGGCGTCGCCGCCGAGCGTCAGAAGGTCGAGGCTGCGGGCCAGCCAGAGCGCCGCACCCACGCCGACCACCAGGAACCCCGCGAGCCAACCCGCCACGTCGGCGCGCACCGCCGAAAGACTCCCCATCAGCCAGAGAAAGAGACTCGCCCCTTCGGTGAGACCGGCGAGCGATGCCAGGAACACGATCGCCGCCGATGCAAAGGCGTTGAAGACGACACCGGTGAGCAGAAGCTGCGTGGGCGAAAGGCGGCCGCGCGCCCCCGCCGCCGCGTAGAGCAGCAGCGTCGCCAGCAGTGCACCCGCGAACGCGGCGGGAGGCACGGCGGCGTAGCCGAGCCCGAGCCCGGCACCGAGACTCAACACGGCGATTCCCCCCAGCGCCGCGCCCCCGGAGACACCGAGCACGAACGGGTCGGCGAGCGGGTTGCGCAAAAGCGCCTGGAACAGGACGCCCGCCACAGCGAGCGCCGCACCGACACCAGCGCCCAGAAGCACCCGCGGCAGGCGCACCCGCAGCACGATGTCTGCCGCCGGACCGGCAGCATCGCCCCGCAGCGCCGACACGACTTCTCCCACACCCAGCGCGCTCGGTCCAGCGACCAGCGCCGCGGCTACGGCCAGCACGAGGAGCCCGCCGAATGCGAGCAGCGTCGCTACTACCCGGCGCCGGGTCAGCACCTTCACGGAGACTCACCACCGGGATTCAGGGCCGCGCGCAGGATGCTCAAGCCCGTGTCGACATTTGGGCCGGGCAAGATCACGCGATCGCCCGGAACCGCCACGACCCGGCCGCGCGCAACGGCCGGAAGCGAAGGCCACCGCGCCCAGAACCGCTCGGCGCGCTCGCCTCCCTCAGTAGCATCGAGAATGACCTCGGGCTGCGCCGCTATCGCCCACTCGAGATCGACCCGGGGGTACGGATCGGGAAATTCGGCGGCGGCGTTGCGCGCTCCGGCCGCGCGCAGCATGGCGTCGAGGAAGCTCCCGGCTCCCACCACGTAGAGAGGCTCGCGCTGGATCACGAGCAGCGCGCGGGGTCGCGATTGGCCCGACGCAGCCGCCGCCCGCTCGAAGGCGCGGCGGATCTCCTCGACGCGCCGGGCGGCCGCCTCGCCGCGTCCGAGCCGCTCGCCCAGCCGCTCGATCGAGACGAGCAAGTCGTCGAGGGTAATATTCGGGAGTTCGAGCACTTCGATCCCCAGCGCGCGCAGCCGGTCGCGCAGGGCGCGCTGCTGGGCGCTCGGAACCAGCACCACGAGGTCCGGCTCGAGCGCCACCACCGCCTCGAGGCTCGGGGTGAACAGACCGCCGACCGTCGGGCGCCCCCGTACCGCCGGCTGCTGGCGCGCAGACCAATCGTCCACGCCGACCAGAAGACCCCCCGCGCCGAGCGCGAGCACCGTCGCCGTCAACGACGGGTTTAGCGACACCACCCGGCGCGGCACCCCGGCCGCCGCCGCCGCGAGCAGCGCCAACGCCAGTAGAAGCAACCCGATCCGCCCTGCCCGCATGCGTCCGAGGCTAGCGAGCCCCCTCCGAAAAGGGGGCCCGCACCCGCTCACGGTTTCCGCGCGGTGGTCTTACCCTGGAGACGGACGAAGGGACGCAGCCGCTTCAGGCCGGCGTCGCCGATACCCGTCACCTCCTTGAGCTCGTCGACGGACTTGAAGGCCCCGCGCCGCTGGCGCAGCGCGACCACCTCACGGGCCCGCACCTCGCCGATGCCGGGCAGCAGCTGGAGTTCTTCGGCGCTGGCGGTGTTGACGTTCACCACCCCCAGAAGGGAAGGACCCGTCTCCGCCGCTTGGACGGAAACCGCCAGGAGGGCAACGGACGCGAGCGCGAGGGCCCACGAACGCAGCCTTTGCGTCGTGCAGTTCATATCGAGTGGACTCCCGGGACCGTCGGGGGCGAGAGTGAAGGAATCAGCAGTCCCGGAGCACCGCATAGCGCGCGGCCGCCAGTAGGTCCTGCTTGGCACGGCAATCGGCGAACGGTGCGATCGCGGCAACGGCGCGGGCCAGGTGGCGCTCGGCACGCCGCACCGTGTCGGAGACTCCCCGGTAGCGGCCGACGATGTCGAGTGTCGGAGCCAGGTCGATCGCCTCGGACCGCTCGGGCGCGAGCGCCGCACGCGCCGCGTCCTTTAAGAGCTCCGCAACGAGGTCCCGCTCGTCCGGCGAGCAGCGCTTGAGAGCCAGCAACAGCGGCAGCGTGACCTTGCCTTCGCGCAAATCCGCGCAGGGGCGCTTGCCGAGCGTGGCCTCGCGGGCCTCGTAGTCGAGCGCGTCGTCGCGCAGCTGGAAGGCGATGCCCAGCTCGTGTCCGAAGTCGCGCACGCGGCGGTGTTCGGCGCGGGTCACGCCGGCCACGATCGCACCGGTCTCGCACGCGGCAGAGAGCAGAACCGCGCTCTTGCGCTCGATGACCGAGAAATAATGGCGCTCGGTAATGCTCGCGTCGAAACTGCGCTCGAGCTGGAGCAACTCGCCTTCGGCCATCGATCGGATCGCGTCGGCGAATACCTGCAGCACATCGTGGTCGCCGTCTTCGACGATCATCGAAGAGGCCCGGGCGTAGAGAAAATCGCCACCGAGGATCGCTCTGCGATTGCCCCACACGACGTTCGCGGCAGCCTGGCCGCGGCGCATCGACGCGACATCCACCACGTCGTCGTGGAGCAGCGTCGCCGTGTGCAGCAGCTCGCAGGCCGCGCCGACCTGGATGCAGCGCGGCCCGGTGTAGCCGCAGAGTTCACCGGCAAGGAGCGTCAGCGCGGGGCGAATTCGCTTGCCGCCGGCGCCGAGAACGTGGCCGCAGACATCGCCGACCAGTGCGCTCGCGGAGGCGAGCTGGTCGCGCATGGCTCGCTCGACCTGCTCGAGGCCCGGCGCGATGCGCTCGACGGCCTCGAGGAAGGAGGCGGACGCGGGGAGCTGCGTCATCGCGCGGCAGCCTAGCTGCCCGCCCCTCGCGTGTCAAAGCCGCACAGATGAAAAGATGAGTAGTTTCAATGTGTTCGACTGTCGTTGGCGCACCGGGCGACAACCGTTCACCGGGCCTCCCAAAGCCCTGCGACACCGGGGGGGGGCAGACCCGGGACTGCGACCCTCCGGGGCAGGCCTGTCGACGGCCTGGTTCCCAGCGGTTGACAGGCTCCGGCCCGACCCTAGCCTGCCGGAAAACTGCAGGAGGTTCCGCCATGCCCGAAAGCTGCGCTGCACTCGCCGCACGCGCCCTGCGCGACGACCCGCCGAGCGAAGCGGAGGCCCGCCGCATCGTGGACGGGGAGGGCTTCGCGTTGTTGCCGCTGCTCGAAGCCGCTTTCGCGCCGCGCGAGCGCTACTTCGGACGCGGGGTCATGGTGCACGTGCTCAACAACGTGCAGAACGGGCTCTGCCCGGAAGACTGCGGCTACTGCTCCCAGTCCAAGGACTCGGCGGCGGCGATCCGCAAGTACCCGATGAAGAGCGACGCCGAGATCCTCGCCGACGCCGGGCGCGCGGCCCGCGCGGGCGCCTCGCGCTACTGCATGGTGTTCTCCGGGCGTGGACCGACGCTCGAACGCACCCGCCACCTCGCCGACGTGATCCGGCGCGTCAAGGCCGCGCACCCCATCGAAGTCTGTCTCTCGGCGGGCCTGCTCGGAGAAGAGCACGCGCAGATCCTCGCCGACGCCGGACTCGACCGGCTGAACCACAACCTCAACACGAGTGAATCGCATTACGCCGAGGTCTGCTCCACCCATACCTATGCAGACCGCCTGGCAACGCTCACTGCCGCGAAGCGATGCGGCATCGATCCCTGCAGCGGGCTCATCGTCGGAATGGGAGAGACGAGCGAGGACATCGTCGACGTGGCGTTCCGGCTGCGCGAACTCGAGGTCCCGTCTATTCCGGTCAACTTCCTGGTTCCGATCGAGGGGAATCCCGTCGTCCGTGACGGGAGCCTGTCTCCGGAGCGCGGGCTTCGCGTCCTGTGCATGGTTCGCCTGGTGAACCCGCGCGCCGAAATCCGTGCAGCCGCGGGGCGCGAGGGGCACCTGCGCGCGCTCGAGGCGCTGGCGCTCTGGCCCGCGAACTCGCTTTTCGTCGAGGGCTACCTGACCACGCGCGGCGACGCCGTGGACGACACCTACCGCATGATTCGAGACGCCGGCTTCGAGGTCGAGGGCAACCCGCTCACCGGCGCCGGAGGCGTTGCGGAGCCGTCTCGCTTCCGCATCGGCGGTAGCGACGCAGACATCCTGAAGCCGGAGATCCGGCGGAACCCCTAGCGACGATGGTGCGGCTGCAACCGGCTCCCGACCGCTCGCCACTGGAGAACCTGGCGCAGGAGACGCTCGGCGCGATTCGGGCCCGCGGGACATACCGACGCATGCGCGTGCTCGAAGGCGCACAAGCGCCGCGCATGCGTGTCGGCGGTCGCGAGGTGCTGCTCTTCGCCGGGAGCAACTACCTCGATCTTTCCCACCACTCCGAGGTCGTCGAGGCAGCCTCACGCGCAGCGCGCGAGTGGGGCTGCGCGGCCGGCGGTTCCCGCCTCATCAACGGGAACCTCTCGCTGCACGAAACGCTCGAAGGCGAACTCGCCGAGTTCCTCGGAACGCAGGCCACACTCGCCTTCACGACCGGATACGCGGCAAACGTCGGCGTGATCCCAGCTCTCGTGGGCGAGGGCGACGTGGTCCTGTCCGACGCGCTCTCGCACGCCTCGGTCGTAGACGGCTGCCGACTCTCGAAGGCGGCACTGCGTGTGTTCCCCCACGCCGACCTCGAAGCGCTCGAGGACGCGCTCCGCGAGCTTGCCGCCAGCGCGCGCCGGGTTCTCGTGGTGGCCAACGGCGTCTACAGCATGGACGGTGACACGGCACCGCTGGCCGAGCTGGTGCCGTTGGCAAAGCGCTGGGGCGCAATCGTACTGATCGACGACGCCCACGGAACCGGAACCCTGGGCGCCACCGGCCGCGGCACGATCGAACTCGCCGGTGTCGAGGCCGACGTCGATATCTGGATGGGAACCCTCGGCAAAGCCCTCGGATCGTTCGGTGCGTTCGTGGCCGGGAGCGAAAGCCTGCGCGAACTCCTGGTCAACGCCGCGCGGAGCTTCATCTTCAGTTGTGCGCTGGCCCCTCCCCAGGTCGCGGCCGCCCGCGCCGCGCTGCGCGTGATGCGGGCGCAACCCTGGCGGCGCGAACAACTCCAGGCGAACGCCGGGCGCTTGCGCCGCCGGCTTGCCGGACACGGCATCTCGACCGCGCCGAGCACGACGCAGATCGTCCCGGTGGTGATCGGCGACAACGCCCGCACGATGGCCCTCTGCGAGCGACTCCTGGCCCGCGGCTTCTACGCCCAGGGGATTCGACACCCGTCGGTTCCGGCGGAAACCGCGCGGCTGCGCCTGACGCCGATGGCGACCCACCGGCCCGAAGAGATCGACGCCCTCGCCGATGCGATTGCGGCGGAGCTGGCGGCCCCGGCGTGAGCCCGCCGCGGGGTCTTTTCGTCACTGGCACCGACACCGGCGTGGGCAAGACACTCGTCGCCTGCGCGCTCGTGCGCGGCCTGCGTGCCCGCGGTCTGGATGCCGGAGCAATGAAGCCGGTCGAAACTGGCGTGGGCGATGCGGGTCCGCTGGACGCTTTGGCCCTGCGCCGAGCCGCGGGTGACTCGGACCCGCTCGAGGATATATGCCCGCTGCGCTACGCGCTCCCGGCCGCTCCGACCGTCGCGGCCTCGGCGGATGGGCGCGACGTCGAGCTATGGGCCATTCGACGCGCCTACGAGCGCGTCATAGCGCGTCATGACTGCGTCATCGTGGAGGGAGCTGGCGGCCTGCTGGTCCCGGTCGATGAGCGATACTGCATGGCGGACCTCGCCCGGGAATTCGATCTCCCCCTGCTCGTGGTCGCCCGCGCGTCGCTCGGGACCATCAACCACACCCTGCTCACGCTGGAAGTAGCCGTCGCCCGGGGCCTTTCGGTGGCAGGTGTCGTCATCTCCCACGGGCAGGGCCTGCTCTCTGGAGCCGACGCCGCCAACCTGCAGGCCCTGCGCGACGCGCTCGGCCCCGCACTCGTCGGCGAAATTCCACTACTCGCACCCGGCGGTGAGCCCGACCCCGGTGCGATCGACCTCGACGCACTCCTGGCGCGCTCTTGACCAAAACGCGAGCCCACCCACACCTTTTCATGACGCAGGTGATGACGCAGGTGATGACGCAGCCGATGGCGCGGGTGGTTTTGCAGCCCTCAAGGAGCTGCGCCGGACCTCCGATCCCCGGAGTGCGGGGAGGAGCCCACACTCATGGAGATCGAAGAAGAGCTGCGCGAACTCGACCTCAAGGTCAAGCAGCTCCGACTCGACTACGAGCGCTACTTCCTCGGCACGCGGCCCCGCGAACCAAGCCTGTTGCGCAGCGAGGTCCAAAAGAAGCTCAGCGTCTTTTCCAACACGTCGATCCAGAACACGGCGCAGCGCTTCAAGCTCAGCACCATCGTCGCGCGCTACCAGGCCCTCAAGCGCCAGTGGGACGAGACGCTGCGCAAGATCGAAGCCGGAACCTACGAACGGCACCGCTTCAAAGCCGACCTCCACAGCGCCCCCAAGGGCAAGGACAAATCTGCGGACACGGACCTATTCGCCCAGTACCGCGAGGCGCGACCGGCTGAAGTCCCGGGCGCGAAGCCGCTCACGCGTGAAAAACTCGACGCCCTGGTCGCCCGGCACCGCGCCCACCTCGCCGAACGCTTCGGTCCCGAGGCCCGCTTCCGCTTCCGGATCGCGTTCGAAGATGGCCGCACCAAACTGAAAGCGAGCCGGATCCCCCAGGAGGGCTGAGGCCGGCCGGTTGACCGGGCCCCGAACCCCCCCGAGTCTTCCCCCGCCCATGTCGACCGCCCACGGCCGCCGTCCGAGGCGGGGACCCCTCCGGACCAAGCGCACCGCCAGTCTCGCCCTGCTGTTGGGTTTCGCCGCCCTGCTGTTGGGTTTCGCCGCCCTGCTGTTGGGTTTCGCCGCCTTGCTGTTGGGTTTCGCCGCCTGCTCTGGAGAGCATGTAGGCCCGGGTGAGATCACCGCTGCAGCGCTTCCCGAGCCCGTGGTCACTGCTCGGGCCCGGCGCCAGACCGACGCTCGCGACGCCCTCGCTGCCGCCGGAAAACGCCAGATCTTATTCGGCGATTTGCACGTACACACCGCCTTTTCACCCGATGCCTTCATCACGAGCCTGCCCATGCTGGGCGGCTCGGGCCTCCACCCCCCGGCCGATGCCTGCGACTTCGCGCGTTTCTGCGCAGACCTCGACTTCTGGAGCATCAACGACCACGCGGAGGGGATAAGCCCGCAGCACTGGAGAGAGACCATCGAGTCGATCCAGCAGTGCAATGCGGTGGCGCGCCACCCCACGAGTCCGGACCTCGTGTCATTCCTGGGATGGGAATGGACGCAGGTGGGCTCAACACCGGGCGACCACTTTGGACACAAGAATGTGGTGCTGCTCGATACCGCCGCCGATCGAGTTCCGCGAAGACCGATCGCCGCGCCCCGGCCCGAATTTCGTGCCGCGCCCTTGCCGGGAATCACGCGCCTCGTGGCCCCCCTTTTGAACTTCGGGGATCGCCAACTCTATTTCGACTACCAACGCTACACCGAGGAGGTGCAAGAGGCTCCTCTGTGTGCGAGGGACATTCCGAGCCCAGAGCTTCCCGACACGTGCCACGAGGTCGCACGGGATCCCAGCGAGCTTTTCGACAAGCTCGACGAGTGGGGCTTCGAAAGCCTCGTGATTCCCCACGGCACATCGTGGGGTTTGATGACACCGACCGGGTTTTCGCTGGCAAGGCCGCTGGCCGCGGGGCACCACGACCCCGAGCGCGAGCGGCTCTTCGAGCTCTACTCCGGACATGGGTCCGCCGAAACCTGGCACGACCAGCCGGGTGGCCTCGTTGGGGTGGAGACTCCTGCCGCATGCCCGCCGCCCAGCGATGAGTTTCTGCCGTGCTGCTGGCAGGCGGGGGAGATTATCCGCGGGCGCTGTGGGGAGCCGGCCTCTGCGGACTGCGAAGCGAGAGTCCGCGAAGCACGGCGGATCTACCTGGAAGCAGGCGCCGCCGGCCACACCACCGTGCCCGGTGCTGGAGCTGCCGAATGGCTCGATTGCGACCAGTGCCGGGACTGCTTCAATCCCGCGTTCTCGCACCGCCCGGGCGGCTCGGCGCAATACGCGCTGGCCATCACGCGCGGTGGATCTGCTGCGCCGCGCCGCTACCGCTTCGGGATGATTGGCTCGAGCGACACCCACGACGCACGCGCCGGCAACGGCTTCAAGGAATTTTCACGAGTCGAAAACACCGAAGCATCCGACCGGCCTGCGCTCATGCGACGTCTTGCCGCGGACCGGCGCGAGCCCGTTGCGCGTGCCGAGAGCGTCATCCTCTCCGAGCTTCCCCTGAGTCAGCGGCGCGACATGGAGCGCGGCGCCTCCTTCCTTTTCACCGGGGGGCTCGTTGCGGTACACGCAGACGGGCGCAACCGCCGGGCGATCTGGGACGCGTTGATGCGACGCGAGGTCTACGCAACCTCGGGCGAACGCATCCTGCTCTGGTTCGACCTCCTGAACGGACCCTCGGGACCGGCGCCGATGGGGAGCGAAGTGCGGGGGCAGCGCGGGGCGCCGCGGTTGCGCGTCGCTGCCGTCGGCGCGTTCGAACAGCGCCCGGGTTGCCCAGACCACGTGATGAGAGCCCTGCCCCCCGAGCGGCTCGAGGCACTCTGCCTCGGCGAGTGTTACTTCCCGGGCGAGCGGCGACACGCGATCCAACGGATCGAAGTGGTGCGCATTCGTGCCCAGCAAGACCCAAGCGAGCCCGTCTCGAGTCTCATCGAGGATCCGTGGCGCATCTTTCCCTGCCCTGGAGATGGTGCGGGCTGCAGCGTGGAATTCGAAGATCCGCAGTGGCTTCTCGAAGCGCGCGAATTCGTCTACTACGCCCGGGCCATTCAGGAGCCGACGCCAGCCGTGAATGCAGGTGGCCTTCGCTGCACCCGCGACGCTTCCGGAACATGCATCGCCGTGAATCCGTGCTGGGGGGACGACCGAACGCCCGCTGGCGACGACTGCCTTGCCGACAATGAGGAGCGCGCCTGGTCCTCGCCGATTTTCTTGCAGCCAGCCGAACAGTGAAGCCTAGAGACCTTTTTCTGCCACCAGAATCCGGTTCACGGCGCGGCGCAGGGCGGCGTCATGCTCCAGGAAGCGCTCGGGGTCGGCGACGGCGTCGAGAGAGGCGAGCGCTTCTTCGGCACGCGTTCGGGCGTGCTCGGCCCGGGCGAAGTCGATCTCGTCGGCGGTTTCGCAGGACTCCGCCAGCACCACCGCCTCGGACCCACCGACGTCGGCAAAGCCTCCCGCCACGGCGGCCCTGAGGCTGCCCCCCCCCTCCAGGGTGAGCTGGATCTCGCCGGTTCGCAGCGAGCAGAGGAAGCGCTCGTGACCCTCGAGCACGCCGAAGTCTCCCTCACTGCCCGGCAGCACCACGCGCTCCACCTCGCCGCGGTAAGCCTCGCCCGACGGCGTGACGATCACCAGCTCGACACTCACGCGAGCCTCTTGGCCTTCTCGAGCACCTCTTCGATCGTGCTCACCATGTAGAAGGCCTGCTCGGGCAGATCGTCGTGCTTGCCGTCGATGATTTCCTTGAAACCGCGGATCGTGTCCTCGAGGCGCACGTAGACACCGGGCGTGCCCGTGAACTGTTCGGCCACACTGAAGGGCTGGGACAGGAACCGCTCGAGCTTGCGGGCGCGGGCCACCGCCAGCTTGTCGTCCTCGGAGAGTTCGTCCATACCGAGGATGGCAATGATGTCCTGGAGGTCCTTGTACTTCTGGAGCACCTGTTGAACGCCGCGCGCGACCTCGTAGTGCTCCTGTCCCAGAACCTGCGGGTCGAGAATGCGGCTCGTCGAATCGAGCGGATCGACGGCCGGATAGATGCCGCGCGCCGCGATGTCGCGATTCAACACCGTCGTGGCATCGAGATGGGTGAAAGCGGTCGCCGGCGCGGGATCGGTCAGGTCGTCGGCCGGGACGTAGATCGCCTGCACGGACGTGATCGAGCCCTTCTTCGTCGAGGTGATCCGCTCCTGGAGCTCGCCCATGTCGGTGGCGAGCGTCGGCTGGTAACCCACGGCCGACGGAATCCGGCCCAGCAGCGCCGATACCTCGGAGCCGGCCTGGGTGAACCGGAAGATGTTGTCGATGAAGAGCAGGACGTCCTTGCCCTCTTCGTCGCGGAAGTACTCGGCGACTGTGAGCGCCGAGAGACCGACCCGCGCGCGCGCGCCCGGCGGCTCGTTCATCTGTCCGTAGACGAGCGCCGCCTTGTCGAGCACCGTCGTCCCGTCCGAGAGCTTGGCTTCCATCATTTCGTTCCAGAGATCGTTGCCCTCGCGCGTTCGCTCGCCCACACCGCCAAATACCGAGTAGCCCGCGTGCTCCTTGGCGATGTTGTTGATGAGCTCCATGATGACGACCGTCTTGCCCACACCGGCACCGCCGAACAGACCCACCTTGCCGCCCTTCGGGTAGGGCGCGATCAAGTCGACGACCTTGATACCGGTCTCCAGGGCCTCGACCGAAGTCGCCTGATCGATGAATTCGGGTGTTTCGCGATGGATCGGGAAGGTGACGTCGGCCTCGATCGGTCCGCGTTCGTCCACCGGTTCTCCGATGACGTTCATGATGCGGCCCAACGTATTCGGACCCACCGGAACGCGAATCCCGTCTCCGGTGTTCACGGCGACTTGACCGCGCACCAGCCCGTCGGTCGTGTCCATGGCCACACAGCGAACCGTGTTCTCACCGAGGTGCTGCGCGACCTCGAGCACCAGGTTCCCCTGGCGGTCGTCGATGCTGGCATTGCTGACACGCAGCGCGGTGTAGATCTCGGGCAGGGCGCCGGGCTCGAACTCGACGTCGACCACGGGGCCGAGTACCTGCACGATCTTGCCGTCTCCGTTCGCCATTTGAGCGATCCTTCCTTGTCTAGAGCGCTTCCGCGCCGCTCACGATCTCGACCAGTTCCTTCGTGATCGCGGCCTGGCGAGCGCGGTTGTACTGGAGCGTGAGCTTTTCGATCAGTTCCTCGGTGTTGCGAGTCGCCGCCTCCATGGCAGCCATCCGCGCGGCGTGCTCGCCCGCCTGGTTCTCGAGCAGTGCCCGATAGATCTCCACCTCGAGCGCGCGCGGCACCAGAGCCGCGAGCAGGGCTTGGGCATTCGGCTCGATCTCGTACGCCAGGGTGTCTTCCCCAGCTCCCGTATCGTCTGGGGCGAAGGGCACCAGCCTGACGTCGCGCGGGGTCTGGGTCAGCGCGGAAACGAACTCGCTGTAGACGAGCCGGACCTCGTCGACTTCTCCCGCCGCGTACCGGCTGGCGACGCGACGCGCGATCTCCGCCGCCTGTCCGTACTCGACCCAACTCTCCTGGGGATAGTCACCGCCCAGGCGCCCGGCCTGCCGGCGCCCGTAGTGATCCCGCACCTTCCCGCCGGCCGTCGTGACCGTAATCGTGCGGCCGGCGCCAAGGGCCTCGGAGACCAGGGCTTCCGAGTGCTTCACCACATTGGCGTTGAACGCGCCGCAGAGGCCGCGGTCGGAACTCACCACCACGAACTCCACGCTGCGCAGCTGTTCGCGAACCTCGAACAGCGGGTGCGTCGCGTCCGTCTGCGCCCGCGCCACCTCAGACAGGGTGCCGCGCATTCGATCTGAGTACGGCCGTGCCGCGTCGATCGCCTGCTGTGACCGGCGGAGCTTGGCTCCCGCCACCATACGCATGGCGCGTGTGATCTGCTGCGTCTTGCCGACGCTGTCGATCCGGCGCCTGATGTCCTTCAGGTTCGGCACGTTACTCGCTGACACTCCGCGAGGGTTGGAATACATCCGCGAACGCGTCGAGCGCGGCGGCCAGCTTCGTTTCCGTCTCTGCCTCGAGCTTTCCGCTGTCGCGAATCGTGTTCAGCACGTCCCCGTGACTCGCGCGCATGTATTCGAGCAACTCCACCTCGTAGCGGCCGATGTCTGAAAGCTCGAGTTCGATCACCCAGGAATCCCGCTCGTCTTGCGGTGTGCAGGAGTAGATCGACACGACCTGCTCCTCCATGGGCAGCGGTGAATACTGGGGCTGCTTGAGCATCTCGGTCTGGCGCTCTCCGTTTGCGAGCTGCGCCTGCGTCGCCTTGTCGAGGTCACTGCCGAACTGGGCGAAAGCAGCCATTTCGCGGTACTGCGCGAGGTTGAGCTTGAGCGTTCCAGCGACTGCTTTGGTCGCCTTCGTCTGGGCCGCCCCTCCCACCCGGGATACGGAGATACCGACATTGACCGCCGGGCGAATGCCCGCGTTGAAGAGATCCGTCTCCAGGAAGATCTGGCCGTCGGTGATGGAGATGACGTTCGTGGGGATGTACGCCGAGACGTCACCGGCCTGCGTTTCGATGATCGGCAGTGCCGTCAAGCTGCCGCCGCCCGCTTCCTCGTTCATCTTCGCCGCGCGCTCGAGCAAACGCGAGTGCAGGTAGAAGACGTCGCCGGGGTAGGCCTCGCGGCCCGGCGGGCGGCGCAGCAATAGCGACAACTGGCGGTAGGCGACGGCGTGCTTCGACAGGTCGTCGTAGACGATGAGCGCGTGCTTGCCGTTGTCGCGGAACCACTCGCCCATGGTGCAGCCCGTGTAGGGCGATATGAACTGGAGGGGCGCCGGCTCGCTGGCCGCCGCCAAGACGACGGTCGTAAATTCCATCGCGCCGTGCTGGCTCAGCTTGTCCACCACCTGGGCCACAGTCGACTGCTTCTGGCCCGTCGCGACGTAGATACAGAAGACGTCCTGTCCCTTCTGGTTGATGATCGTGTCCACCGCGATGGCGGTCTTGCCCGTCTGCCGGTCTCCAATGATGAGTTCGCGCTGGCCCCGACCGATCGGCGTCATCGTGTCGATGGCCTTGATACCGGTCTGCAGCGGTTCGTGAACCGACTTTCGCAGCACGATACCCGGCGCCTTCAACTCGACGAGGCGGTTCTCGCGGCTCTCGATCGGACCCTTGCCATCGATCGGGTTCCCCAGGGCATCGACCACGCGGCCGATGAGGCCCTCTCCAACGGACACCTGGATGATCTCACCAGTGCGCCGGACCAGGTCCCCTTCCTTCACGTGAGTGGTCTCACCCATTACGGCGACGCCGACGTTGTCCTCCTCCAGGTTGAGCACCATGCCGCGCAGGCCGCCGTGGAACTCGACGAGTTCGCCCGCCATCACCTGTTCGAGGCCAAAGACGCGCGCGATACCATCGCCCACCGAGAGCACGGTGCCGGTCTCCGCCACATCGATCTCTCGATCGTAGTCCTTGATCTCGCGCTTGAGGATGTCTGTGATCTCGCCGGGTCGAATGTCCATCTGCCTATCCTTCCGTCAAACTGGCGCGCAGCCGCTGGAGCTGCGTGCGGAGACTTCCATCGAAGACGAGGCCGCCTACCGAGGCGACGGCACCACCGAGCAACGCGGGGTCCACGCTCTCGTCTAGTTCGACTTGTTGACCGGTGCGTACCGTCAGCGCCGCGCGCAAACGTTCGCGCTGGTCGTCGCGAAGCGCGCTCGCCGATACGATCCGAGCTTGGACACGCCCGGCTACGCGGTCGGCGAGCTCGCCGTACTCCGTGCAAATCGCTTCGAAATCGATCGCACGGCGCTGGTCGATCAGAAACGCGCAGAAGTTGCGCACGATCCCACTGGTACCGATCTCGTCGCAGACCGCCTTCAGGACTGCGCGGCGCTCTGCACCCGGGTGGAGCGGCCGGAGAATCGCGTCGCGGAATTCCCGGTTTTCTACCAAGAGGCGCGCGAGGGTCGTCAGCTCGCCGCGGATTGTGTCGATGGCATTCTCGTCGCGCGCGAGGCCAAAGAGGGCCTTCGAGTAACGTCGCGCTGCCGTGCTGGATCGCATCGGCGTCAGCTCCCCGCGCCGCTCGACGGCCGCTCGATCTCCGTCACGAATTCATCGAGCAAACGGTCCCGGTCGGCGTCGGTGATCTGACCGCGCAACAGCTCCGCCGCGAGTTCCACTGAGAGGTCAGAAGCCTCGCGGCGCAACTCTTCTCTGGCGCGACGCACTTCCTGGTCGATGGCCAGCTGTGCATCGGCCCGGATGCGCCGGGCCGATGCGCGCGCATCTTCGAGGATACGATCGCGTTCACCCTCAGCGCGACCACGGGCGGTGTGACGAATCCCCTCCAGTTCGGTCTCGAGCTGCTCCAACTTGCGCTGCCAGCGCGCGTGGCGCTCCTCGGCCTCGCGGTGCAACTTCGCCGCGCTCGCGACCTCACCCTCGATGCGGTCGCGGCGCTCGCGAAACCAGTTGACCAAAGGCTTGCGCGCGAAATACCAGATCGCCGCACCGAGGATCGCGAGGTTCAGCACCTGCCAGAGAAAGTTCTCCAGTTCGGACGCGCCGCTTGCCGCCATTGCGCGGCTGGGAACTAGCGCGGCGCAAAGGGTCACGGCAACACACAGCGATCGGTGGGAGTTGCGAATCACGTGAGCGACCTCCCGAGCACAGTCGCCGCCGCCTCGCGTGCGAGCGCATCGGCCCGCTGCCCGAGCGTCTCCCGAGCGGATTCGAGTTCGCGCCCGATTTCCTGACGCGCGTTGTCGAGCGTGCTTTCCGTCTCGGCACGGGCATCCTGCGTCTCGTTCTGGAAGACCGCGCGCGCGCTGGCGAGCGTGGCCTTCCGGGCCTGCTCGGCCTCGTTCCGCACCTGCTGAACGGCGTGCTCATAGCGGGTGAGCGCCGCCTTTGCTTCCGCCTCGAGCTCTTCGGCCCGGGCTCGGGTGCCCTCGATGCGCTCGCGGCGAGCTTCGAGGGCCGCAAAGATCGGCTGAAAGAGGAGTGTGTTGACGGGGAAAATGAGCAGGACGAAAAATATCACGAGGCCGATCAACAGTCGGTGATCCGGAATCAGCTCCAGGCCGTTGTCGGAGGCGGCAGCATCCTGCGCGAGGCACAGACCCAGCGCGAAAATGGCCAGCAGGAAGCTTGTCAGGTGCCGGGTCCAACGACTGGGGGGGGGCAAGTCTTCTTCGTCCTTCCCCGCTGCGCAGCAGCCGCGTGCGAGGCGCGCTTTTCTGGGAACCTTTCAATCGGTCCGCTGGGATCGACCCGGCCCGGTGCCAGTCGATCGCCGTGTGTGTGGCCGCCGCGCGAGGCGTCAGCCCGTCATGGGGCGCCGTCGCACTGGGCGGCGGGAGTCTCGCATAGCCGCGCGGAAGTTCAAAGCTCTGAGGGCATCCTTCTGTAGCCCGGGCGGCCCCAGCCGCCAGAAATTCGAGACGCGGCGGGCGCTCTGATGCGACCCCAGCCGCCAGAGACACTCGCGTCTGCTCAGGGCGCCTCGGGCGTTCTTCCGGGGGGGCCCACACGGCATTCGCCATCCACACGCGCCCCCTCCGCCGCGACGAGCCGGGGTGCGTCGATCCGGCCCCGCACCCGGGCGGTGGGACCGAGTTCGAGGCGCCGGGCGGCGCGAACCGCTCCCTCGACGCGGCCCGCCAGGAAAATCTCGTCGGCCTCGACACTTGCCTGGAGCTCAGCACCCGTGCCGATTTCGAGCCGCTCGGCACCGATCACTTCGCCGCGCACGGCACCGTCGATGCGGGCGGAGCCCTGAAGCAGCACCAGGCCTTCAAAGCTCGCGCCGGCCGTGATGGCAACGGTTACCCCGTGGGCCGCAGCGTCGCGGTCGGTCGGATCAGGCATCTCCGAGCAACATCCCGGTGATGCGACTCAGATCTTCTTCGCCGAAGTACTCGATTTCGACGCGACCCCGCTTGCTGTCGCCCTGGATGCGGATACGCGTCTGGAGGCGTTGCCGCAGCAGATCGACGACGCGCTGGAGGTTCGGATCCGCGGCCGGCCGCGCCCGAGGCGCCGCGCCACGCTTGCGAGAGGCCGGCCGTGCCAGGTCCTCGGCGGCCCGTACCGTCAGTCCCTCGTTCACGATCCGGTCGCGAAGCTGCCTGCGCCGCTCTGGATTCGGCGCCTGGAGCAACGCCTTTGCGTGGCCGACGGATAGCTGCCCCGCCTCGACGTCGCCCTGGAGTTCCGCGGGCAGTTCGAGCAGCCGCAGGTGGTTCGCGACGCTGGACCGGTCGAGCCCGACGCGGCTCCCGATTTCGTCCTGGGTCGCGCCGCCATTCGAGAGTGCAAGAAAAGCATGCGCCAATTCGATGGGATTCAGGTCGCGGCGCTGGACGTTCTCGACCAGAGCGAGCTCCAACCGGTCGCGGCTGTCGACTTCGGCGATGACGGCCGGAATCGTCGCGAGTCCCGCTCGCTGCGTGGCGCGCCAACGTCGCTCGCCGACGACGAGCTCGTAGCGCCCCCCGACGGGTCGCACGACCACCGGCTGGAGCACACCGTGCCGGCGGATCGACTCGGCGAGCTGCTCGATCTGCTCCGGATCGAAATGGCGCCGCGGTTGGTCGGGATTGGGACCGATGGCGTCGACGCGCAACTCGCCCGGGCGCTCGGCTGCGTCGCTCGACGCTTGGCGACGCGGCGCGTTCGAGGTACCGGGCAGCAACGCATCGAGGCCACGACCGAGAGCCGGGGTTCGGGAACTCACGTGTGTTCTCCTTTCGGTGCACCGAGAGAAGGTGGTATCAGGGGTGGATCTGGACGCTCGAAGCGGCGCAGGATCTCGTCGGCAAGCGCCAGGTAGCTGATGGCGCCCTTCGAACGCGCGTCGTAGAGCAACACTGGCTTGCCATGGCTCGGAGCCTCGCTCAGGCGGACATTGCGCGGAATCACTGTCTCGAAGACTTGCTCGCCGAAATGGGCGCGCACCTCCGCAGCGACTTGACGCGCGAGGTTGCTGCGCAGATCGGCCATCGCGAGCAGGATGCCCTCCAACGCGAGAGCCGGATTGAGGCCGCGACGCACCGCGTCGATGGTTTCGAGCAATCCGGCCAAGCCCTCGAGCGCGTAGTACTCGCATTGCATGGGAATCAGAACCGAATCCGCAGCGGTGAGAGCGTTGAGGGTGAGGAGCCCCAGAGAGGGTGGGCAGTCGACGACGACTAGTTCGTAGGCTTCACGCAGATCGGCGAGCAAGTGGCTGACCCGGTGTTCGCGGTTCGGCGTCGTAACCAATTCGATCTCGGCGCCGTAGAGCGCGCGTGCCGACGGCACCAGGTGCAGATACGGAAGCTCCGCTTGACGCACCACATCCTTCATAACGCAACTCCCGCTGAGTGCGTCATAAATATGGGGTGCAGAGCCGCTCGCACCGCACGCGCTGGTTGCATTGGCCTGGGGATCGAGATCGACGAGCAGCGTCGCCCGCTCCGTGGCAGCAAACGAAGCGGCCAGGTTCACCGCCGTCGTGGTCTTCCCGACGCCGCCCTTCTGGTTCACGACAGCGAACACGCGGCTCCCGGGAGACTTCGACGTGACGGGCCTCGGGTCGGGCAGACAGTTGATAAAGTATCCCCCCGGGGGGACCATAAGATTTAAGTTGATGGTTACCACACTGCCCGCCGGGTGTCCACCACCCGCGTTCCATGTGAAACCATGAACCCCAACAGCAGGACAATACTCAGATTTTCGGCTTTGATGACGGGCTCAGGATGAGCGTCGAGCGAGCCAGAGAGTCCGGCGGGGGCCGGACTCGGGCACGCAGTATCGGCGCACCTCGATTTCTCGCACACCGGCAGTAGCCGTCAGTGTCGGCGGGTGCTCACCACCGGGAACCAGCAGCCAGCCGCCCGGCTCGGCCCAGGGCAGCATCCAACTGAGGACCCGATCCGCCTGGGCCACGGCCTGTGCGACGACCGCACCGTGCGGCGTGGCCACCAGGGCTTCCGCGCGACCGTGAACCGCACTTACGTTCCCCAGCCCGAGTTCGCGACAAACTGCACGCTGAAAGTAGTGCCGGCGTTGCCGAGCCTCGACGAGCGTAACGCGGAGTTCAGGACGTAGAATCGCAATCGGCAGCCCCGGAAAGCCAGCGCCCGAACCCAGATCGGCGAGAGACGCGTGACCGGGAGCCGCCCGTAGCAAGGCCGCCGCATCGAGCACGAGCCGCTGGACGACTGCCAGCGCACCTCGATGGCCAGTCAGGTTGATCCGCTCGCCCCAGGCGGAGACTCGCTGCGCCAGCCCGTAGAGGCTCTCGACCTGGCCCGGGGAAGCCTCCAGGCCCAGCTGCGCCAGTCCACGCTCGAGCGACTCGCGTGCGGCCCTGCTCACGCGTTGCGCTCGCAAAAGACCGGAGGATCCAGGGCCGTGCCGAGTACCGGCCACACCCGGGTTCCGGGCACAGCGGAAGGTTCCACGTGGAACGCAGCCTAGCTGCTGCGGTCCGCGGCCTCCTTGGCCTCGCGCTTGGCTTCCTCGTACTCGGGTGCACCCTCCGGCACTACCAGTGCCTGCCGGTAGCGCCCCTCCCCACTACTCATCGTCACCACGCCTTCCCGATCTCGCAAAGCGAGGTGGATCTGGCGCCGATCCCGGCCGTTCATGGGGTCGAGCTTTACGGTTCGGCCACTGGCGAGGGCCCGCTTCGCGACCCGCTCGGCCAACCGGGCTAGCCGATCCTCGCGCGCTTCCCCGTCACCCTCAACGTCTAGAACCACGCGCGGCGGCGTGTCGGATTCACGACCAGCCACCTGGCTCGCAAGAAGCTGAAGCGCGTCCACTGCGCGGCCATCGCTCCCCACCAGATGGGGCGCTGCCGCACCCCGAATTTCGATCGCGAGCAGGCCTTCATCGGCCGTCTCCAGGATCTCGAAAGGACCCAGATCGATCCGCTCGATGGCGCCCATTACAAACTGGCCGACAGTACCGAGATCGCCCAGGGCGCTTCCCACTGACGGCTCCTTGGCGTCGGGCAGCGGCTCGGTCTCCGCTCGCTCGGGGCGTTCCGCCGCTCGTGGACCGCGCCTACCGCCTCGATCGCGACCCCGGTCGCGGTCACCGCCGCGACCACGCCCGCGGTCACCGCCGCGGCCACGGCCGCGGTCCCGGTTGCCGCCGCGGTCACCACCGCGGTCACCACCGCGGTCCGGGCTCGGTGGAGTGCGGTCCCGAAGCGCCGCCACGACGACCGCACGCCCGCCCAGGCCAAAGACGGCCCCTTCCTCCAACTCACCAATCTCCAGTTCGCCTTCTGAAGCCCCAAAGAAATCACAGGCCTTTGAAATTGCTTCGTCCCGGCCATCCGCAACGAATTCGCGTCGCTCGTTCTTCACATCGTACATAGCTGCCCCCACTCCCTTGTATCGCCCACCGTTTGGCGCGAGCTCGTCATTTTATATGTTTCCCAATCCACAGCTGGTGCGCGATGGCGAGAACATTGCTGACCATCCAGTAAAGCACGAGCCCGGACGGAAACTGGTAGAAAACGACCGTCATCATGATCGGCATCATCGTCTGCATCATCTTCTGCTGCGCCGGATCCATGCCCTGCATCGGCGTAATCCGTTGCTGAAACACCATCGTGGCGCCCATGATGAGCGGCAGCACCCGCAGCGGAATCCCGATTCCTGGGATTTCGAACAGGCTGTCCGGTGCTGCGAGATCGTCGATCCACCCGAAGAAGGGCGCTTGGCGTAGCTGAATCGAACTCCGCAGCGCGTAGAAGAGCCCGATGAACACCGGCAGCTGAAGCAGCATGGGGAGACAGCCGCCGAGAGGATTCACGCCCTCGTTCTTGTAAAGGCGCATCATCTCTTCGGACTGCTTCTGCCGGTCGTCGGGATATTTTTCCTTCAACTCGGTCAGCTTCGGCTGAAGCTTCCGCATTCGCTCCATGGAGCGCATCTGCTTCGTTGTCAGCGGTGTGGTTACCACTCGAACCAGAACAGTAAGAACGATGATCGCGAGCCCGTAGTTCGGGATGAACACGTGGAGCGCGGCAAGCAGCCAACCAAAAAATGTCGTCAGAGGTGAGATCCAGGCCCAGCCCAAGTCGATCGAGCGCACGAGCTCGCCACCGACCTGCTCGAGCCGCACGCGCTCCTTAGGCCCGATATAGCCCCGGACAACCCGTTCTGCGGGCTGGCCGGGCGGAAGCCTCACCGGGTCGAAAAAGACCTGTGCAACGCCGGCCACTCCGGGTGTGGTGGCAACGAAGCGACCCTTGGCCTGAGCCGGCTGGTCGGGCAGCAGCGCAGACACGAAATATGAACTCTGGGAGCCAATCCAATCGACCGAACCTTCGAGAACGCGTTCGCGTTCTCCGCCCCCAAAGAATCCGGGCTCCCCTATGCCTTGAAGCAACTCCGACTCGACACTCCCGTCTATGACTGCCGCCAGAGCCTGCTCACGGAAGTCGTTTCCAGGTTGTTGGCTCGCCGGCCAGCTCACGGCAAAGCGAGGTACGATTTCGCGTTCCGAGTTGTTTTCGACCCGGATCGCAAGATCAAATGCGTACGTATCCTCATGGAATACAAAGGTTTTTTCTACGCTCACCCCGTCCTGGCTGTAACGAAAGATGTACTCGAGGGGCAACGGGTTCTCGACGCTGAACTCTACGCTCGAGAGATCACCGAGCCCGAGTTCCCCAAACGGTGTGGCCAACCCGAGCTGAAAAGGCGCGATCCCAGTGGTCAGGATGACTGGGGTTTTCCCTTCGCGCTTGCTCGTGCGGTAGTCCTTGAGTTCCCAGAAAGCGATGCCGGCGCCCCGCGTATCGAGTTCTCCGCGATACAACTCGGTCTCGAAAGCCAGGCGTTGCCCGCTGGTTGTTGGGACCGCGTTGGGCTCTGCGGCCAGCGGCATCTTCTCGACCAGTGGGGCCGGCGCGAGTTCCGGAAGTCCAGGAGCCTGCAATGCTGGCGCCGGCGCCATCTCCGGTGATCGTTCGGCTTGAACCGGCTCATATTGTTCCGGTGGCGGGCTCGGGGGATCGAAAAGCATCGTCCACAACAACAGGACGAGCAGCGAAAGCCCAAAAGCCAAGAAGAGATTTCGATCCACACTCTCTCCTACGGGATCGGGTCGTAACCACTTTCCCCTAGGGGATGGCAGCGTGAGAGGCGCTTGCAGGCCAGCCACGCGCCGCGAAAGACGCCATACCGTGTGATCGCCTCGACTGCATACTGAGAGCAACTCGGCTCATACCGACAGGCTGGCCCCAGCCATCCCGAGATGACCACCTGATACGCACGAACTCCAAACACAGCTGCGTCGCTCGCTAGTTGCGCTAGCAATCTCACCGCGCAACCTCCGCGAGACTGCGATCCAGCACCGTTCTAAATGCCTGTACAGAAAGAGAAACTGCCGGCCGACGGACTATTACCAACACGTCGCTTCCGGCCACCAGGCTTTGTCGCGCGACCCGAAACCACTCGCGCACCCAGCGTTTCAGGCGATTGCGAACCACCGCTCCTCCCACGCGCCGACTGACTGTAATGCCGAGCCGGCGCGCATCACCATCGAGTCGCGCTACGGTCGGCGCCACCACCACGACGACCTCCCGCTTCACTACGCGTCGCCCACGACCCAGCACGTGCTTGAACTCGGCTGCAGTATGAAGTCGGTCCGCTGGTGTAAAGACACCTGTCGAGATGCTCTGGACTCCGAGAGCTCGTTTCACAGCTATTTCGAAGGGGTCGAGACTACGAGTCGCCAGCGGCCCTTCGCACGGCGGCGTCTCAGTATTTCCCGTCCGCCACGTGTCTTCATCCGGGCCCGCCAACCGTGCTTCCGGCGCCGACGAATCCGGCTCGGCTGATAAGTGCGCTTCATTGAGGCACCTTTCCTTCCGAATCCTACTTCGTCAACTCCAAACGGCGAACGCGGCAAGTTAGCCGGATGCCCGCGGTGGGTCAACGCTTACTTCTTCAAATCTTCTATGTCACTGAGTTGTCGTGTTAGAATCCTGTCCAGGAGATCACACCACTATGTCCTGGCATAGGTATCAAGTGTGCCGTGACGACGTTCTCCGACACTCCTTTGACTCCTGTTCTTTCCCTGCTTTAGATCGTTTTTGTCACTTTTCGAGCTGCTCTCTACTACCACTGTTTTCTTAGAGAATTGAATTAGAGGGAGAAACCATGAAGCTCTCAATTCCGAAACATGAACTTCAGCTTGGACTCGCTCGTATTCAGTCGATTGTCGAAAAACGCAATACGATGCCCATCCTCGCCAATGTCCTTCTCGAAGCAACGGGCAACGAAGATGGCGTTCTTCACCTGGCGGCGACGGATCTCGAGGTAGGAATTCGCAGCGAGCAGCCCGCTGTTGTCAATCAGCCCGGTGCCGTCACCGTCTCTGCGAAAAAGCTCTATGAAATTGTCCGTGAGCTTCCAGAGGAAGACGTTTCCATCGAAGCTACCGAAGACGCCTATTTGAAGATTCAGTGCGCCCGAGCAGAATTTACACTCGCAGGCAACGCAGCAGCGGAATATCCCACGTTGCCCACAGCATCTCCAGGCAAATTGCTACTCGCCCAGGCACTCACGCTGCGTCAGATGATTGAACGAACCATCTACGCAGCCTCGTCCGATGAGACCCGATACAACCTGAACGGAGTATTCATCGAACGCCTCGCCGACAGTGGAAAGCTTCGAATGGTCGCCACCGATGGCCATCGATTGGGCTATGTCGATCGAGATCTAGGAGCTGAACTCGAAGGACTCGATAACGGAGTGATCATCCCTCGAAAGGGACTTTCCGAACTCAAGAAACTCGTCGACGAGGCAGACGCAGCCGAAGTTGAAATCGGGTTCGAAGGCAATCACGGTCTTGTAAAGTGCAAGAATGTCACCCTGGTAATGCGACTTATCGAAGGCGAATTTCCAAACTACCAGCAAGTGATCCCCAAAGAAACACAACACCATCTAGTCATTGCAACAGAAGTCCTCTCCCATGCCATACGGCGAGTGGCTCTGCTTTCGCCCGAACGCAGCCGAGCAGTCAAGTTTGAACTCGGAACGCGCCACCTGCGTCTTTCATCAAACAATCCAGACCTGGGCGAAGCCCATGAAGACATCGATATCGATTATGAGGGAGAGAAACTCGAGATCGCGTTCAATTCGCGTTATCTGATGGATTGTCTGGCCGCCATCGATACCAAAGAAGTGCGACTGGACTTTCAGGACCAGCTATCACCGGCGCAAATCGTGCCTACTGACGATGAAGAGACGCTTGCCGTCGTAATGCCCATGCGTCTTTGATTGCTCCCCAGCAGCCTAAAGCGGAACTCAAAAGCTTTACGCGGACTTAGGCTTCTTGTACCCTCTGGCTTCCCGGGCCGAGGAGGCCCGCACCCGTCTACGAGTACACGGCGGGTCATGGTCCAGGGACCCATTTCAGAGTGACCTACGACGCGAGTTCCATCGAGGTCCTGGAGGGCCTCGATCCGGTCCGGAAACGGCCGGCCATGTACATCGGGACTACGGGACCCGATGGCTTGCACCACCTCGTTTACGAGGTGGTGGATAACGCCGTCGACGAGGCCGTCGCCGGTCATTGCACCGAGATCACGATCAAGATCCATCAGGACAATAGTGTCACGGTGACAGATGATGGCCGCGGAATTCCGGTCGGGGAGCACCCGACCGAGCGGCGACCTGCCGCTGAAGTCGTCATGACGACCCTTCACGCTGGGGGCAAGTTCAGCGACGCATCCTACAAGATTTCGGGTGGTCTCCACGGTGTGGGCGTCTCGGTGGTCAACGCCCTCTCGGCCCACCTCGAGTTGGAGATTCGCCGCGAGGGTCAGGTCTGGCGCCAGACGTACAGCAGCGGTGAGCCCGACGCGCCATTCGAGGCGATCGGCACTACGGACAAGACCGGCACCCGGGTGACCTTTCATCCCGATCCGGCTGTATTCCAGACCATCGAGTTTTCCTTCGATATCCTCTCTCAGCGTCTGCGCGAACTATCCTTCCTGAATGCCGGTCTGCGAATCTTGATCAGCGACGAACGCAGCGGCAAGGCGCATGACTTCTGCTATGCGGGCGGCATCATCTCCTTCGTTGAGCACTTGAACCGCACCCGCTCACCACTGCACCAGCCGCCCATCCTCGTGGCTGGCAAGCGCAGCTACCCGGGCAAGGACGGCGAGGTCTTCGTCGAAATGGAGATCGCGCTCCAGTACAACGATTCCTACAACGAGGCCGTCTTCTCATTCGCGAACAACATCAATACGGTTGAGGGGGGAACCCATCTGGTGGGCTTCCGCACGGCGCTGACGCGCACCCTCAACCGCTATATCGCGACGCACCACAAGAACGGGAAGGAGGCCCGAGAAAATCTTTCGGGTGAAGACACTCGGGAGGGCCTCACCTGCGTGATCTCGGTCAAGGTTCCCCAGCCCGAGTTCGAGGGACAGACGAAGACCAAGCTCGGTACGAGCGAAGTGCGCGGGATCGTCGAAGGGCTGGTCTACGAGAAACTCTCCGAGTACCTGGAGGAACACCCCGCTGCTGCCAAGCCGATCATCGGGAAAATCCTCGACACGGCGCGGGCGCGGGCGGCGGCCCGGAAGGCCCGCGACCTGGCGCGGCGCAAGGGAGCGCTCTCGGACCACAGTCTTCCGGGCAAACTCGCGGACTGCCAGGAACGCGACCCGGCGCGCGCCGAAGTCTTCATCGTGGAAGGCGATTCGGCTGGCGGCACCGCAAAGCAGGGCCGCTCACGGGAAACCCAGGCGATTCTGCCGATCCGCGGCAAGATTCTGAACGTCGAGCGTGCCCGCCTCGACAGGATGCTCTCGAGCATTGAGATCCAGGCCATCATCGCTGCGGTCGGCTGCGGGATCGGTGAGGATTTCAACGCCGACAAAGCCCGCTACCACAAGGTCGTGATCATGACGGATGCGGACGTGGACGGAAGCCATATCCGCACGCTGTTGCTCACCTTCTTCTACCGTCAGATGCGAGAGCTGATCGACCGCGGCTACCTCTACATCGCCCAGCCGCCGCTATTCAAGGTGAAGAAGGGTCGCAGCGAGCGTTACATCAAGGACGAACCCGCTCTCGAGACTCACCTGATCGACTTGGCGCTCCGGAGCGTCGAGGTGAAGTCGGCCAGCGGCAGCATCGTCGAGGAGGGCGCGCTGCGCAGCCTCCTCGTAGCGGCGAGCGCGACGCGCAAGCTTCTCGAGCGGCTCGAACTGCGGCGCGTCGACGCCCGCGTGGTCCACGCTGCGGTGCAGAGCGGCGCCCTTCACGAGGCCGATCTATCCGATCGATCCGGCCTGCTCGAGCGCGTGGCCCCGGCCGTGGAGGAGTGCTTCCGCGTGCGCTACGGCGAGGAGGAGGGCCCCTCCTGGGACACCTCGGCCGACCCGGAGCACACCGGTCACCGCCTGCTTGCCGAGACCCGCCGCGCTGGCGTCGTGTTCCAGACGGCGCTCGACAGCGAATTCCTGCGCTCCCCCGAGTGGCTGCGGCTCGTCGAGCTCGCCGATGAGATGGCGACCGCCGGCGATCCGCCCTTCGCGCTGCGCCGAGGAGAGGAGGGCGAGGTCCGGGAGTTATCGGGTCCTGTGGCCCTGCTGGAGCATCTGCTCGGGCTCGGAGGGAAAGGCCTCGCCATTCAGCGCTACAAGGGCCTCGGGGAAATGAACCCCGACCAGCTCGCCGAGACCACCATGAATCCGCTGAACCGCACCCTGCTGCAAGTGCGCATCGAAGACGCGGTCGAGGCGGACCTCACCTTTACGACCCTGATGGGTGACGATGTGGAGCCGCGGCGCGAGTTCATCGAGCGCAACGCGCTCGACGTCCAGAACCTCGATATCTAAGGACGCGCGTGGCCGACGATCCCAGCAACGCGGCAGACCCCACGGCGGGCGGGCCTCCCGAACCCCCGGCACCGCCCGTTGCCATCGAAGACGAGGTCCGACGCTCGTTCCTCGCCTACTCGATGTCGGTCATCATCAGCCGCGCGCTTCCCGATGTGCGCGACGGCCTGAAGCCCGTCCACCGCCGCATCCTCTACGCGATGCAGCAGGAGGGGCTGCTCTCGAACCGCGCCTACTCGAAGTCCGTCGGAGTCGTCGGTGAGGTGCTGAAGCACTACCACCCCCACGGCGACTCCGCCGTCTACGACGCCATGGTGCGCATGGCCCAGGACTTCTCGCTTCGCTATCCGCTCGTGGACGGCCAGGGCAATTTCGGCTCGGTCGACGGCGACTCGGCGGCCGCCTATCGCTATACGGAGGCACGGCTCAACGCGCTCGCCGAGGAGATGCTCCGCGATATCGACCGCGAAACGGTCGACTTCGTCCCCAATTTCGATGGCAGCACCGAAGAGCCGGTGGTGCTGCCAAGCCGTTTTCCGAACCTGCTGGCGAACGGGTCGTCCGGTATTGCCGTCGGCATGGCCACGAACGTTCCCCCGCACAACCTGCGGGAGCTGATCGATGCGGTGGTGCTCGAGGCCCGCGAGCCGGAGTGCACGCTCGACGACTTGCTCGAGTGCATCCCGGGTCCAGATTTTCCGACCGGTGCGATCATCTGTGGCACCGAGGGGATTCGCAGTGCCTACGCCACGGGGCGCGGCCTGCTCGCCGTGCGCGCGCGCGCCGAGTTCGAGGAGACCCGCAAGGGGATGCGGATCGTCGTCACCGAAATCCCCTTCATGGTGAACAAGTCCTCGCTGCTCGAGCGCATCGCGGATCTCGTGCGCGACGGAAAGATTCACGGTGTCACCGACCTGCGCGACGAATCGAATCGCGACGGCATGCGCGTGGTGGTCGAGCTGCGTCGGGACGCGCCCGAGGAGGTCGTCCTGAATCAGCTCTACAAGCAGACACCGCTCCAGTCGACCTTTGGCGTGAATCTCCTGGCGCTGGTGAACGGGCGTCCGCAGCTGCTTTCGCTGAAAGAGGCGCTGCGCCACTTCATCGACTTCCGGGGCGAGGTCGTGGTGCGCCGCGCCACCTACGATCTGGCTCAGGCTAGGGCCCGGGCCCACCTGCTCGAGGGCTTTGCGGTCGCGCTCGAGAACCTGGACGAGGTGATCGCGATCATTCGCGGCTCGGCGGGAACACCGGAAGCCCGGGCCGAGCTGATGGGCCGTTTCGAACTCTCCGAACTCCAGGCGAACGCGATCCTCGACATGCGTCTGCGCTCGCTCACCCAGCTGGAGCGCGACCGGGTGCTGGGCGAACTCGAGGAGTTGCGAACGCGTATTGGGGATCTCGAGGGCCTGCTCGCGAGCGACGAGCGCATCCTCAGCGTGATCATCGAGGAGCTCGAGGAGATCCGCGAGAAGTTCGGCGACGAGCGGCGCACCGAAATCGGGCCTGCCGTCGAGGGCATCGACGTCGAGGACCTGATCGTCGAGGAGGACATGGTCGTCACCGTGTCCCACGCCGGATACATCAAGCGCAATCCGCTCACCCAGTACCGGGCGCAGCGGCGCGGTGGCAAGGGCGTGAAGGGCATGGCGGCGCGGGACGAGGATTTCGTCGAGCAGCTCTTTGTCGCGTCGACTCACGCATATCTGCTCTTCTTCACCACGCTTGGCCGCGTGCACTGGCTCAAGGTCCACGAGCTGCCGCAGCTCGGCCGCGCGGCGAAGGGGCGGGCGCTCTCGAATGTCTTGCGGCTCCAGGAGGGCGAGCGCGTCCAGGCGCTGCTCCCGGTGCGGAGCTTCGAAGAAGGCGGAGAGGATTTCGTGGTTCTCGGCACCCGACGGGGCGTGGTGAAGAAGACAAAGCTCTCCGCCTACGCGAACCCGCGTCGCGGCGGCATCATCGCGATCAACCTCGACAGCGAGGACGAGCTCATCGCGGCCATGCGAACCGACGGCTCCCAGCAGGTGATCATCGCCAGCAAGCGGGGCAAGTCGATCCGCTTCGCCGAGAGCGAGGTGCGCCCGATGGGCCGCACCGCGGCCGGCGTGCGCGGCATGGCCCTCGGAGCCGAAGACGAGGTGGTGGGTATGGATATCCTGTCGCCCGGGGCCACAGTGCTCACGGTAACCGAGCGCGGTTACGGCAAACGCACGCCGCTCGATGACTACCGTGTGCAGCGGCGCGGTGGGCGGGGAGTCATCACGATCAGGGCGACGGCCCGCAACGGCAACGTGGTGGGCATCGCGCAGGTGGTCGACGACGACGAGGTCATGCTCATCACGGATGGCGGAAAGGTGTTGCGCTGCAAGGTGGGCGGGATCTCTACCATGGGCCGCGCCACGCAGGGCGTCCGCCTGATGAATCTCGCCGCCGCGGAGAAACTCGTCTCCATCGCGCGACTGGCCGAGCGCGACGTGGGAGATGCCGACGGCGGGACCGAGTGAGCCGCAAGCCCGGAGGGGGCGCGCGGAATGGCGCGGAGTCGCCCGGAGGGGGCGCGAAGCCGATCCGGCGCGAGATTTCCCAGGCGCTCTTCGAGCGAGCGCAGCTCGTCATTCCGGGGGGCGTCAATTCCCCGGTCCGCGCGTACCGCGGTGTTGGAAGCGATCCGCCGTTCATCGCCCGCGGCGCCGGTCCGCGCGTCTACGATGCCGACGGAAACGAGTACATCGACTACGTCGGGTCGTGGGGTCCGCTGATCCTGGGCCATTGTGACCCAGGTGTCTTGCGGGCCGTGGGCAAAGCCGCCGCTGCCGGCACGAGTTTCGGTGCGCCGACCGCGGCGGAGGTAGAGCTGGCCGAGACGCTCTGCGAGGCGCTTCCCAGCGTCGAAATGGTGCGCATGGTGAGTTCGGGAACCGAGGCCACCATGAGCGCCCTGCGTCTCGCCCGCGCCGCCACCGGCCGCTCGCGTCTGCTCAAGTTTGAGGGCTGCTACCACGGTCACGCCGACAGCCTGCTCGTCGGTGCCGGCAGCGGTGTCGCGACACTCGGAATTCCGGGCTCGCCGGGGGTGCCCGAAGCCTTCGTCGAACTCACCGTGCAGGCCCCCTACAACGACCTGCCCGCGACGGCTGCGGCGTTCGAGCGCTGGGGCGACGCGCTGGCCTGTGTCATCGTCGAGCCGGTGGCCGGGAACATGGGCTGTGTGCCGCCCGAGCCGGGCTTCCTCGAAGGCCTCCGCGACCTCTGTGACCGCGCCGGGGCCCTCCTGATCTTCGACGAGGTGATGACCGGCTTCCGTGTCGCGTGGGGGGGGGCCCAGCTCCGCTACGGCGTCGAGCCGGACCTGACCTGCCTCGGCAAGGTGGTGGGCGGCGGCCTCCCGGCGGCGGCCTTCGGCGGCCGAGCCAACCTGATGCGGCAACTCGCGCCCGAGGGCCCCGTCTACCAGGCAGGCACGCTGTCGGGAAACCCGCTGGCTGTGGCCGCGGGCCTCGCGACGTTGCGCCGGCTGCGGGAGCCGGGCACCTATGACGCACTCGAATCATTGACGCAGCGCATGACGCAGGGTCTGGCCGAACGAGCCGACGCGGCGGGCGTGGATTTCACAACTGCTGGCGTGGGTGGGATGTTCGGCTTCTTCTTCCACCCGGGGCCCGTGCGGAGCTTCGCCGACGCACGCGAGGCAGACGAGGCGCGCTTCCGGAAGTTCTTTCACGCCATGCTCGACGCAGGGGTGCTTCTCGCACCCTCTCCCTTTGAGGCCGGCTTCGTGTCGTTGGCCCACGGCGACGCAGAGATCGAGGCGACGCTCGCGACCGCCGAGGGCGCCTTTCGCGCCGTCGCGGCGCGTTGAGACAGGGCGAGGCGTTGGCTAGGATCCGCCGCGTTTCGGCAGCTGGGCCGGCGGCGTGCTAGGGGCTCGCTCCATGAAAGGGTCTTCGAGTCAGAGACCGCCGGCTTCCGGGTTTGGACCCGCCTACCAGGGTGGCTTGGAAGCGGGTCTGGGTGTCATCGTCAGCATGGGTCTGGGTCTCTGGGCCGACTCCCATTTTGGAACCAGCCCTTTGTGGCTGTTCGTGGGCCTCGGGGTCGGTGTCGGCTCCTTCGCCCTGCGGATCACGCAGGTCGTGCGGAAGACAAGCGGAATTGCACAGCATGACCGGCAGCCTCCGCCGGAACAGACGAGTGAACGAGACGGACCGACCGAGTGATGCGAGCCATTCCCTGGATTCAAGACCCCATCGAACAGCGGCATGCGATCCTCGCCGCCGCGGCGATCGCAGGGTCCGCCGCCGCCGTCGGCCCGTGGTTTGCGGCCAGCTTGGCTCTCGGTGTCGTCCTGGCGATGATCAACTTCCGTGCGTTGCAACGGGCAGCCCGGCGGCTGTCCAGTGGTGAACTCGCCGGTGCCCGGCCCTGGGTTGCGCTCTTCATCTTTCGCTTCGGCCTGCTCGGGGCCGCCATGTACTGGGCCCTCGCGTCGGGTGCCCATCCCATCGGATTGGTTGTCGGGCTCTCCCTCATCGTGCCGTCCGTGGTCCTATTTGCCTGGAGGGGGGCTCCCGCTGTCGTGACCCACTCTGATGCGCCGCCGCCCGACGACCCGAGTTGGGACGAGTGGAATCCGTGGCTCGCCCGCGGGCGCGAACCCGACGACGGGGAGAGCCTGTGAGTATCTACGGAGTGATCGAGCACTTCGTCCCCCCTGGGATCCAGGCCACGGTTCTCGCGGCAGCGCTGATGCTGTGTCTGGGCATCGTGGTGCGGCGCCAGATCGCCGCCGCTGGGGGGGGGTCCTCCCGGATGAGGGCGTCACGTTTCGCAATGTTGCCGAGGTGATCGTCGAGTGGTTGGCAGACCTCGCTCGCCAGAATCTCGGCGACGACTACAGGCGCTGGTTCCCGATGGTGGGAACCTTGTTCTTCTTCATCTTGATCTCGAACCTGCTGGGTCTGATTCCCGGGATCGGTGGTGCGACGAGTCACATCGAGACAGGTGCGTCGTGGGCGCTCATCGCGTTCGCAGTCTCGGAAGGCGCGGGAATCAAGAAGTACGGTGTGGGTTACATCAAGCACTTCCTCGGACCGATCTGGTGGCTCTCGCCCTTCTTCCTGATCCTGGAGATTCCGCTCCACTTTGCGCGGGTGATCACGCTGACGATTCGGCTCCTGGCCAACATGTTTGCGGACCACACCATCATCGCCGTGTGGTTGCTGCTGGTACCCTTCCTGGTGCCCGCCATCTTCATGGGCCTGGGGCTCATCGTCGCAGTTCTCCAGGCCTTCGTCTTTACCTTGCTGACCATCGTTTACATCAAACTGGCGCTCGAGGAGCCTCATTGAGGTCTTCGGGCATCCGTCAAATCAACGAGAGAGAGGGGGTTTACCTCATGCGAAGACTCATCAAGATCACACTCTGGTCCCTGGTTCCGGCGCTCCTGCCCGTCGTGGCCCTTGCCGCCGACGGCGATGGCGCCGTGGCAAAGGCCGTGGGTATCGGCTCCCCGTACCTGGGGTACGGACTCGGCGCCGGCCTGGCTGCGGGCCTCGCCGGCCTCGGCTGCGGGATTGGTCAGGGCCTGACCGCTGGAAACACGACCGCGGGGATCGCCCGCAATCCGGGTGCCGCCACAGCGATGAACACACCGTTCATCCTCGGAATGGTTCTCATCGAGTCCATTGCGATCTATGGACTGCTCATCGGCATCCTCCTCTGGCTCAAGCTTCCCGATCTGGCTTAGTCGGGTTTTGTGGAGGCCGGCGATGCACCGGGTGCTCGTGCGCCTGGACGCCTGTTCGCCGTGCTGCGTGGACGGTCTTCGACGGCTCTTGCAGGCCACCGGGCGGGAACCCGACGTGGGGCCTCACCCCATTTGAATCCCCACGGCGAACCCATGTTCCCGCCCGGCGACCTCGGTCCCGCCAACCCCCGGTCCCGTTGAAGGGGTGCAGCGGGTGTGCCCGAGGGCACGTACCGAGCTTTTCTAGAGCAAGTGCCGTGCCGCTCTGCACCGCACACACGATTTCTCGGGAACTCGAGCGCGAACGGGTATTTACCCGGGTAGGGGGATGCGCGAGCCCGCGCCGCCGTGCCCGCGCGGTCACGGAACGTACGTGAAAAGTCGATCGGGCCGGCTGCTCGCCTTCGAAGGTCTCGACGGTTGCGGCAAGACCACCCAGGTGGAGCGGCTCGCCGCGCGCCTGAGCGCCGCCGGCCACGACGTCTTGGCCACGCGCGAACCCACCGATGGAGAGTGGGGGCGCCGCATCCGCGCCCGGACGCTCGAAGGCGAACGCGCTGAGCCCGCCGAAGAACTGCGCTGGTTCCTCGAGGATCGGCGTGAGCACGTCGCGCGCGAGATCGCGCCGGCACTCGAGGCCGGCCGAGTCGTGCTCACCGACCGCTACACGCTCTCGACGGTCGCCTACCAGGGCGCCCGCGGGATCGACTGGCGCACCCTGCTCGCCGAGGCCGAGGCCGAATTTCCCGTACCCGATCTGGTGGTATTGCTCGAACTCGAGCCCGCCACCGGCATGCAGCGCGTGCGCGCGCGCGGCGGCCCGCGCGAGGCCTTCGAGGACCGCGAGAACCTCGAGCGCGTCGCCGAGATCTTCCGCGCGATCGCCGCGGATTACGTCGCGCGCATCCCGGGGTCGGGTTCGACGGACGCCGTCGAGGTGGCGATTGCGGCGTGCGTCGATCAGCGGCTCGGTCTGCCCGGCTTCCCTTGAGCATCGCGGCGGGTGGTTTCGGCCTCGCGTTCCCGCCGGATCTGGTCGCGGCGGATCCGGATGTACTCCAGCGATTTTCGGCCGAGGGCGGTCTCCTCGGCCGGAAAGAAGTGTGACCAGATCCGGTCGATCGGGCCGCCGACGTAGTAGTAGCGAAAGCGTGTCTTGCGAATCGCGAACTCGATAGCGAAGACGGCGAGCATTGCGGCGAACACGCCCCAACTCGTGACGGCCTGCCACCACTGCACGAGCCCGGCAATCGCGAGCCCGGCGGTGACCGCGGCCGTAGCCGCGAAGAACCAGGCCCAGAAACGTGTGAGGCTGCGGCAGTAGTCGGCGATGAAATCCGGTGCGGCCGGAATCAGGGTTCGGACGGCGCGTTCCATGAGCGACATGGGTTCGCCCAGGCTCGCCACGAGTATGCCGGCGGCGATGCCGTACACCGCTGTGGGTACGAGTTGCAGGAAGATCGGTTTGCCGGTTGCCGCGGCCAGCACCAGAAGAATCGGCACCGCGAGGGCGGTCACGCCCAACGCACGGTGCCGAAGGCCGCGTCCGAGCAGGGCGAGCACTGCCCCGAGACCGAGCAGGCCCAGGGCCAGGGGTCGCACACCGATCTGCGCGACACCCGTCGCGAGGACACGCGGGTACACGACGACGAGCAGCCCGAGCGCCGCGCCGAGCGCGCCGAGGATCAACCGGTTGCGAAGCCGTTCACCAGAACTCACGGCCGAGTGGGAACGCTGCGAGGGGGACGGAACTGCTTCAACTCATCGCAGGCAGCGCAGCTGCTCGGCGAGAGACTCGCCGGCGCGGTGGCGCTCGATCAGGTTCATGAGGCGATGTGCCTCGCGGGCGGTTGGAGCCCCGCGTTCGAAGAGCCCGGCGCGCGGCTTCAGGGCCAGGAGATCACCGGCGAGCTCTCCTCTGACGACTGCGACGCTGCAGAACGTCACCGGATGCCGCCGTTGACCTGGATCACCTGTCCCGTGACATAGCCCGCACCGTCGGAAAAGAGGAAGGCAACTGTTGCCGCAACGTCCTCTGGGCTTCCCAAGCGCCGCAGCGGCACCACTGCTGCGAGTTGTTCGCGGTCGGCGTCACCCAGCATGTCCGTTTCGATCCAGCCGGGAGCCACGCAGTTCACTGTGATCTGCCTCTTCGCGAGTTCCTGGGCCAGCGATTTCGTCGCGCCGATGAGCCCCGCCTTCGAAGCGCTGTAGTTCACCTGACCGCGGTTGCCGGAGATTCCGGCGAGTGATGAGATCGTGACGATGCGCCCGCCCGAGCGCTGGCGGATCATCGGCAGTACCAGCGGGTGGAGCACGTTGTAAAAGCCGTCGAGGTTCGTTCGCAGCACCGTGTCCCAGGACGCGGAACTCAGGCCGGGGAACGGAGCGTCGCGGTGGAGGCCCGCATTCACGACCGCACCCCAGTAGGCGCCGCTGGTGTCGATGTCCGCAGCGACCGCCGCGGCGCTGGCGTCCCGGTCGGCGACGTCGAAGCCGAGGGCGACCGCCTCGCAACCGAGCCCGCGGATCTCCGCCACGGCCTCCTCGCAGGCCGCCTTGCTCTGCAGGTAGCCGAGGGCGATGTCGAAGCCGTTGCGCGCCAGCGCGAGCGCCACGGCACGCCCGATTCCCCGGCTGGCCCCGGTGACGAGCACCCGCTTTCGATCAGCTGCCATTTCGCGCCCCCGGTGGTCCCGCGCCGGCATCCATGGCGTACACGCTGAGGCGCCCCTGCGCCAGTGTCGTCCCGTCGGCGGTGTCCTGCACGGTGCAGTCGAACCAGGCGAGTCCCGCCTCGCCCCGCAGGTGCCGCGACGTTACCTGCAGGCGCTGACCGGGCTGGAAGGAGTCGACGTGGATGTGGGTCCGCCGCGAGCCGATCAAGAAACCCGGGCGCTGCCGCTCGCGGCGTGAGCGCGAGATGAGTCCAGCGTGGGCTGCGATGCACTGGGCCATGTATTCGAGGCCCACCCATCCGGGGACGCTCCCCTCGGTGTCGCAAAATAGTTCGCTTCGCTCGAGGTCCACGGCACACACGGTCTTCTCGAGCGTGTGGGAGAGAACGCGTGAGAGCAGCAGCATGCGTCCCGAGTGAGGGACGAGTTCGGAGATCTCGGGCAGGTCTGCAGTGCTCACGGGTTCTCGTCCAGTTCCCAGAAGTCGAAGAAGTTGAACCACTGCAGGGGAAAGCGCAGGCACCACGCCTCGAGGTGGCCCGTGTAGCGTTCGAGGAGTTCGCGAGCGCGCTTCTCTCGGTCTTGCCGCGGGACCGGTCTTCCGTCGCCAATATGCCGCAGCACGGTCTTGTAGCGCGCATCTCCCGTACGAACGCATAGGGCAAAGTACGTTGGGCACCCCAACGCACTCGCGAGCCGGAACGGTGAGAGGGGAAAGCGTGCGGGTGCACCCAGAAAGGTGGTCTCCGCGACACGTGCGGCGCGTTTGGGAGGTACCCGGTCGGCGAGGATTACGACGAACTCACCGCGCGCGAGGCAGGCGCGGATCTCGAAAGCAGCGCGTACCGAATCCGGATCGATCTCGATCACCCGCACGTGCATCTCCGGATCGAGAGATTCCAGGAATGCGTTGATGCGCTGTGCGTTGCCGAAGAAGGCGACCACGTTCACCCGAAGGTCGTGGCGCCTCGAGATCGACCAGAGCATGTCGGCGCTTCCCAGGTGGGAGCCGAGGACGAGCGCCCCTTGCCCGGCCCGCTCCATTTCGAAGACCTCTTCACTGCCGTCGTGATCGGCGTTGAGGTCTTCGAGTACCCCGCCCCAGACCGTCATGCGATCGTAGAGCGCCACCGCGAACTCGCGAATGTGTCGGAACACAGTCGAAAGGCTCGGAGCGCGGCCCAGGGCTGCGCGGCCCTCTGGGAGCGCCCACATCCGCTCCAGGTAGGCGCGGGAGCTGCGCCGGGCCTCGCTGTTGGTGAGCGTATAGTAGGCCGCGATAACCGACACGAGAGCCAGGGCCACCGGGCGCGGCACATAACGCGCCATGCCGAAGACGATGCGGAGACTCTGCGCCGTTCCCACTTCGTCGATCTGTGCCCAGCGCCCGCCGGTTGCTGGTCCACCGGGTTCCGGGGCTGCAGGAGGCGAACCGCGAAATTCGGGAGAAACGGGGAGACGGTCAGGGCCCCGGCGTCGCCGGGCGACGCGCAGGGGAAGCGCGAACGCGGCGCGAGTGTAGACCCAGGAGAGCCGGGCGTTGTCCCGGAGCATGTCGAAGTGGGAGAGCCCCATCGGGTCGTAGACCACGCGCGTCGGCAGGTTTCGAACCACTGTGCCCCGCCACACGTGAGCGATCACAAATTCCGGATCGAACTCCATGTGGTCTCCTGTCGGCGTGGCGTCGAGGAGCGCGACCGTCGCGGCAAGCGGAATGCCGCGGAACCCACACAGAGGATCTTCCACCTGGAACGAGCCCGTTAGACCCCAGACCATGCCGCGGGAGAGCTGACGCCCATAGAGCCGGCTCTTCGGAATGCTCGCATCGAATACCGGTGCGCCAAGGAGCAACGCCTCGGGATCCTTGGCCGCGGCTGCGAGGAAGCGAGGTACGTCTGCCGGGTCGTGTTGCCCGTCAGCGTCGAGTTGGATTGCGTGGCTGAAGCCGCGCCGCTGCGCCAGCCGGTAGCCGGTCTTGAGCGCCGCCCCGCGTCCGCCGTTTCGTTCGCGGCGGTGGACCTCGACCCACGGGTGTTTCGCCGCCAGCGTTTCGAGGGCGTTGCGCGTGGGAGCGGCGCTGCCGTCGTCGATCACCAGACAGGGAAGCCCGTGCACGGCGAGCGCTTCGAGCACGCCGGGGATCTCGCGCCCGTGGTCGTAGATCGGAATCAGGAGACAGGGTTTCACGTCTCACCTCCGAGCTCGCAGCGTCCGCTGGCGAAGATGCACTCGGCAGCGTCGGCCGATCTGATTTCGAATCGCAGCCGCCGCCCGTCGCCGTCGCTCTCGACCGTCAGCCGGACCACGTCTCCGGGGCGCAGCAGCGTCGGGAACTTGAGCGCCTCGAGGCAGCGCACCGCCGGTGGGTGGCCCAGCAGGGCTGCAGCCGCACCGATCGCCCAGCCGAGTTGCACGACGCCCGGCACCACTGGGAATCCGGCGAAGTGGCCCTCGAGAAAGACCAGGTCTTCGGGCACGCGCAGCCGCCTCTCGAGCCGCCTCTCGCCGCGATGCTCGTCCTCGACGATCGGCTCGCAGGTCTTTCCGCTGCCTTCTTGCGCGAATAGGTGCGAGCGTTGGGGGTGTCGCAAGGGCATTTATTCGACTGTGGGGCAAGCCGCCCGAAGGATTCCGTTACTGGGTGCGGTTCTCGCTCACGAAGCCGGCGAGATTGCGAACGGACGCAAAGATCTCCTGGTTCAGTTCCGGGTCTTCACCGATCTTTACGCCGTAGCGTTCCTCGAGCGCCATCGCGAGTTCGAGTGCGTCGATCGAGTCGAGACCGAGACCCTCGACGAAGAGCACCGCCTCCGACTCGATGTCCGACGGTCCGATGTCCTCGAGTGCGAGCGCCGAAATGATCAGCTCCTTGATTTCGTACTCGAGCTTCTCCTTGTCTTCCAAGCCGCAACTCCCTGTTGACGACCGCCGTGGGGCGGCTGCTACCGATCGCAGGCTGCCCCGCGGGGTAGGCGGGACTATTCTACCGCAGCTGCGCAATGGGGAGGCTACCATGCACGCGGTCTCCAGCGCCCGCATCGAGAGCGGGTGCGCTGAGTCGTTTGCGGGCGGTGCTCGTGTTCGAGCCCGAGGAGGGGTAGCGCTGGATGGGTCGCTGCTGTGAGACCTCTGTGGAACTGGAGATTCCCTTCCACGACGTCGACCCGATGAGGGTGGTGTGGCACGGCCACTACTACAAGTATCTCGAGCTGGCGCGGACGGAACTGCTCCGCTCCCGTGGTCTCGATGTGGGCGACCTGATCGGAGAGCGCTTTCGACTCTTCGTCATCGAGAGCCGCTGCCGCTACACGTATCCGCTCCGCTACGCGGACCGGGCGCGCATCACCGCCTGGGTTCGGGACACGCGGCGGCGTATCGTGATCGGATATGAAATCTCGAATCTGAGCCGCGATCGCCGCAGCGCGAAGGCGCAGACGGTCCTCGCGACGGTCGATGCGGACGAGAATCTCCTCTTGGAGACGCCGGATGAAATCCAGTGCTGCCTGCGCGGTTAGCTTGATACTGCTGCTCGTCCGCGCGCCGGCGGGGGCCGGGCCGGATGAGACCGGTCTCGACGAGCTGTTGGCGGGCATGGCGTCGACGCGCGGGGTGGCCGCCGAGTTTCAGGAACGCCGCGAGGTGGCCTTGCTGGTCGAGCCTCTCGAGAGTCGGGGCATCCTCTACTTCGTGCCGCCCGACCGCATGGCGCGTTTTACCACCGAGCCCGCTTTCTCTGCACTGGTGGCAGACGGCGGCGCTCTGCGCTTTCGCGATACTCCAGACGGGCCAGAGATGGATCTCTCCGGGAGTCCGATGGCGAGTGCGTTCATCGAGAACTTCATGGCGGTCTTCAGCGGAGATCGCCGCCGCTTGGAGCGTGTCTACGTGGCACGTCTCGCGACCCGGGGAGAGGCCTGGGAGCTCGCACTGTCGCCGCGCGGCCTTCCACTTGCCCACTTCATCGAAAGCGTGACGTTGCGCGGCGACGCGGGTGGCATGCGGGAGTTCGAGGTGAGAGAAGTCGACGGGGACCGGACTCTGATGCGGTTCGTTTCCGTCGAGCTCGACCGCAGTTTCGATTCCGTCGAGCTCGAGACGCTCTTCGGGGAGCGCAGGCCCCTGGCGAAGGTCCGGTGAGCCGAAGTCGGGCTCTCGGACTCGTCGCGCTCGCGCTGGCCCTCGGCGTCTACGTGGCGCTGCACGCGCGCATCGGAACCGATATCACCCACTTCATGCCGGATCGCAACCGGTCCGAGTTCGTCGCATTGTCGACGCGGCTCGCGGATTCGTCCTTTACACGAACCATGGTCCTTTCGGTCGAAGCCGCTGATCCCGAAGACGCCGTTGCAGTGGCGCGGTCTCTCGCGGACAGGCTTCGCGAGCACCCCGAGATTGCCTGGGTCCGGGCCGGTGTCGAAGACGACCGGCTGCGCGATCTCTTCGATCTCTACTTTCCCCGGCGTTACGCGCTGCTCTCCGCCGAGCCGGAGCGGGAGCTGCCGGAGTGGCTTTCCGAGCGGGCGCTGCGCGAGCGGGCGCGTACGCTCCGGCGGCGGCTCGCCTCGCCAGCTTCGACGCTTCTCGAGGAACTTGCCAGCTCGGACCCGATCGGGGGCTTCGAACGCGTGCTCGAACGCCTGCGCAGCGGTGAGCCTCGGCTCATCAGCCAGGGCGGGCAGTTCGTCACAGTCGACGGGCGTTTCGCGATCGTGCTGGCGGCGACGCACAGCAGTGCGTTCGCGTCGGCGCCCCAAGCGCGTCTTCTCTCCTTCATCGACGAGGCATTCGTCGATATTTCGGACCGGCTGGGCGTCGAAGCCGTGCTGGAGATGAGTGGCTCCAACCGGTTTTCGGTCTCGGTCGAGCGGCGCATGAAGCGCGACGTCTACCTGATCGGCGCCGTGTCATTCCTCGGGGTGGCGGGGCTCTTTTTTGCATTCGTGGGCTCCTTGCGGGGCTTTCTGGTGGTGGCGGTACCGCCGCTCGCCGGAATCCTGGTGGCCACTGCATCGGGCCTTGCGCTCTTCGGCAAGCTCGACGGGCTGACCATGGCCTTCGGCGCGTCGCTGATGGGCATCGCCATCGACTACTCGAACCACCTGCTGATTCACCAGGGGTTGGCGCCCCCCGGTACGGCGCCGGCGGCAACGGCGCGCCGCTTGCGCGCCAGCCTGGTGCTCGGGGCCGCCACGACGGTGGCGAGTCTCGGGGGTATGGCCGTGACCGCTTTCCCAGCGTTTCGCGAGATGAGCTTCTTTGCCACGGTCGGCGTGCTGTCCGCGTTGGCCGTGAGTCTCGGCGTGGTGCCCGCCCTGCTCCCCTTCGTGCCTCGCCTTCCGGCGCGCGCACCGCGCGCAGCTGCAGCGCTCGCGGGCCTGAGCGGCGCGCTGGGGCGCGTGCCGCGCGCGCTTGTCTTCGCGCCTCTCGCGGTGGGTCTGCTCGGGCTCGTCGTCCTGCCCAGCATCGACTGGCTCGACGACATGTCCGGACTCGCCTCCCTCGACCCGGAACTCCTCGCCGAGGACGCTCGAGTGCGCGAGCGGGTCGGTGCACCCGAGGGTGGAGACTTCGTCGTGGGCCTGGCGGAGGGACCCGAGGCGGCGGTGGCGCTCAACGACCACATCGACCTCCGGCTCCAAGAACTGGTCGCAGTGGGGCAGCTCGACCGGATCCGTTCGCTTCACACCCTGCTCTGGTCTGAACAACTCCAGCGCCAGAACCTCGCGTGGGTGCGTGCTGACACTGGGCTGGAAGCACGCGTCGAGCGCGCGTTCGTTCAAGAGGGATTCCGCCCCGGCGCTTTCGAGCCTTTCCGGGAGACGTTGGCTGCCCCCCCGCCCGCTCCGCTCGCACTCGCCGATCTGGAGGCTTCTCCGCTCGGGGACATGCTCGCGCCGTTCGTATTTCCACTGGGAGACCGAGTCGCCGTGGTCACCTACCTCGAGGGCCTGCGCTCCGCGGATGCGGCGCGCCGCGTGCTCGACGGTCTGCCCGGCGTTCACTTGCTCGACCAGAAAACTTTTTTCTCGGACGTCTACCGCGAGTACCGGGAGATGACCCTGCGCCAGCTCCTGATCGGCGGTTTTCTCGTCCTCGCCCTGCTCGCGTTGCGTTACCGCGCCTGGCGCCCGACGCTGGCTGCCTTCCTGCCGTCCGCGTTGGTGGCGGCACTGCTGCTCGAGGGCTTTGCCCTCACCGGGGTGCGGGTCAATCTCTTGCACGTGATGAGTCTTGTGATGGTGATGGGGATGGGCGTCGACTTCGGGATCTTCCTCGTGGACAGTGCGAGTGTTCGCCGCGATCTGGGTGCCACGATGCTGAGCTTGCTGATGTCGTGTCTCACGACGGCCTTCGTCTTCGGCGCCCTCGCTCTCTCCGACCAACCCGCGCTGCGGTCGATCGGTGTGACCGCGGGCGCCGGGATCCTGCTCTCCTACGCGCTCGCGCCGGTGACGCTGGCTGCCCTCGGCGTCGGGCCGCGGCGGGAAAGCTAAAGCGTGCGCACGGCGCTCTGCGCAGCGCTGCTGTCCATCCTCTGTGGCTGCGCCTACCTGCCACGGGGCGGCTACGCCCTCCCCCGTTGCCCCGGAGAGCTCCCGCCGTCGGAGCCCGGAGGCGACTTCGTCGCTCGGGAGCGCGTGCGCTTCGAGCATCGCGACCGAGTGGTTCAGCTGGACGTCGTCGTCCAGAAACGCGGCGACGAACTCGTGGTGATCGGCTTCTCTCCCACTGGAGCAAAGCTCTTCAGCGCCGTGCAGCGCGGCCAGACGCTCGAGATCGACGCGCTTCCTGCCGCCGTACTGGCCGTGCCCCCCCGCAACGTCGTGCTCGATATTCACCGTCTGCGCGGGCTCTCCCGCGGCCCGGGCGACGAGGTGCGGCTGCTGCGCCCCGCGTGTGAAACGGGTGCGACGTGGACGCTGGTGAGCGAGCGGGTTCTTTCGCATTTCCCGCCGGACGCTGGCCAGCGGAGCCTTTGGCGTAGCTAGGAGGATGAGGGCCGGGCGATCTTCCCCGTCGCGGTGCGGGGCAGCGCGGTGACCACGCGGAACTCGCGCGGCACTTTGAAGCCGGGCAGGTTCTGTCTGCAGTGCTGTATGAGGTCGCGCGCCCCGGGTGGATGCGCGGCGTTCCGCACCACCACCTCGGCCACCGGAATCTCGCCCAGGTGGGCGTGCTCGCGCGGGAAGACGCGGCTCTCCACCACGTCCGGGTGCTCATCCAGCACGGCTTCGACCTCTTCACCAAAAAATTTCATGCCGGCCATGCTGATCCGGTTGGTGCGCCGTCCGGCCAGGTGGAGGTCACCGTCCGCGTCGAACCAGCCTTGGTCGCCGGTCCGAAAACCGTCGGGCTCGAGCAACTGCGCCGCGGGCAGCCAGGGCTCGAGGTAAGCGTCCAGGAGCCCGGGCCCGCGAATGCAGATCTCGCCGGTTCGCTCCGGAGAGGTCGGCCCCTTCACACCGCTTCCGTTCTCGTCGCGCAGCCAGACGTCGTAGTCGGGTAACACACGGCCCAGGGCCTCCGGTTTGTCGGCCGCCGCGGCGAGGTTTGCGACGGGTAGACCCACTTCGATGATTCCGAGTGCCTGCGCGAGTGGAAGGTCGAAGCGCGCAGAGAAGGACTCGGCGACGTCGGCCCGCAGACTCTCGGCGGTGGAAATCGCGAGGCGCAGCGAATCGAGCCGCAGTGCCGAGGCGTCCTTTGCCAGCATCCGATGATGGTGGGGCGAGGCGTAGAGGACGCTGGCCGCTTCGCGCTCCGCAAACGCGAGCACCGGCCGTGCCAGCGAACCCGGTGGGAGCAGGATCGTGGCCCCTTCGCGCAGGTAGAGAAGGATCGATACCACGAAGTGATGCGCCATGGGCAGCAGCCACAGCACGCGGTCGCCGGGTGCGATCTGGAGCGCTCGGTTTGCCGCAGCCGTCCGCTCGAGGATGCGCTCGTGGCCGAGGATCACTCCCTTGCGCCGGCTCGTCGTTCCCGAGGTGAAGCGCAGGTAGGCGGGCCGGAGCGCGCGGAAGATCGAATCGCCTTCCCCGTCCACCGGCACGACGTCTTCGAAGGTCCGAAGCGAGAAGTCGAGGTCGTCCGCGAGCACCGTATGGTGGAGATGGGCTCGTCGGGCAAAAACATCCGGTTTTTCGTCGGCGATCGGTACGAGGCATGCGTCGGCCGCCAGAATACCGAGCGCCTGCTCGACGAAGGCGCGGCCCTGGCGCGCGACGAGGCCGCAGCGGTCGCCGGGCGCGACCCCCGCGTTTCGCAGCCGCTTGGCGTGAGATTCGAGGGCTCCGACGAGCGCGGCGTAGCTGATGCTCTGGGTCTCGTCCCCGTGGCCGATCACCAGCGCGGGATGCTCGGGTCGGAGCGCGGCTATCTCCCGGATCGAGTCGATGATGGTCATGTTCACTCGGCCTGTTCGAGAATGTGGTGCCGAACGTCGCACGGCGCAATCGCGTCGAGGCCGCCCCCGGCGCCGGCGGCCAGGGCCGCTGCGGCGCCGATCGCCTCACCGGTGGCGAGTGCCGTACCGATCACGCGCAGCGCACCGAGTGCCTCGTGTGTGCCCGACAGACAGCGCCCGGCTGCACCGAGTCGAGGATGGGAGCGACTTACCAGAGCACCGAGTGGTACCGAGCAGGCACCTTCGGGGTATTCGAAGCGCGCGCGTCGATGATCCTGCCACAACTCGATCGGCCAGGTGGAGATGGCCACCTCCGTGTCTGTTCGCCGTGCGAAGAGGACGTCCTCGCGCGTGACGGTCTCGCGGCCTTCGAGGCGGCGCGACTCCCGGATACCGAGTTGGCGTGGCCACGCTGCGACGCGACTGTTCGCAAAGGCGGGGCGCTTCTCGCGGAGAAAGTCCGCGACGGCCCGGGCCCGCTCGCGCGCCACTGCCTCCAGGGAGAGGACCTGCTCCGTGTCGAGAGGTGCGAACGGGCGTTCCACAGGCCTCGGGACGTTGAGCGTCACGTAGGCGTCGCCCTTCTGGGCCCCGGGCCGAACGAGCACAGACTCGCAGCCTGCCGGGAGGCTGCCTGCGCGCACCGCGCTGGCGACCGCGTGGGTGAGTCGCAGGCATCCAAAACCCTGCAGCGCTTCGGACTGGACTCCGGACAGGTGAAAGATGAACGAGGGAAGCTGTACTTCGTTTGCTGGCGGGCTGGCTGTGTCGGCGCCGCCGAGTGTAGCCGCGCATGCGTCACCACTCGTGTCGACCAGCAGCTCTGCACGAACTTCCGTCTCGCCCCCGCCTGGTAAGGCCAGCGTGAGTTCGTGGGGGGCCGCGTCGCGGCCCAGGCTCACGCCGCGAACGTCGCACGAGCGGAGCACAACGAGATTTTTCGTCTCGGCGCAGCAGCGGTCGGCGACCGAGGCGAAGCGGGCCGGATCCGTGGGGAGCACCCAGACCCTGGCGGCTCGCTCCGGTTTCCCCGCGCCGCCTGCGGCCTGCAGCGCGCTGGCGAAGCGGGATGGGAACCCAGGGTGGGCAATCCGCGGTTCGTCTTCGTCGGCGAGGTAGAGTCCGCAGATGGTGTGGACGAATGCATTCGCAGCGTTCCCACCGAGAACGTTCGTGCGCTCGACGAGCAGCGTGCGTGCCCCGAGCGCCGCGGAAGTGATCGCAGCCGCCACGCCCGCTGAGCCGCCGCCCACGACAGCGACAGAGAAGCGCTCGGCCCCCACCAGCTCTCAGCCGGCCAGGTCGGCGCGCAGGCTCGCCCCAAAGAGGTCGAGCTCTGGTTCGGTGAACACGCCTTCCTGTCGGACGTGGGTCGCGTTGAGGCGCCCGCCTCGCATGCTCATGGCGAGACAGCTGCCCGGAGAAGCGGGTGCTGGTGGGACGTGAAAGCCATCGACGACTTCTGCTCCGAGGAAGCGGTTCAGGCCCGCGCAGAACTCTCCTGTCCACGCGAAGAAAAAAGAGCACAGCTCTCCACCGAGGTGGCGGCGGGCCAGGCCCGTGTAGAGGCGCATCGGCGCGTAGCGTGCGAAGCGCATGGCGTGCAGGCCGTTCTCGACGTGTCCCGCCTTGATGGAGGCGAGTCGTTGGCGCTTGAGCTCTTCGAGCAATGTGCCGAGGTCGTCGGCGCATTCGGGTGCAACCTGGAACCAGAGCAGGGACACGTGCGTGCGGAAGACCGCTCCGGCCACACCCTTCGGACGCACGTCTACCGGAAGCGGAACGAGGTAGCTGCCCGGGTCGAGCCCGCGCGAGCGGTAGACGGCGTGATGGGCGCGTACGGCGGCGGCGAGAAAAAACAGCATCGGTGTCAGGAAGCCCGCCTGCTCCTTCGCTCGCGCCATCGCGCGTTCGCTGTCCCGCTCGGAAAGGCTGAGCACGTCGTAACCCAACGCCTGCTGCGCGCGGCTCAGGGGACCGGCGAGCGAGTGCGTCGGACGCTCGCCAAAGCGCTGGACCCACCGCTGCCAGGTGCGCGCGCGGGCGCCTACCTCGGCGAGGGAGGGGCCTTTGCGCGTCGGTGGTTCGAACTCACCGGGTTCGGGTAAGTCGGTCGGTTGCCGCGCACCGCGGAAGCACTCGTCCAGGCGCGCGACGAAACGCTCGCTGCCCGAGCCGTCGAAGAGCATGTGGAGCCAGCTCATGGCCAGGTCGCTACCGCCCGCCCCACTGTCGTGCCGCACGACGTCGAAGCGCAGCAGTTCGCCCCGCCGGCACGAGACACGTTCGTTCAGACGCCGAGAAAAGACCTCTGGAAGCGCCTCGCTGCGCGGCCCCGCCGCGTCGTGAACGATCACAGGGGGCGGGGCACAACGACCGGCCGCCCTGGTCCGGTAGACGGGGGCGCCAACTCCGAGCGGCCGCAGAATCGGCGCACGCAGCAGCGGCTCGGCGCCGGCCACTTCCTCCACCAGCTTTGTGAAGCGGGCCGTGTCGAAACCGGGACCGAGGCGGAGCACGAGCTGCGATACGTGGCTCGCGCGATTGTGGCGGCGGATCTCGCCGTCGAAGGCGCGCAGAAAGCAGTCGGCCCCGGTGAGCGGTATCGCGGAAACGGTGGTGCGCACGCGAATGGCCCCGCGTCAGTTGCCCGAGCTCTGCTGGAAGACCAGGGCGCCCAGGGTCTCGGCCGACTCGAGGTTCTCGGGAGTCAGCAAGCTGTCGTCGATCCAGATTCCCGTGCGTTCTTCGACGGAGAGCAATAGCTGGGTCACGGCGAGGGAGTCGAGCCCGGCGGCGACCAGGTTCGAGTGCGGCGTGAACTCGTTACCCGGGGTCAGGATCTCGTCGCGAAGGATCTCGAATACGACCCGCGTTATCTCTTCTCGGCAGGGAGGCATCACGCCCCGCAGGGTAGCAGGCCCGGCGCCTCGATCTCTTGTTTGAATGGGGGGTGGGGCTGGTTTATCGTCGCATTCGTGGGGGATCTGGAAGTACACAGACGCTCTTTCGCTGTGGCACTGGCACGCCCCTTCGCGTCCGATTTCCACGCGATGTTCGGCTCTGCTCCCACGCCTACTCGGGTCAACTGAGCATGCGCTTTCACGCCGAGTCTTCCCGCGACGCGTACGATGTCATCGTGGTCGGCGCGGGTATCGGCGGCCTGACCGCCGCAGCACTCCTGGCCCGGACCGGGCGAGATGTGCTGGTGGTGGAGCGGCACGACCGGGTGGGTGGATACGCGCACTCGTTCCGCCGCGGGCGCTATCTATTCGATGCCGCCGTGCACCTGGTAGGCGGCTGTGCCCCGGTGTCCTTCGAGGGGGGCGGGCTGCTCCACCGGGTGCTCTCGAGCGTCGGCGCCGACCGGGAGTGCGACTTTGCGCGCGTCGACCCCTTTTATTCGGTGGGCTTTCCCGACGCCACGCTCGATGTGTCTACTGGTCTCGATGAATTCGTCAGGGTCCATGCCGAACTCGTTCCGGACGAACGCAAGGGTCTGAAGCAGTTTGCCCAGGAGTGCCTCAACATTCGCCAGGAGGTGTATCGGGCGTCGGAACTCGCGGCATCCTTTTCGGTGGGTGCAGACTCCGGACGTTTCCCGACGTTGTTGCACTACAGGCGTGCAACGCTGGGTCACGCACTCGACGCGCACCTCGACTCACCGCGGGCCAAGGCGTTGCTGGGTGCGCTGTGGCCGTACCTGGGCCTGCCGCCCTCACGAGTTTCATTTCTCTACTTCGCCACGATGCTCATGAGCTACGTCGTGGACGGGGCGTTCTACTGTCGCGGAAGCTTTCAGCGTTTTGCCGACGCACTGGCCGGTTCGGTCGTCGACTGTGGGGGCGAAGTGCTGTTGAGAAGTTCGGTGCGCCGCATCGTGGTCGAAGCCGGGTGCGCGCGGGGCGTGATGCTCGAGAACGGGCAGCAGATTTCAGCACCGCTCGTTTTTTCCAACATCGACGCTGTCCAGACAGCCCAAGAACTCGTGGGAACCGAAGTGCTTCCGTCTGCCTACTGCGAGAGCTTGCGCGCCCTCGAGCCCTCGCACTCTGCCTTCGTCGTCTACATGGCGGGGCGCTTCGGTGCGGACACACTTCCGCGCAGCCACGAAACCTTCCTCTACTCCGACTGGGATCACGATGCAGCCTACGCGAGCACGCTTGCTGCCGATCCCTCGTGGCTCTCGGTGACGGTCCCGTCGCATATCGATCCGGCCGCAGCGCCGGCTGGCGAGGACATCGTGACGTTGACCACTCTCATGCCCCGCCGGCTGGCCAGGCCGTGGCGTGATGAGAAGCAGCCCATGGTGGAAAGAATGCTGGATTTGGCGGAACGCAGCCTGCCGGGCCTTCGCGACGGTGCGGTTTTTACCGAGGGCGGTTCACCGCGCACGATGGAGCGTTACACGCGCAACAGCGGCGGCGCCATCTACGGCTGGGAGACTTCACCGGCCCAGGTGGGTCTCGGACGATCCGGCTTCGACATGCCTGTCGAAGGCCTCCACCTCGTGGGCCACTGGGCGCAGCCCGGTGGTGGCGTCTACGGGGTCGTGTCGTCGGGAGTCCAGGCCGCGTGGCGGGCGCTAGGTCTTGCAAGCGAGAAGGATCTGTGGCGCTTGCTCGCGGGACCGGTCGGGGAGTAGACCGCAGGCTCGGCTGGAGTCTCTATCCGAGGGATGGGGCTGGGTGCCGCGCTCGGCCGAGCCGTGTCCGCTCCCCGGGACGGAGTGACCTGAGATCGTGGAAAGCGAGTTTCTGCTGCGGGGGTCCTGCGTCGGGCTGCCCACGAGGCCCACCGGACGATTCCGGCCCCCGGCCCGAAGGCAGCTGCATGGTTTCCGTCGGCTCGTAGCGGCTCTCTGGCTTCGTGTAAGCTGAGTCCAATGACGGACGCCAGCGCGGGCTGCGCGCTCAGCGCCATGGGTATGGTGAATGCGCTCGGCCGGGGCGCCGACGAGATCTGGCCGCGGCTCCTGGCAGGTGACCAGTCACACTTCTGTGTGCGAGAGGACCTGGTGCCCGGACGCAGCCTGCTCGTGGCCGAGGTGTCGGGGTCATTGCCGCCGGTTCCCAAGGGGTTGTCGGCCTACGCCTGTCGCAACAATTCGCTGCTGCTGGCGGCGCTGGAACAGATCGAAACGGAGATCTCAGAAGCGCGGCGCGCTTTTGGCTCCGGGCGGCTCGGGGTGGTAATCGGAACGAGCACTTGTGGGGTCAGCGATGCGGAGGCTGCGATCCGCGAACAGCTGGAGACCGGACGGTTGGCGCCGGCCTTCGACTACGCTCAGCTCGAGTTCGGCGGGGCGGCCAGCTTCGTGGCCGAACTTTTCGGGATCTCGGGACCCGTCTATACCATCTCGACGGCGTGCTCGTCGGGAGCGCGGGCGCTGGTCTCCGCCCGTTCCCTGCTGGCGCTGGGCGTGTGCGATGCGGTGGTCTGCGGTGCGGCCGATTCGCTGTGCGGGCTCACCACCAATGGTTTCAGCAGACTTCAGGTGATCTCGGACCGCATCACCAACCCGTGTAGTGTGAACCGGGACGGTCTCACGCTCGGCGAGGGTTCCGTTGCGTTCCTGGCGACCCGGGCCAATGGGGGCGTGCAGCTTCGGGGCATCGGCGAGTCGAGCGAGGCACACCACATGTCGGCACCGGATCCGAAAGGCGCGGGTGCCGAGTGGGCGATGCGCCAAGCTCTGCTCGATGCGGACCTCGAGCCGGAAGAGATCGCCTACCTGAATCTCCATGGAACCGGGACTCCGCTCAACGATGCCATGGAGTGTCCGGCGGTGGTGCGGGCGTTCGGGTCTCCGCCGCCGTCGAGTTCGACCAAGCCGCTGGTCGGACACACGCTCGGTGCGGCGGGGGGCATGGAGGCGGGCTTTTGCTGGCTCATGCTCGGGAACACCCGGGGTGGAGAGCTGCTCCTGCCACCGCATTGCTACGACGGACAAGTGGATGCGGCGCTCGCAGAGGTGCCCCTTGCAAGCAAGGGAATGCGAGCCCGGGTTGCTCCGGTGATGACGAATTCCTTCGGGTTCGGCGGGAACAACTGCACGCTCGTGCTCGCACCTGGGGCGTCGTGATCGGCGTCACGCTGGAACGCTGGGCGGCCTGGTCCCCGGGTCGCGAGGGCGCGCGGGCGTGGCAGGACTGGTGCGCGAGGCCGGTTCCGCTGGAAGAGGGAGGGGTTCCCGACGCGCGATTTCTTCCGCCGCTGCTCCGACGCCGCTGCAGCCCCATCGCCCGCATGATGCTCACTGCGGCGTTCGAGTGCTGCGATGAGGAGCAGAGGTCGCACATCGGAATGGTCTTCGCCTCCCGACATGGAAACATCAACGAATCAGTCGGCCTCTTCGAACGACTTGCCCGGCGCGAGCCACTCTCGCCCACACGCTTCAGCCACACGGTTCACAACGCTCAGGCGGGATTGTTCTCGATTGCGGCGGCCAACCGCTTTGGTTCGAGTTCCATCTCGGCCCGGGAAGAGACCTTCGCTTGCGGTTTTCTCGAGGCACTCACCTTTCTCGAGCGCGATCCGAACCGCCCTGTCCTCCTGGTGGTGGGTGACGCGCCACTCTCGGACACGTTCGCGCCGTTGGTCGAGGAGGCGCGCTGTGCCTACGCGCTGGCGCTCCTGCTCTCGAACGGACCCGGTCCCCGAATTGGTTTCGAGCTGGCATCCGGGGCCGGCGATGCCGTGAGTCCACCGTGGCCCGATGCGGCCGAGTTTCTTCGCTGGCACCTCTCGGGAGCGGCACGTCTCGCCCTGGGCACCGGCGTGCGCACCTGGGTCTGGCAAAAGGTCGAGGGCTCCGACGGCTAAGCGTCGCGGATTCCGAACGAGTCCACGCCGGGCTCGCGCCTGGCGGCGCGAGCCAATGCCGCGAGGAGCCACGGATCGTAGCGGTGCTGGCTCGCCTCTCCGGTGAAGACACGGGGCAGGTGTCGGGAGAGGTGGGAATTCACCAGATGTCCGAAACGGGATTTCTCCGCCCGGTCGCGCATCTGGAGCAGGGCGAAAAACGTTCCGTCGTAGAAATAACTGATGGCGGCTCGCCAGGCCGCGAGGTGTCGCTCGTGACGGCCCGCGTAGCGGCGCAGAGCGCGCGGGCTGCCGGAGAGGACCGCCCGGGCCAGACTGTGCGCGGAGTGCATCGCCAGGTAGAGACCGCTCGAGAACACCGGGTCGATGAAGCCAAAAGCATCTCCGACCAGCGCCCAGTTCGGCCCGACGCCCCGCAGCGTCGTTAGCTGGTAGTTGGTGTAACGCATCACGGGTGCGATCCGGCGTGCCCCGGGCGCAAGGTTTCGCAGATACGAATCGCCACTCAGGACCGCGTCGAACTGCGCTTCGGGCGTTTCGCCCCTTGTGGAGAGTACGTCTGGATGGGCGACGATACCCACGGAAACGCGGCCCGGGAGTGGGATCCGCCAGCACCAGCCCTGTTCGAGGCGGTCCGAGTGCACGTGTCCCTCGCGGTCGAGCGGGACGCCTTCGCAGTGTGAGAAGAGCGCCGTGTCGCGCCGCGTTCCCAGGTCGGTGGGCAGCCCGAGCAGACGTGCCACGATCCGCGCACGGCCGCTGGCATCGACGATCAGGTCCGGTTGCGCATCGAAACCGGCTGCAGCGAGCGTCTCCTCCAGTAGCCGGATGCGGTCGCCGCTGTCCTTCGTCATATGCGCTGCGGCCTTGACCACCTGTGCGCCGCTTTGCTGGCACTCGGTGAGAAGCGTCGCGTCGAATCGTTCTCGCGGGACGTTGTATGCGTATCCCGGCACCCGTGTGCACGCGGTCGCGAAGTCGATCTCGAATGAGTGTCCCGGCCCCATGACGAATGTGGCACCGGGTTTGAGAGTCGAGTATTTGCGGACTTCGTCTTCGATACCGAGCTCGCGAAGGAAGGGAATCACCGCCGGAACCAGTGATTCCCCGACGACGAGCGCGTTCGGCCGTCCGCGAGAGAAGAGTGCGACGCGTAGGCCCGCTCGTGCCAGCAACGTCGCGACCATTGTTCCCGCCGGTCCGTCGCCTACCACGGCGACCGTGCGGATTCGATCTCCTGACACCACGCGGATTAGAACACGTGTCGCCGTGTTTGTCGATGCTGTAGCTAGTGGGTACCGTCGTCCCTGTATGGACGGAGTGGAGACTGGTTCCGACGGTCGGCGACTTGCCGTGACGGTGGTTCAGACGCTCTTCTTCCTCGCCTTTCCGCTCATCGTCTGGTTGGCCTACACACATCTCGGCACACGGGCGCTCGGCACCCTGCTGATCGGTCTCTACGCTGTCGCGTTTTTCGTGCGCGGGCGCGGCTCGGCGGGTGAGCTCGGGGGCTTGGCGCGGCGGCATCTCCCGCTCGTCCTTCTCGTGCTGCTCGCAGTGGTTACCGGCAGCGGCACGCTGCTCCTCTTCGTTCCCATGTTCGTGAGCCTCTATCTCTTTTGGACCTTTGCAGAGACCTTGCGAAGCGGGATGCCGATGATCGAACGCTTTGCACGCATGGTTGAGGTCGACTTGCCGGACTTCTGCGTCCCGTATTGTCGGAAGGTCACGCAGGTCTGGTGCTTTTTCCTCGCGGCCAACGCCCTCTGCGTGGGCGCCCTTGCCCTGTGGGCGCCCCTCGAGTGGTGGACGCTCTACGCGGGGCTCATCTTCTATCTTCTGATGGGAGCCCTGCTGGGGGGCGAATTCGTCTTTCGTAAGCTTTGGTTTCGCTACTACGGTGACGGGCTTGCGGACCGGATCTTCGCGAAGTTGTTCCCGCCGGAGCAGACCGAGAACGGAAGGCGCTCGCTGTTGTACGTGGAAACGCGGCTCAGCCGTCCCAGCGCTGGAACAGGAGCGAAGTGTTGATGCCGCCGAAGGCGAAGTTGTTGCTCATCGCAATTCGCACATCCACCGATCGCGGCTTCTCCTGGACGTAGTCGAGCGGCGCGCAGGCCGAGTCTACCTGCTCGAGGTTCAGCGTGGGTGCGACCCAGCCCTCGCGGGTCATCTCGATCGTAATCCAGGCCTCGAGTGCACCGCACGCGCCCAGCGTATGACCCAGGTGACCCTTTAGGGAGCTCACGGGAATGCGGTCTCCGAAAACGGCATGGGTCGCCCTGCTCTCCGCCGTGTCGCCGGCCGGCGTACCGGTGGCGTGGGCGTCGACGTAGTCGACGTCGCAGGGTTCGATCTCCGCGCCGGCGAGTCCCAGGCGCATCACCTCCTCCATGCCCGCGGGATCCGGGTTTGTCATGTGACGGCCGTCGCAGTTGGTCGCGTAGCCGATCACCTCGGCGTGGATCGGCACACCCCGCGCACGGGCATGCTCGAGATCTTCCAGCACCAGGCAGCCGGCACCTTCTCCTACGACGAGTCCATCGCGGTCGGCGTCGAAGGGTCGCGGCGTGTGCTGGGGCGATTCGTTGCGGGTCGACGCGGCGTAGAGAACGTCGAAGACGGCGACATCCATAGCGTCGAATTCATCGGCCCCTCCCGCGAGCATCACGTCCTGCTGGCCGAAACGGATGGCGTCGTAGGCCTGGCCGATTCCCTGGCTTCCGGAGGTGCAGGCGCTGGCGGTGGGCATGACGCGGCCCCGTATGCCGAAAAAAGACGCGACGTTGGCGGCGCAGCTGTGGCTCATGAACTTGAGGTACTCGCTGGCGGCGATGCCACGCAATGTTCTGTTTCCATGCAGTTGCCCGGTAAAGGCGGCCATCGCCGGCGGGCTGCCCGAGTTCGATCCGTAGCTGATCCCGGTCCTCCCGGAGGAGAGGGCCGGGTGGTCGCGAAGACGGGCGTTTTCGAGGGCAAGCTCTACCGAGCGCGTAGCGAGCACGGCGACGCGTCCCATGGACCGGAGGCTCTTGCGGGGGTAGTGCTCCGGTGTCTCGAATTGGGTAGCCGGCGCGCCGACCCGGCAGGCGAGGCCGTCGATCTCCGACCACTCCGGTATGCGGCGCACGCCGGAGCGTCCGGCGCGCAGGGAAGCGCGGACCTGGGCCCAGTCGAGGCCTACGGACGTCAGGCCGGCCATGCCGGTGACGACGACGCGTCGGGTCATCGGCGATTCAGGACGAGGGGGCGTCGTCCCCGTAATCGAAGCAGTCGAACCACTGGTAGAAAGCCTCCAGGCAATAATGTTCGAGTCAATGGGCGTATGTTGTCAACAGCTTTGCAGCGTCCTTCTCGCGCTGGCTCCGGGGAAGCTGTGCCTCTTCGGTGAGTTTCTCGGTGTGCACCGAATAGCGGTTCGTTCCGACACGTAGCGCCAGCATCAGGGGCACCGGTTGGCCGCGGGGTGGGCGAGGAGAAACGGAGCCTGCGGGAACTCGACCGGGTCGCCCAGGAAGGGCACCTGGATTCTGCGCCCGCAGGGATCACCCCATACCCGCGCAAGGTAGTCCCGGGAGGCCTTCCGGTCGGTGAGAAAGAAGTAGCTGGTGATGACGTGGACCCAAGCGAGATATGCGCGGAGCCCTGGGTCGCGGCAGCACCACACGGTGACGCGTGTGCCCAGGAGCGTCCCGCGTCCACCGGTTCGAGGAGTCGCCGTCGCCCGCCGGACCGCTACTGGTGGCCATCGATCAAATCGACGACATCCTGGATGGTCGTGACCGACCGCAGCTCCTCTTCCGCGAAGCGGTAGCCAGTCTTCTCCTCCAGGCGCACAGCCATGTCGACGGCATCGATGCTGTCGAGGTCGAGATCGTCGATCAAGTGTGTTGCCGGGTCCAACTCGTCCACACTGAATTCGAATTCATGCATCAATACCTCGGCGACCCAGCCGAAAATCTCTTCCTTGGACTGCATCCCAGATTCCCTCAGCGCTCGGTATAGTGCAGTTTTTTCAAGTAGAAGTCACGAAGTGCTGCGCTCACGCGGCGGACGGCGACGCCGCGTGAGCCACCGGGCGGCGCCAGCAGGGTTGCTTCGACCGGATCGCCCACCTCGAGCGTGTAGCGGAGCGTCTGGGTGGGCATCTGCCACCAGCGCCGCCCCTTCCCGAGGGTCGGCGGTGTGCAGCGGATGCAGATCGGGAGGATCGGTGCATCGGCGCGCAGCGCCACGTGGGCCATTCCGCGCTGGAACGGCTGGAGACCGTCCGCTGGTGAACGGGTGCCCTCGGGAAAGATCAGCAGCGAGCGTCCCTGCTGGAGCCGCGCCGTGCACGCCTCCACGAGTGAGGGACCCGAATCGTTCGGCAGGCAGCCGGTCGCCCGGACCACACTGAACAGGAAAGGATTCGACCAGGCAGCGCGCTTGGCGATGCAGTCGAGCTGGGGCATCAGGGAGCCGAGGATCACGATGTCGAGCAGTGTGGGATGGTTCGCAATCACCAGATGCGGACCGGGTGCTCGGAGCCGCTCCTCCCCCAGGACTTCGACAGAGATGCAGCGCGTGACGGTCATGACGGCCCGGTAGGTGCGAAACGACCAGTGAAGGATGCGCTGTGCGCGCACCTCGCGCACGGAGCGGGTGGAAGGGATCAGGTAGAGGAGTGGAAACACCAGCAGGGTCAGCAGGACGCCGAGGATCCCGAAGAGCACGAAAGAGAGCGCACCGACGAGGATGTGTGCCAGGCGTGCGAGCGGCTCGACCACGGGATGATGTTAGCGCCGCGCTGGTGAGATCGAGTGTGCGGCCACGAACTACGCCACCCCGGTGGCGAATTCCCGTCGAAGCCAAGCGGTACCCGGTGCGCGAGCTACTCGAATAGGCGCGGGGCCAGAGCACGGCCGGTGTGGGAGACGGGGTGCTGGGCCACCTCCTCGGGCGTGCCCTCGACGACGATTTCACCGCCCTTCTCGCCACCCTCGGGCCCCAGGTCGATCACGTGGTCCGCTGTCTTCACCACGTCGGGGTGATGCTCGATGACGACCACGGTATTCCCTTGGTCGACGATCCGGTTCAACACCTCCAGGAGCTTGTCGACGTCGGCGAAGTGCAGGCCGGTCGTCGGCTCATCGAGCAGGTAGAGGCTCCTCCCGGTGGCGCGCCGCGAGAGTTCTTTTGCGAGCTTGATCCGCTGCGCTTCGCCGCCCGAAAGCGTCGTCGCCGGTTGGCCCAGGTGCAGGTAATCGAGCCCCACGTCGTGGAGCGTTTCGAGCACGCGTCGGATCGGTGGAACGCTTTCGAATAGGCCGAGCGCCTCCTCGACGGTCATCGCCAGGACGTCGGCGATGCTGAGACCCTTGTAGGCGATCTCGAGCGTCTCCCGGTTGTAGCGGCGGCCGCGGCAGACCTCACAGGTTGCGAACAGGTCGGGCAGGAAGTGCATCTCCACCCGGAAGACGCCGTCACCCTGGCAGCTCTCGCAGCGCCCGCCTTTCACGTTGAACGAGAACCGCCCGGGCCCGTAGCCGCGCACCCGCGCCTCGGGCACCTGGCTGAAGAGCTTGCGAATGGCGCTGAAGACGCCGGCGTAGGTCGCGGGGTTGCTGCGCGGCGTGCGCCCGATCGGTGTCTGGTCGATGGCCACGACCTTGTCCAGTTCCTCGACCCCCGCGATGCGCGCGAAGCGGCCGGGTGGCGTGAGCGCGCCGTGCAGGCGCATCGCCAGCACGCAGTGCAGCGTGTCGTTCACCAGCGTCGACTTGCCGGAGCCGCTGACTCCCGTCACCACCGTGAGAACCCCGAGCGGCACGCGCAGCGTCACGTTTTTCAGGTTGTTCTCGCGGCAGCCGGTGACGACGACGGCGCGCCGACCCGGTGGCCGGCGTCGCTTCGGAACCGCGATGGCGCGGCGCCCCGATAGGTAGTCCCCCGTCAGGGACTCGGGGTTGCGCTGGATCGCATCGGGCGGGCCCTGGGCCACGACTTCGCCTCCGTGGATTCCGGCGCCCGGGCCCATGTCGATCACGATGTCCGCGCTGCGAATGGTCTCTTCGTCGTGCTCGACCACGATCACGCTATTGCCCGCGTCGCGCAGGTGCTCGAGGCTGTCGAGCAGGCGCCGGTTGTCTCGTGGGTGCAGGCCGATCGAGGGCTCGTCCAGGATGTAGAGCACGCCCACCAGCGATGAGCCCACCTGTGTCGCCAGCCGGATGCGCTGAGCCTCCCCGCCAGAGAGCGTGGGGCTGGCCCGGTCGAGCGTCAGGTAGCCGAGGCCCACGTTTTCCAGGAAGCGCAGCCGCTCGCGGATTTCGTGGAGAATCCTGTCGGCGATTACGCGCTGGCCGTCACGCAGGGCGAGTCCGTCCAGCCATGCGCCTGCCTGCGCCACGGTGAGGGCATTTACATCGCCGATCGACTCTCCACACAGCTGCACGCTGCGCGCCTCGGGCCGGAGCCGTGAACCGTCGCACCCGGGACAAGGCAGCGGGCTGCGGTAGCGGCCGAGGCGCTCGCGCTCTGCCTCGCGCCCGCTCGCGTAGCGGCGCGCCAGCTCGCCGAGCACGCCGTCCCACTCGCGGCGGTAGCGCTCGCGCTTGCCGCCCCGTGTTATTTCGAGTTCCAGCGTGACGCCCCCCTCGAGAATGCCGCGCCGCGCCCGCACCGGGAGCTTTTCCCAGGCGACGTCCAGGTTCAGGGCGTAGCGCGCGGCGAGCGCGTCGAGCAGCTTTGCGTAGTAGCGCGGTGCCCCGCGCCCGCTCCAGGGAGCGACCGCGCCACCGCGCAGCGAGAGCGAGCCGTCGGGCACGACGAGCGCCGGGTCGAACTCGTCGTGCGTGCCGAGGCCGTCGCAGTCGGGGCACGCGCCGTGGGGGCTGTTGAACGAGAAGAGCCGCGGGGCGAGCTCAGGCAGCGAGATCCCGCATTCGGCACACGCAGTCTGCTCGGAGAGCAGCACTTCTTCGCGCCCCGGACCGACGTCGAGGATCACGAGTCCTCCGGCCAGGCGAAGTGCCGCCTCGATCGACTCGGTGATGCGCCCGCGCGCGGATTCTTTGGTGACGAGGCGGTCTACCACCACCTCGATCGTGTGGCGCTCCGAGCGCCGCAGCGAGATCTCATCGGCCAGGTCGCGCAGTTCCCCGTCCACCCGCGCCCGCACGTAGCCGCGGCGCCGCAGCTCTTCGAGCTCCTTGCCGTAGCTGCCCTTGCGGTCGCGCACGAGGGGTGCGAGCAGCTGAAATCGTGTTCCCTCGCCGAGCGCAAAGACCCGGTCCGCCATCTGCTGAACCGTCTGGCTCGCGATGGGCCGGCCGCAGCGCGGGCAGTGCGGGTCACCCGCTCGGGCAAAGAGCAGGCGCAGGTAGTCCGCGATCTCGGTGATGGTGCCAACTGTCGAGCGGGGATTGCGCCCCAGCGTCTTCTGCGCGATCGCGATCGCCGGCGAGAGCCCGTCGATGGAGTCGACATCGGGCTTGCTCATCTGGTCGAGAAACTGACGCGCGTAGGCCGAGAGGGACTCGACATAGCGGCGCTGGCCTTCGGCGTAGAGGGTGTCGAATGCGAGCGAGGACTTTCCCGAGCCCGAGAGACCGGTGACTACCACCAGGCGGTCGCGGGGAATACGGACCTCGATATCCCGGAGATTGTGCTCCCGGGCCCCGCGCACGACGATCACTTCCGGCGACGGTACGCCGGTGCTCACTGCGGAGCTTCGCCCCCCGCGGAGTTGCCGAACACGCTGTGACCGGTGAGTCCCGCCTCGAAGTCGCTCGCCGCCTTGTTCTTATTGAAGCGCGCCGCATCGGCGAAATAACCGCGGCGCTCGATGAAGGTCTGGTCACGGATCTGTTCCATCCAGGTGCGGTATTCCTCCATGAGCTTGCGCTGGAAGATCTCCTGTTGGAGCTGCGAGCGCGCCTCTTCCAGGCTGACGGGACTCCACTCCTTGCGATCGACGAGCTGCACGAAGGTGCAGGCGATCGGAAGCTCCTCGATCTGGCTCAACTGCCCCGGCTGGAGCGGCTCGATCAGCTCGAGCATCCAGCTCGCGACGGAGTCGAGGTGGAGCCATCCCAGGTCTCCTCCGTCCTGTACGGCCACGACGGAGTAACGGGATGAGACCTCCCCGAACGGTGTGCCGGATTCGACCTGTTCCCGAGCCCGCTGGGTCAGCCGGCACGCCTCGGAGAGGGACACGCCCCCCTCCCCCTCGCTGGCCGGCACCAGGATCTGGCGCAGGTGCACCTCGGTGCCTGCGTCCGGCTGGTCCGAGTGGCGATCCTGGTAGAGCGCCTCGATCTCTTCTGTATCCACCGTTATCTGTGATCCCACGACGGCGTTCACGACCTTGCGGCGCTCGAGTTCGCTTCGAATCTCTTTGCGGTACTCCTGCCAGTCCATGTTCTGGGTGCTGACGCTGCGTTCCAGCTGCGTCATGCTGATTTTGTTCTCGCGAGCGATCGCCTCGATCGTGGCATCCACCTCGGCGTCTGTGGCCTCGAGTTCTGCGTCTCGAGCCACCCGAGCGATGAGGCGCTGCTCAATTGCGGCCTCGAGCCCATCCGAACGCACCCGAGCGATGTCCATCTGCGTGGCACCCCGGGAGCGCATGGCCTGCTCCTGGTCGGCAACGAGCTCCATGACCTCGGAGATCAGGACGATTTCGGTTCCCACCTGGGCTGCGATGCCGTCGACGAGTTTCTCGTCGGCCACCGCTGCGCCGAATGCGGTGAGCAGGGTGAGGGCGAGCGGGGCGGCGAGTGTATTGCGCATCGGGATCTCCAGAGGCGCCGGGCGTCGGAGCGGAGCGCTGAGGATAGCCCGCCCGATCTGCCTGAACGACGGCCGGCTCAGCTACTCTCGGCTTCGGTGCCGCGGAGCGGATCGAACGGGGCGGGGGGCGCGCGGCCCCTGGAGTGGACGGCAGCGGCCGCGATCCTGCTCGTGCCGCTCGCGGCCGTGATGCTGCGTTGCGGCTTTGCCGACGCGGTGCCCTGGGTCGTTCCCTCGCGCACGCCGTGGATCATGGCGCCGCTCCCGGTGTCGGCCGAGCTCCGGCAGTGGGGCGAGGTCGAGGTGCCCGCGACGCGTTTCGAGACGCGCTTTGTGCCAGAGGCATTTGCACCGGGATCGATGCTGCGTGTTCGCGCCCTGGGCGAGGCCCGCGTGTGGATCGACGGCGTCGAGGTGGCGGTCTTCGCGCCGCCGGCGGGGCGGGGCCACGCGGCGGGCTCCGTGCCCCTGGCTGGGCAGGGGCCGGGAGTTCCCCTGAACCTGTCGGTCGATGTGCGCAATGCCCACGGCCCCGGGCTCCTGGCGCTCACGAGCGTCGGGGTGACGCCACCCATGGGGACTGGGGTCCGGCCGTCGGACTGGTTGGCGAGGGTTGCCGGAGGCGCCGCCGCCCCGGCGGTCCCGGCCGACGATACGCGGCCCAACCCGCGTTCGTTTGGGGTCGAGACACCACGGGAAGCCGTCGTGCGCAAGTCGGACACGCTCCTCGCGCTCTTCGTCGCGGGGGCGCTCGCGTTCTGGCTCGTGCGCCGGCGCTTCGGCGGACGGGCTGGCCGGGGTGTGGCGCTGGCGGTGCCGCTGCTGGCGACGCTGGCGTGGTTGGGTCCTCTGGCCGCGCGCGTGCTCCGTATCTCGCCGCGGGTCGGCTTCGATGCGCGGCACCACGTGGCCTATGTCGACCAGCTCCTGGCGACCGGGCTGTTGCCCGCGCCGACCGACGGATGGTCGACCTACCATCCACCGCTCTTCTACGCACTGGCCGCAGGCGTGCAGCGTCTCGGGCTCGGCGATGTCGGACTGAAGGCGCTGCCTTTGCTGGCGGGCCTCGGGAGCGTGTGGATTGCGTGGTGGCTCGCGCGGCGCCTGTTCCCCGAGGCTCCCGAACGGGCCGGACTGGCGGCGCTCTTCGCCGCGGTGCTGCCGGTAAACCTCTACAGCGCGGCCTATTTCTCGAACGAGGCGCTCCACGCCGGCCTCGCCGGCGCCGGTCTGGCCGCCTTGGTGGCGCTGCTTCTCGCCCGGCGTGCCGGGTGGGGTGGAGTGGCGCTCGCGGCAGGACTCCTGGCCGCGGCCGCCCTGACGAAGTTCACGGTGCTGGTGACCCTTCCCGTCGCGTTCGGCTTTCTCGCCTGGAAGCTCCTGCGGATCGAGGACGGTCCACCGCGCCGTGCCTTCGCGCTGCTCGCCGGCTTCGCCGGCATCTTCCTGGTGCTCGCCGGCTGGTTCTACGCGCGCACGTGGCTCATGACCGGCACGCCGGTCCTGGGCAACTGGAACCTGCCGGGTGCGGATCAGCGCTGGTGGCAGCAGCCGGGCTTCCACACCCCGGCCTACTACCTGGGCTTCGGCGAATCGTTGGTGCACCCCTACCTGTCGGGATTTCATTCCTTCTGGGACGCGCTCTTCTCGAGCTTCTGGGGGGATGGTTTCGCGGCAGGCGTCACGGACCCGTGGCATCGACACCCATTCTGGAACTACGATTTCATGACTGCCGGCTACTGGCTGGCCGTTCCCGCCACGGCTCTGCTGCTGTTGGGAATCGGCGTGTTGGTGCGCCAGACGCTCGGTGATGGTTCTGCACGCCGCCGGCTCGCCCTGGGCTTCCTGGCCACCGCCGCCTGGGCCGCGACGCTCGCGTTCGTCACCTTGACCTACGAACTCGCGTTCTTTGCCCAGGCGAAGGCGGCCTACCTCCTGTTGCTGACAGCGCCCCTCGCGCTGGCCTTTGCCGCCGGTTACTCGGGTGTCGACGCCTGGCTCGCGGCGCGTTCGGCACACGTCGTGCGCGCGCTGCTCTGCGGCTGGCTCGTTGCCTTTGCGGGTACGCTCTTCCTCGGTTTTGCGGGTTGATGCTAGTGTCCGCCCCCGTGGATCTGGCCTTGGGCGAGCGGGCACCGGACTGCGTCTTCCTCAGCGAAGCGGATCGCGAAGTCCGCCTGTCCGACCTTTGGTTCGAGGCGCCACTCGTCCTCGTCTTCCTGCGTCACTTCGGCTGACCGATCTGCCGCGAGCGCCTGGTCGAGGTGCAGGAACATCACGCGGAGTTCCAGCGCCGCGGAGTGCGCGTTGCCGCCGTCGGGCAGGCGACGGGCGACGAGGCGGCCCGTTACGCGCGCGCGGCCGGGGCCGGGTTCCCCTGTCTCGGCGATCCGGGCCGGAAGGCCTACCGAGGCTTTGGACTCGGGCGCTCCGATTGGTGGAGCATGCTCGCGAAGCCCTTTCTCGAGGATCCCGCGCTCGCCTGGCACCGCATCCGAAATGCGAACCTCGAGGGCGCGCGACTGGAACACAGCGATGTCAAACAACTGGGTGGTGTCGCCATCCTCGACCGCCGGGGCGTCATCCGTTACCTCCACCGCTCCCGGCGCACCGAGGACTACCCGCCCACCTCGGAAGTACTCGCCGAACTCGACCGGCTCACGTTGTAAGCTGCACGGCATGGATCGAGCGCTTCGAACGCAGGCCTTTCTCACGTTGTAAGCTGAGCGGCATGGATCGAGCGCTTCGAATGCAGGTCCTTCTCACCGCCGCCCTGGTCGTCGGCTGCGGCTCGTCCGAGTTCGAGTCGGGAGGGCCGGTCGCGGGATGGCCCGCCTATGGGGGCGATGTCCACGCCACGCGGCACTCGCCACTGACCCAGATCGACCGCGAGAACGTGGACGACCTCGAGGTCGCATGGACTCATCACTCCGGCGATTTCGACGATGGAACCGGTGGCGCGAAGATGCCCAGCGCGCTCCAGGTGACGCCGATTCTGGTGGACGAGAACCTGGTCTTCTGCACGCCTTTCAACCGGGTGATCTCGCTCGACGGCAGGACCGGAGAGGAGCGCTGGGCCTACGACCCCGAGGTCGATCACACCGGCATGTACATCATCAACTGCCGCGGTGTCTCCGCCTGGCGGGATGCTCGCGCGGAGTCCGGAGCGATTTGTGCCACTCGAATCTTCACGGGGACGCTCGATGCCCGTCTCATCGCGCTCGATGCGGAAACCGGCTTGCCCTGCTCCGACTTCGGCGAGGCCGGGGCCGTCGATCTTCGCGGCGGCGTTGGCGAGGCGCGGCCCGGCGAGTACGGGGTCACCTCGGCACCGCTCGTCATGGGAGACCGCGTGGTGACGGGGACCATGATTCTCGACAACCGGCGAATCGACATGCCGGGCGGTGTGGTCCGTGCTTTCGACGCGCGCTCGGGCACGCAACTCTGGGCCTGGGACCCGGTTCCGGAAGATGCACCTCCCCCACCCGCGGGCGTCGAATACCGCCGCGGAACGACCAACGCGTGGACCACGCTTTCCGGGGACCCGGAGCTCTCGCTCGTATTCGTTCCCACGGGCAATACGTCCCCCGATTACTACGGAGGCGAGCGCGACGGTCTCGACGAGTACTCGAGTTCGATTGTGGCGCTCGATGCCAACACGGGGAACGTGGTCTGGAGCTTCCAGACGGTTCACCACGACGTCTGGGACTACGACGTGGCGTCGCAGCCGGTGCTCTTCGATTTTCCGCGTGACGGCGAGATCGTCCCTGCGGTGGTGCAGGCCACGAAGATGGGGCATCTCTTCTTTCTCGACCGGCGCACGGGTGAGCCGCTCTTCCCGGTGGAAGAGCTCCCGGTGCCCCAGGGCGGCGTCGAGGGTGAGTACCTCTCGCCCACGCAGCCTTTCCCCACGCGCCCTCCTCCGATCCACCCGGCACAGCTGCGCCCCGATGATGCCTGGGGCCCGACGCCGTGGCACCGCTCGGAATGCCGGGAGAAGATTGCATCTCTGCGCTCCGAAGGGATTTTCACTCCCCCCTCGCTTCAGGGCACGGTGCAGTTTCCCGGCTACGTGGGGGGTGTGAACTGGGGAAGCCTCTCGATCGACGGGGATCGGAACATCCTCGTTGTGAATAGTTCACAGGTCGCGGGCCTGATCCGGCTGATCCCGCGACCCGAGTGGAACGAGATGTTCCCCGACGGTCCGCCTGATTTTGGTTACGAGCCCCAGGGAGGGACGCCCTACGGAGTGCAACGCGATGTCTTGTTCTCGAGTTCGGGTACACCCTGCAATCCGCCGCCCTGGGGAAAGCTCTTTGGCATCGACGTGGAGACGGGCGAAATTCGCTGGGAGCGGCCCCTGGGAACGACGCGGGACATGGCGCCGTTTCCGATCTGGCTCTTCCTTCCGGATGGCGTGCCAAACCTGGGCGGACCGGTGACGACCGCGAGTGGACTTACTTTTATCGGGGCCACTACGGATCACTACCTGCGTGCCTTCGACACCGAGAGCGGCGAAGAGTTGTGGCGCGGGCGGCTCCCCACCGGTGCCCAGGCCACCCCCATGACGTATCGCCTGCGCGAGGACGGCCGGCAGTTCGTCGTGGTGGCCGCCGGCGGGCACGGTCTTTTCGGTGTTCCGGCGGGCGATTCACTCATCGCCTTCGCCCTTCCCGAGCCCTAGCGCGCGCGACAGCCCGAGTGGTGCCAGCAGCAGGCACGGGAAGACCGGAATGATCTTCGGCGTGAAGGGAACGTGCGCGGGGAATGCGCACAGAATCGGGAGCGCCGCGAGGAAGATCCAGATCGGAGCCGTGCGGGCGGTGGTACCGAGCACAGCGAGCACGACGAGGATCCCGAGCACCGCATGTTCCCAGAGCCCGAAGGCTCTTGCCGGGAATTTCGGCATGAAGAGCGCGAAGTCGGTGGTTGCGGGCCGTGTGATCCAGCGCGTGAGACGCTTTGCGACGGCGCTGGCGTAGCCCAACGGGTCGCGGGTTAGTGCCGCGCGGAAGCTCGCCATGCCCGCTTCGCGACGTTCGAGCGGGTCGCCGAGCGCAATCCACTCCTGCGGCGTGTACTCGCTCAGCGTGAACGCGGACGTGTTGTCGAGGGGAAGCCCCGGCCGCTGCGTCGCGTGGAGCGCGACGAGCGGCACTGCCACCAGTGCTGCACCGAGTGCCAGCTGGGCGAGTCGTGCTGCACGCCGGTGCGGGCCGCCGCGCCACGCGAAAGCCGCCGCCGGAACCGCGAGCAGACCCATGGAGAGCTTCGTCATCGCCGCCGCACCAGAGGCGAGACCGAGCGCCAGCGGGCCGCCGCGCGCCGGGGCGGCGGCCAGGAAGAGAACCCCTGCCGCGAGCGCACCGATCCAGAGTTCGTTGACCGCGTGGCGCGCGTAGAGCACCACTTGTGGACTCGACGCAAAGAGCAGGATCGGTGCCGCCACCGCCGCGAGGGGCAGCGCTCGTTCGGCCGAAGCCCGGCGCGCGAAAGCGAGAGCCAGAGCGAGTGTCGCGAGCACGCACGCGATCTGCACGAAGGCAACCGCCGTTCCGGGCCGGAGCAAGTGGGCAGGCGTGCCCAGGAGCACAGGCCACAGGGGAACCCGCACGAAGACCCCGTCGCTCTGGAGCCGACCCTCCTGTTGCCACGCCATGGCGGCCTGGAGGTGCTCGAAGTCGTCGAAACCCGGCGCGATGGGCAAGAGCCAGACATGGATGGCGAAGGCGGCCAGGAAGAGGGCCGAGGCCGCCACTCCCAGGGCGGTGAGAGGTCCCACCGCGAGTACGTCCCCTCGCGACACGCCGTCAGGGTATCTCAGGCGACCTCGAGGTTCGCGAGCAGGCTGCGCACGGCGTCAAAGAGTTCGTCTGCTCCACCCGCCGGTACCGGTGCGTAGAGGCGTTGACCCGGGGCCACGCGCATCCCGCCGCCCGCCTGGGTCAGCAGGTTGAGCAGGCGCGAGGGGTCGATCTTCGTCTGTGCGGCTGCGGTCACGACGAGTTCGCCCTTCTGCTGGTCGATCGCCGCGATGCCGAGACGTCTTGCGCGGATTTTGATGCGGATGACCGCGATCAGATTCTCGGCCTCGACGGGCATGGCACCGAAGCGGTCGAGGAGTTCGTTGCGAATGCGGTCGACCTCCCCGTCTTCCCGGCACGAGGCCAGCCGTTTGTAGAGGACGAGACGCTGGCTTACGTCGGGCACGTAGTCTTCGGGTAGGCGCGCTGCAACGGGCAGCCGGATCTCCGGGTCGACCTCGCGCTCGATGGCCTTGCCTCGCAGCTCGTCCATCGTCTCCTGGAGCATCTCCATGTACGTCTCGTATCCCACCGCCGCGAGGTTCCCGGACTGCTCGGCGCCCAGCAGATTGCCCGCCCCTCGGATCTCGAGATCGAGGTTTGCGAGGCGGAAGCCCGAGCCGAGCTCGGCCAGGTTCTGGATCGCCTCGAGCCGTCGTTCGGAATCCGGGGTGAGGGCTGCCTGCCCCGGGATCAACAGGTAGGCGTAGGCGCGCCGGGTGGAACGGCCGACCCGCCCCCGCAGCTGGTAGAGCTGCGCGAGCCCGAGCTGGTCCGCCCGGTCGATCAGGATCGTGTTGGCACGCGCTACGTCCAGACCGCTCTCGATGATCGTCGTGCAGAGCAGAACGTCCGCTTCACCCCGGTAGAAACGGAGCATCACGTCCTCGAGGCTGCGCTCGCGCAGCTGGCCGTGTGCCACGAGAAGGCGAGCCTCGGGAACGATGCGTTCGAGCATCTGCTGGACCGCGCCGATGGTGCGCACCCGGTTGTGCACGAAAAAGACCTGACCGCCCCGGCTCATCTCGCGGAGGATCGCCTCGCGGATGAGCGACTCGGACGATTTGCAGATCTGGGTGCGCACGGCCAGGCGATCCGCCGGGGGGGTCTCCATCACGGAAAGGTCGCGCACGCCGGCGAACGAAAGCTGGAGTGTGCGCGGGATCGGGGTCGCCGTCAGCGTAAGGACGTCCACTGTTTTCTTGAGTTGCTTGATCCGCTCTTTGTGGGCCACACCGAAGCGGTGCTCCTCGTCGACGACGAGGAGTCCGAGATCCCGGAAGCGCACGTTCTTCTGGAGGAGGCGGTGGGTTCCAATCACGACATCGACCTTGCCGTCGGTCAGACCCTCGCGAACACGCCGCGCCTGCACCGCCGTTCGAAAGCGCGACAGGGACTCGATTTCGACGGGGTAGCCCTCGAAGCGCTTGCGGAAGGTCTCCTCGTGTTGCTGGCAGAGAATCGTCGTGGGAACGAGAACGGCGACCTGCTTGCCGTCCATGACCGCGCGGAAGGTGGCGCGGACTGCCACTTCGGTCTTGCCGTAGCCGACGTCTCCGCAGACCAGCCGGTCGGTGGCCTTCGGTTTCTGGAGGTCCGCCAGCGTGTCCTCGATCGCGGCGAGCTGGTCGGGCGTCTCTTCGAAGGGAAAGGTCGCCTCGAACTCCTCGAGCAGCGAGTCGCGGGGCGAAAAGGAGTGGCCCGGGGCGAGCTCGCGGGCTGCGTGCACGGACAGCAACTCGGCGGCCATGTCGCGCAGGGAGCGCCGAATACCGCGCTTCGCCTTTTCCCAGGTCTGGCCGCCGAGCTTGTCGATGCGCGGAACATGCCCGTCGGAGCCGGCGTAGCGTTGGATCAGGTTGAGCCGGTGCACCGGGACGAATAGGCGGGCGTCGTCTGCGTAGGCGAGACGCAGGAACTCGCCTTTGATCCCGCGCAGGGTCAGCGTCACCAGACCCCGGTAGATCCCGATGCCGTGATCTGCGTGCACCAGGTAGTCGCCCGGTCGCAGGTGGCCGAGCGACTCGACGGAAGCGCCCTCGGGCCAGCGGCTGCGCCCCCGGCGCTTTTCCCGCGGCCCGAAGATCTCCTCCTCTGTCACCACCGCGAGTCGCTCCATGGGAAGCTCGAAGCCGGCCTCTAGCGCCGCCAGCCGGATTTCGACCTGGCCCTGGCGCGACCACTGTGGTTCCGGGCGTGGCGCGCTCGCGACCCGTGCTGCCACTCCGTGCTCGGAGAGGAGATGTCGCAGGCGGTCGGCCTGGGAGAGCGCGCGGCAGGTGAGCAGTATGCGCCAGCCGCCGTCGGCCCACTGCGCGAGTTTCTCGACGAGGGGTGCGAGGGGTGCGTCTCCGGTCCGTGCCCGCAGCAGAGCGCGGCGCAGCGTCTCGTGGTCGTGCGTGGTGAGCAATGTTGTTTCGGTGCGGGCGGCGGGGTCTTCGACGGCGAGCCGTTCGAGCGCGACCGGGTGGCGACGCGCGACTGCTTCGAGCAGCGCATCCGCACCGAGGGCGAGGGCGTCGGGGGGCGAGACGACCCGGCCGCTCGCGAGTGCGACCTCGAAGTTCTGGATCATCTCCTCGGCGTGCTGGAGGAGCCGCTCCCGGCCGGCATCCGGGTCGTCGACTACCACGAGCGTATCGTCGGGCAGGAAGTCGAAGACCGTTTCCAGTGCTGGCTGGAGCAGTGGTGCCAGCGCCTCGACGCCGGGAGGGAGATGTCCGCGCAGCAATGCGTCCAGCAGTTCGTCAACGGCCCGCGCCGGCACGCCCTGCTCCGCTGCGTGTTCTCGGATCACCCCGCTGCGTTCGATCACCAGCGAGCGGTCGAAGAGGAGTTCGCGCGGCGGCGGTGCCACGGCATACGAGAGGTTTCCCTGGGAGCGCTGGCTGCCGGGATCGAACTCGCGCAGCTGCTCGACTTCATCGCCGATCAGCTCGATGCGAATCGGCCGCTCGCGCTGCGGCGGGAAGAGGTCGAGCACGTGGCCGCGCACGGCGAGCTCGCCGCGTTCCTCGACGAGGGGCATGCGCTGGTAGCCGGCCGAGATGAGCACCGCGACCAGAGCGTCGCGGTCGAGGATCTGACCCACCTCGAGGTGCACCGACTTGCCGCGCACGTTGTCGCGTGTGGGCACGCGTTGTGCCAGCGCGGTCCACGGTGTCACGACGATGGGGGCCGAGCCGTTGCCGCCGGTCGCCGAGGCGAGCCAGCGGTACAGGACGTCCATGCGCTGGGCGACGACGAAAGGCTGCGGCGAGAAACGCTCATAGGAATGGACGTCGGGGCGCGGAAAGGCGCGTACACGTCCGCCGGTCTCGACTTCGCCGAGGGCGAAGCGCAGGTCCTCGAGCAAGCGGTCGGCGGACTTCGAATCCGGGGTGATTACCAGCACCGGGCGTCCGGAGTGGGCGCGGGCGAGGCGTGCGGCGATGATGGCCCGGGCGGAGCCGCGCAGCCCGGTCAGGCGGGTGCCATTCCGGCGTGAGACCGCGCCGGCGATCACGTCGTCGAGCGTTTCGAGCCGCTGCGTTTTCTCGGGCGGGTCGGCCAGATCGTCCTCCGAACGCACGAATGCCCCGCTGCCACCCCTTTGAGGGGGTGGCGCAGAGTTTTCGCTGCCCAGGGTATCGGCGCTCCGGCTGCCCCGGTAGAGCGGGCCTGGGGGCTATTCCTCGACGACCCGGTCCTTCCCGTCGAACGGGGGCGTGTAGACGGCGTAGGCCACAGCGGGCGTGTCGCTCAGGTTGCGGAAGGCGTGAGGCGTGCCGCGCGGCACGTAGATGATCGAGCCCTGGCCGACCCGACGCTCCTCGTCTCCGATCTGCATCGTGCCCCAGCCCTCGAGGAGCACCACGGTGAGGTCGTGCCGATCGTGCCGGTGCGGAGTTTCGCGGTCGCGGATCGACACGACGTGGTGGCTCGTATGCGCGTCGCGCCCGATTTCGACCACCCGCTGGTTCTCACCCGGGCCGAGGAGCGCCCGGGTCTCCAGCGCCTCGAGTGCCACGATTCGCCGCTCCTCTCCGAAGAGCGCGTCGAGCACCGCCGGGGGCTTCCCCTCCACGCCGAGGAGCGGGCCGACCAGCAGACCGATGAGGGTGATGAAGACGAACTTTCTGGCAATGGTCATGGCGAGGGACTCCGCGTGGCGAGGGCCCGTGGAGCGGGCGGGCAACCGCGCGCCTCGTCTGCCAGGGCCAGGGTGCGGGGGGCGAGTGAGCTCCAGTCGTGATGAGCCGCGAGTGTCGCGCGGGCGCCGCGACCGAGCCGGGCGCGCCGCCCGGGATCGCGGTTCAGCGTGCGCAGCGCGCGGGCGAACGCATCGGGTCCGGCGTCGCGGGACACGAGCCAGGCGTCGCGGTCGTGCGTCAAGCCGTGGGCGATTGCCTCGCACGCCACGATCGCGCATCCCGCCTCCATGTACTGGAGCAGCTTGATCGGAAACCCTCCGGGGCGCCGGCGCGTCACGAGCGACAGCGAGCAGGTGTGCGCGAGGACGCGCGCCTCTTCGGGTGTAACGCGCACGCAGCGTACGTGCGGTGTCTCGAAGCGCGCGTCGCCGTGGGTCGCAACCAGTACCGGAAGCTCGGGCGTGGACCGCGCAGCTGCGGCGAGCACCGGAAGCTCCTGGTAGCGGTCCACGTTGCCGGTGTAGAGCGCGAACGCCCCAGGCGCCACGCCCGCGCGCGCGCAGACCCGCCGCTTCTGTTCGTGTGTAGGCGGAAGTTCCGCGCGGTGACCGGGTGGGAGCACCGCGATGGGACCGCGCGCGTGCGGGCGCAACGCGGCGGCAGCGGCGTCGCAGAGCGCGACTACGGCATCGGCGCGCGACGCGAGCCACCGGTCCGCGAGCGCACCGCCACTGCGCGCCGTGCCCGCGAGCCAGCCCGGTGCCCACGCGTCCAGCTCGCAGCCGAGCAGGGTGTGTGCGACGTATACCACGGGCGGTCCACCGACCGCCCGTACCGCGAGCGCGATGGCGGCGGCTTCGGCGTTGTGCGCCAGCACCGCGTCGAAGTCCTCGGCTCGGCTGCGGCGCAGAAAGGTCGCCGCCAGCGCCAAGTCGGCGGGCGGCTTTCCGGGGCTCGGGCCCGCGCGAAGCGCCCGGGGCGAGAGAGAGCGAGGTGTCCGGATTACCCGGATCCCATCCGGAATGGAACCTTCTCCCCTTGCATAACAAAATAGCGTGACGTGCGCACCCGCCCGGGCGAGTGCGCCAGCCTGTTCGGCGCAGTAGTGCTGTGAACCCAGCGGTGCCGGAAAAGGAAACGCCGCGAGTAACGCGATCCGGGTTCCGCTCATCGCTCCTCTCCGATGGGGAGAGTGTGCGGAATGTCGCGGCGCAGTTCGCGTGCCAGACTCACGAGTTCCAGCAGCGCCCGCACGATCACTCGGGGGCTCGCACCGCTCTGGCGTCCGAAGCGACGCCGCCGGTGGGTGACCGGGATCTGGTGGATGCGAAAACCCGACTGCTTGGCGCGCACCAGGATCTCCGTGTTGATGAAAGCACCGAGAGACGCGATGGAGATCGTCTCGATTACGTGGCGGCGAAAGACCTTGAAGGCGCAGTCGATGTCCCGGACGCGCAGTCCGAAGAGCCGGTTCACGAGCGATCCCCATATCCAGGCGAGGCCGCGTCGTCCCCACGGATCGCGCCGCGGTTCGCGGTAGCCGGCGACGATGTCGAAATCGCGCGCGTGGCTCAGCAGGTCGGATAGCTGGGAGAGATCGAATTGGAGGTCGGCGTCGGTGAAGAAGACGAGTTCGCCGCGGGCCTCCTGCAGACCGGCGCGCAGGGCCGCACCGTAGCCGCGGTTCGCGGCGTGGCGCAGCAGGCGCACGGATGGGTTGCGGCGGCAGTAGTCGGCGGCGACGGCGGCGCTGGCGTCGCGGGAGCCGTCGTCCACCACGATGATCTCGTGGTCGGCGGCGAGCCGCGGCGCGAGGGCGAGCGCCGCATCCAGGAGCGGGCCGAGGCTCTCCTCTTCGTCGAAGACGGGAAAGACGAGAGACAGATCCGGGCGATGCGCGCTCAGTCGATGTACCCCAGGGCGCGCAGCCGTTCGGCTACCTGCGCCTCTTCCTCCGGAGTGTACGCCGCCGGCTCCCCGGGGCCGAGGTCCCGAGGTGCCCAGGCCAGGCCCAGCGCGGCGGCGAGCGCAGGTGCCACATCGCGCAGCTGCGGGGTTTGGGCGCCGACCGGGACAGCGGCGTCCTCGCCGTGGGCGATCCACACGCCGTCGGGCCGATGGATCCCGTTCATGCCGCGCCCGCGCCCGCCGCCCAACTCGCTGTCTTCGAGGCTGCGAACCGAAGCGACCCTGCCGGTGTGCCACGGAGTCGGGACGAGGGAGAGGCCGTAGCCGTTGGCGTCGGCGAGTTCCACCACGACATCGGGCGCGCGCTCGACGTGGGCGCCGGCGTAGACTTCCTCCCGGCGCCTGGCGCGGGCGACGACCGGCCCGCCGTCAGGGAGTTTCCAGTCTTCCAGCGCATCGATCACGTCGCTCCGAACGCGCTCGTAGTCGCCCGGTGCAACACAGCCCTCGGCCTCGCGCCCGGCGAGATTGATCCAGACGCCGGGCTGGGTGTTCACGTCCTCGGTGAAGGCGACCGTGCGCTTCCAGTCGTTGCCCCCAAAGCGCGCGGTGCTCTCGACGCGCGCAGCGGCCGATCGCAAGCGCCGGAAGACCCGCTCGGCGACCCGCGGTGGCAACGCGCGCAGGGCCAGATCGCGCGCGCCGCGCGCCAGCGCGTCTCCACCCGCGGGAGAGCGCACGAGCAGCCCGGTTTCGACGAGGTGGCGGCCGAGGTGAACCACCTGGCGTGCCGCTCCGCCGGATCCGTGGTCCGAGACGACGACGCAGAGGGCATCCCCGCCGAAGGCGGCGCGCAGCTCGCCGCAGGCGCTGTCGAGTGCGGTGTAGACCTTCGTCACTGCGTTGCGTCGTGCGGGGCTCGCGTCCGGCTGGTGGCGCGGTGACTGCGGGTCGTGGTCGCGCCAGAAGTGGTGCGCCACGGTGTCGCTCTCGGAGAAGATCACACACGCGAGATCGGGGTTGCTGCCCGCGGCGCGCAGCTGCGTCAGCGCTTCGAGTGCGAAGGCGCGTTTGCGCTCGACGCGAGCGACGAGGTGCTCGGCCGCGCGGTCGTGCCAGCCCTCTTCCGCAGCGGCCTCGTCGAGGCCCGGTTGCATCCACGCTCCGGTGCGCGCGGCTACTTGGGCGTAAAGGGCGGGGTCGCTCGCGGAGCGGCCCTCGCTGCCGGTCGAGACGGGCGCGTCGAAGCCGGGCACCAGCAAGCCGTTGACGGGCTCGGGCGGAAAGGTCGCGGGCATACCGAGGGCCAGCAGCGTGCCCCCGGCCCGGGTCACGGCGCCGAAGAGCGACTCTCCGGAACGGTCGCCGGCGTGGGTGAAGCGGATCCGGTAGGCGCCGGGCAGCTTCTGCGTGAAATCGAACAGGCCGTGCGCTCCGGGGTCGAGACCGGTCTGGAACGTCGACCAGGCCGGGAAGCTCATGGCTGGGACCGTGCTGCGCAGCGGGTGAACCACCCCCTGGTCCAGCCAGGGCGCCAGTTGGGGGAGGTGCCCTGCAGCGGCGAGGGGACGCAGTACCTCGAGGGCGGTTCCATCGAGGCCCAGGACCAGGATGCGGCGGCGCGCTCTCAAGGGCGGCCCGGAACGCTCTGGGACTGGCTCGACATGCCGCGCGAAGCCTCCTATATTGCGCCGCCTCCGCCGGGTCCCCAACCCGGCGCCGCGTCTGGAGAATTGATCCGTGCCGCTCCAGCTTTTGTGCCGCAAAGTCGGAAATACCCAGATCTTCACCGACACCGGGGAATGCATCCCCGTCACGGTGCTCGAGGCGGGTGCCAATACGGTGGTGCAGAAGAAGACCGAGGACAAGGACGGCTATACCGCTGTCCAACTCGGCTTCGGCGATCGCAAGCCGGGACGCACCTCGAAGGGGGTCGCCGGGCACCACCAGAAATCGGGTGCTGCGCCGCACCGGCATCTCCGCGAGAGTCGCGTCACGCCCGAAGAGGCCGAAGCATTGGAACTGGGTCATCAGGTAAAGGTCGACATCTTCTCGGTCGGGGAGCACGTCGATGTCACCGGGACTTCGAAGGGCCGCGGCTTCGCCGGCGTCGTGAAGCGTCATAACTTTGCGGTGAAGCGGCGCACCCACGGCACCCACGAGAACACGCGGCACGGCGGAGCCATTGGTGCGGGTGCCTACCCGGGTCGCGTCATCAAGGGAATGAAGATGGCGGGCCAGCTGGGCGCCGAACGAGTCACGGTGAAAAACCTCGAGGTGGTTCGGATCGACGGAGACCGGGGGCTGCTCTACGTGCGGGGCTCGGTACCCGGCCACCGAAACGGCCTCATCCAGGTTCGGACCACCAAGAAGACCGATTGACCATTTCCCCGCGGAGCCATTCTCCGTGGCCAACTACCACCGCAAGGATGCTTACCACCAGCGCGCGAAGCGCGAGGGCTTCCGCTCGCGTGCCGCGTACAAGCTGGAGGAGATCCAGCAGCGCGAGCAGCTGCTGCGACGCGGTGCTCGCGTCGCCGACCTGGGTTGCTGGCCCGGCGGTTGGCTCCAGGTGGCGGCCCGTGCCGTCGGCGCCGAAGGACGCGTGGTCGGCGTCGACGTCCGCGCGCTCGATGCGCCGCTCGAAGAGGCGAACGTCAGCGTTCTCGAAGCGGACCTGACTGCACCCGGCGTCGCGGCCCGGGTGCGCGCGGCGCTGGGCGGTCCGGCCGACGTGCTGCTCTCCGACGCGGCGCCGAAGCTCACGGGGATCCGGGACACGGATCGCGCCCGGGAGGAGGCGCTCGTCCAGGCGATCGAGGCGCTGCTGACCGACCTGCTGCGCCCGGGCGGCGACCTGCTCGTGAAACTGCTCGAGGGTCCCGAGGTGCAGCAGATCGCAAAGCGGCTCGAGACGCGGTTCGTCCGAGCCCGAAGCCTGAAGCCAAAGGCCAGCCGCAAGGGCACGACGGAGTGGTACCTGCTGGGACGTGGCTTGCGGTAGTCTTGCCCGTTCCGGAGGAGTCTGTGCCCGATCGACCGTTTCGCGTGCTCGGTGTGCAGCAGATTGCCGTCGGGGCGCAGAGCAAGGACGCGTTGCGCCGGCTGTGGATCGATCTGCTCGGGCTCACCGCCAAGGGAAATTTTCGCAGCGAGTCGGAGAACGTCGACGAGGATATCGCCGAGGCGGGTGCAGGTCCGCTTGCCGTCGAGGTCGACCTGATGCAGCCGATCGATCCCGCTGGGCGCCCGCGGGTGCACGACCCGGCACTCAACCACGTCGGCCTGTGGATCGACGATCTGGCAGCGGCGGTTTCCTGGCTTGCGGAACAGGGGGTGCGCTTCACACCGGGCGGTATTCGCAGGGGCGCCGCGGGGCACGACGTCTGTTTCATTCACCCGAAGGGCAACGAGGCCGCGCCCTTTGGCGGTGAGGGTGTCTTGATCGAACTGGTTCAGGCACCGCCGGAAGTCGTCGCGGCGCTCGGAGGTCAGCCGTCATGAGTGAAGCAATCGAGCAGTTCAAGATCGAGGTCTCGGAAGCGGATCTCGCGGATCTTCGCGACCGGCTCGACCGCACGCGCTGGCCCGATCAGATCCCCGGCTCGGGCTGGGACTACGGAACCGATCTCGGATACCTGAAGGAATTGTGTGAGTACTGGCGCACGAAATACGACTGGTACGCATGGGAGCGGGAGCTCAATCGCTACGAGCACTACCGTACCGCCATCGATGGACAGAACGTTCATTTCCTTCACGCGCGCTCGCCCGTCGCGGACGCCCTGCCGCTGGTGGTGACTCACGGCTGGCCCGGCTCGGTATTCGAGTTCTACAAGATCCTGGGCCCGCTCACGGACCCCGAAGCGCACGGCGGCGATGCCCGGGATGCGTTCCACGTGGTCTGCCCATCCATCCCGGGCTACGGCTGGTCGGGGCCCACCACGGAGCCCGGCTGGGACGTGCGCCGGGTGGCCCAGACGTTTGCGAAGCTCGCGGCGCGCCTGGGCTACTCGCGCTACGGCGCCCAGGGCGGAGACTGGGGCGCGATCATCTCCGTGCACCTCGGGCACGTGGATCCGGAGCACGTGGCGGGAATCCATCTCAACATGGTGCCGGCCGGTCCGCCGGCGGGCGCCGCCGATCCCATGGAAGGAGTGACGCCCGAGGAGGTCGCGGGCTTTGCGTCCTATGGAGAGTTCGAGGCGAACGAGACCGGCTACCAGAAGATCCAGGGCACCAAGCCCCAGACCCTCGGTTACGCGCTCACGGACTCACCCGCCGGCCTGGCCGGCTGGATCGTCGAGAAGTTCCGCACCTGGAGCGATTGCGACGGGGATGTCGAGCGCTGCTTCACGAAGGACGAGCTGCTGACGAACGTGATGATCTACTGGGTGACGCACACCATCAATTCGTCTGTTCGGCTCTATTGCGAGTCGATGCGCTCCGGTCTGTTCGGACCTGCCGGAGCGCGCCTCGAGGTGCCGACGGGCTGTGCGATTTTCCCCAAGGAGATCATCCGCCCGCCCCGGCGCTGGGCGGAGGCGAGTTTCGATGTGCGCCACTGGTCCGTCATGGAATCCGGCGGTCATTTTGCGGCGCTCGAGGAGCCCGCCGTGCTGGTGGAAGACGTGCGCGCGTTCTACCGCGAGCTGCGCTGAGAAGCCGGGGATCCGGGTGCGCCGTGTCGGAGCCCTCGCGTTGGCCAATCTGGTGCTGGCAATTTCCGGAAGCGCCGGCGTGAGCTGCGCCGAGTCGCGGGACGCCGAAACCGCGGACGTGAGGGGAGAGGAGCTGCCCGACGCCTTTGCCGATGAGCGCAGTCGAATGGTCGACCGCCAGCTGGCTGCCCGCGACATCCGGGATTCGCGCATCCTCGCGGCGATGCGAAAGGTCCCCCGGCACGAATTGGTACCCGAGTCGCGGCGGGGTCACGCCTATCAGGACAGTCCGCTTCCGATCGGCAGCGGCCAGACGATTTCGCAACCGTACATCGTCGCCCTGATGACGCAGCTGCTCGAGCTCGACGGAAGCGAACGGGTGCTCGAGATCGGAACCGGCTCCGGATACCAGGCCGCGGTGCTCGCCGAAACCGCAAACGAGGTCTACTCGATCGAGATCGTTCCCGAGCTCGCCGAGCGGGCCCGTGCGGACCTCGCGCGCCTGGGGTACGAAAACATCCACTTGCGCGAGGGGGATGGCTACCGCGGCTGGCCCGAGAAGGCGCCTTTCGACGCGATCGTGGTGACCGCCGCACCGGACCACGTGCCCGAGCCGTTGGTGGAACAGCTGGCCGTGGGCGGTCGCCTGGTCCTGCCCGTCGGCCGTTTTCACCAGGAGCTGATGGTCATCAAGCGCGAGGCTGACGGTGTAGTGCGAGAACGCAGCGTTGGCGTGCGCTTCGTTCCCATGACGGGTGAGGCCCAGCACTGAACCCGGACCGTGCCCTCGATTGAAATCGCGCCGGAGCGGGCGTAGCGCCCTCGATTGAAATCGCGCCGGAGCGGGCGTAGGCTGCTCGCGCCCCGCGTCGGAGGAGACCCATGCGCGAATGGTTGCAGCGAGTTTTCGAGGGGCGTCCGATGTGGATGAACGTCCTGATGGTTTTCTCCGCCTACATGGCCTTCGTCTACCTGCCGTGGGACATTTTCGTGAAACCCGCGGTGGCCGACGAAGAGGTGTGGTTCGGCATCCGGTTCCACGGAGGCGTGGCGAAGTTTCTGGCGCTCTTCCACTGGGCCATCTACGCCGCCGGTGCCTACGGCTTCCGCTACATGAAGTCGTGGATGTGGCCGTGGGCTGCGGTCTATGCCGCGCAGGTGGCCTTCAGCATGCTGGTCTGGCCGTGGATCTACATGGAAGGGATCCTGGGCTTCTCGATGGGTGTGATCGCGGTCGTGCCCTTCGCGCTGCTGACGTTCGCGCTCTGGAATGCCCAGAGTCGTTTCGAGGCGACGCGGCCGCCGCTTCGGGAGCGCTACGGCGAATGGGCGCTGGTCACCGGGGCTTCTGCGGGCATTGGCGCGGAGTTCGCCCGCGCCTTGGCTCGAGACGGTCTCTCGGTGGTGCTCACCGCCCGTCGCGATGAACGGCTCAGCGAGCTGGCAAGTGAACTCGAGCAGAGCCACCGGGTCCGAACGCGCGTCGTCGGGGCCGACCTCTCCCGGCCCGATGACGTGGAGCGGTTGGCGGAAGCGGTTGCAGATCTCGATGTCGCGGTGCTGGTGAACAACGCCGGCGTCGGCTACGCGGGCGCCTTTGCCAAGCAGGACGCCGTGCGCCTGCGCGCGATGGTCGAAGTCAACTGCACCGCGCCGGTGGTGCTGACGTCGCGCCTACTGCCCCGGATGCTCGAGCGCGGTGGCAAGACTGCGATCGTGTTCTCCGGTTCGATCGCGGGTCGCCAGCCGTTGCCGTTCCAGGCCCTCTACGGAGCGACCAAGGCTTTCGATCTGCTCTTCGGAGAGGCCCTTTCCGTCGAATTGCGCGGTTCGGGGGTCGACGTGCTGGTACTCGAGCCGGGTGTGACGGAGACGGAGTTCCAGGAGAAGGCCGGCCAGATCGCCCACGCCGGCGAGTCGGCAGCGGACGTGGTGGCGACGGCGCTCGAGGCGCTGGGACGAAGGCCTGCGGTGATTCCGGGCTGGTGGAACTGGCTGCGCGCCAACGCGGCCATGCGGTTGCTGCCCCGGGAACTCGTCGCCCACCTGGCGCGCGACGTGGTGGCGCGCCATACACCACCGGAGTTGCGATGATGGCCCGCCGCAAGCACGCCCGATGCTGCGGCATCACCGGCTCGCGAAGTCCGAGCCGTTCAAGTACGGCTGGGACGACTTCGTGAGTCTTCGACCGCCGTCTGAAAAAGGGCGGGGCGAAGCTCTAGCGGACGTCCCGGAAATGCTTCGGGGAAGGCCGAAGGTGATGGGGCCGTGTGTTTTTCGGCAGCTCGCGGGCTGCCGCCGTGCTCACTCGAGCAGCCAGACCGACGCCAGGGCATCGGCGTACTCGTTCCAGCGGGAGCCGTCGTGGGCCTTGATCCACTGGAGCGTCACTCGGGGGTGTGCGTTGGCCAGGGAGTAGAGCTCTTTTACGAGTTCGAGGTTCTTGATCGGCCCGGTCTTCCGTTTCCAGCCGCGCGCCTCCCAGCCGGAAGCCCACTCGTTCACGGTCTTCACACAGAGCTGGCTGTCCGAGTACATGCCGATTTCAGCGTCGGCAGGCAGTGCGCGGTACGCGGCGATCAACGCCGTCAGCTCCATGCGGTTGTTCGTGGTGTCGCTGTCCACGCCCGAGTCCTGGGTGACGATACGGTCGTCTTCGACCCAGACGAAGCCCCAACCGCCCGGGCCGGGGTTCCCTTCGCACGAGCCGTCGCTGAAGATGCCCGTCTTCGGTCCCGCCGTGTAGCGTTTCAGGACTTCGTCCGGGCTGAGGATGTCGTCGCTGTGCATGTCGTCCGAGGGTGGGCGATACCGCCGTGCGCTTCAAGCGCCGTAGGTTCCGAGGAAATCCCAGCGCCAGGTGTCGAACCTTCCCGCACGGATCGCTGCGCGGGCCCCGGCCACCAGCCCCTGGTAGAAGTGGACGTTGTGCACCGAGGTGAGGACCGCTGAGAGTACTTCGTTGGCTGCGAACAGGTGATGCAGGTAGGCGCGGCTGAAGCCGGCGGCGCAGGTGGTGCAGTCGCATGAAGTGTCGATCGGGTAGGCGTCCCGGCGGTAGCGGCGGTTGGTGAGCCGGATGCGACCCCGCGTGGTGAACGCCGATGCGCTGCGCGCGTAGCGCGTTGGGATCACACAATCGAAGAGATCGATGCCGTAGCCGATGGCGGCGACCAGGTCTTCGGGCAGCCCGACCCCCATCAGGTACCGCGGCTTTCCCTCCGGCAGCAGCGGAGCCGTGTGTTCGGTCACCTTGCAGAGCAGTTCGTGGCCCTCGCCGACCGACACTCCGCCGATGGCGTAGCCGGGAAGGTCTGTGGCCACGACAGCTGCGGCGCAGGAGGAGCGCAGATCCAAGTGGACTCCGCCCTGGACGATGCCGAAGAGCGCCTGTCGTTCGGGCTTGGAGTGGGCCTTCGCACAGCGTTCGAGCCAGGATAGGGTTCGGCGCACTCCCGCCTGTACGGTGCGCCGCTCCGCAGGAAACGGCGTGCACTCGTCGAAGGCCATGATGACGTCTGCACCGAGCGCGTGCTGGATCGCGATCGAGCGTTCGGGAGTGAGTTCCATCTCGCTCCCGTTGAGCTCGTTCTTGAAGCGCACCCCGCTGTCGTCGATCGCCTTGTTCGGCAGCGAGAAGACCTGGAAGCCGCCGCTGTCGGTCAGAATGGGTCCGTCCCAGCGCATGAAGGCGTGAAGCCCGCCGAGCTTCTCGACGAGGGCTTCGCCGGGGCGCAGCGCCAGGTGGTAGGTGTTGGCGAGGACGACCTCGGCGCCGGTCGCGCGCACCTGCTCCGGGGTGAGCGCCTTGACGGCTCCGTGGGTTCCGACCGGCATGAAGGCCGGCGTGTGGATCGGCCCGTGCGGCGTGGCGAAGCGGCCCGCCCGCGCGGCGCCGGAGCGGGCTTCCAGGGCGAACGAAAAAGGGGCCTGGCCCGCCACGATCCTAACGGTACGTGGACCGCTCTCCCCGGCTGCGGCGCAGCCGCGTACGCTTGTGCTTCGCCTTCTTTTTCGCGCGGTGGCGGGCCGATTTGCTGCGATTGCGGTGCGGGAGGGGCTTGGCTTTCTTCACGCCGGGACTCCGTTCGAGGGGCCGGAACGTAGGCGACCCGGCCCCTCGGGGCCAGCGCCCGGGCTATGCTGAGCGCCATGGTCGCCGCGACCGCCCGCATGGCCGATTTCGACCTCAGTCCCGAGCAGCGGCTCGTGCGCGAGACGGTGCGCGACTTCGCAGAGCGGGAGATCCTGCCCCACGTAGAGCGCTGCGAGCGCGAGGAGCGCTACCCGCTCGAGCTGATCGCGAAGCTCCCGGCGCTGGGGCTGCTGGGTCCCATGATTCCCGCGGCGTACGGAGGCTCTTTCAGCGACGTGGTCACCTACGGGGTGATCTGCGAGGAGCTGGCGCGCGTCGACTGGGTGGTGGCGTCGGTGGTCTCGGTGGCGAATTCCCTCGCCGGCAGTTCGATCTCGAAGCACGGGACCGACGCCCAGAAGGAGCGCTGGCTCCCGGCCCTCGCCAAGGGCGAATGTCTGGCCTCGGCATGTCTCACCGAGCCGGGTGGCGGAACCGATCTCGCGAATATGCAGACGACCGCCGAGCGGGTGGACGGCGGTTGGAAGCTCAGCGGCACCAAGGTCTTCATCTCCCACGCGGCATACGCCGGCTTGTTCTTCGTGGTGGCGAGCGTCGACCGCGCGAAACGGCACAAGGGAGTCACGGCCTTTCTCGTGGATCCGGCGAGCGAGGGGATCACGATCGGGGCGTTCCCCATGCGGACGCTCAAGCGCGACAACCTGGCCGAGGTGCATTTCGACGGGGTCGTCGTGCCGGACGAGAACGTGCTCGGCGAGCCGGGCGGTGGCTTCCCGGTGCTCGGGGCCGCGCTCGACATGGGCCGCTACTCGGTGGCCGCTCGCTGCGTCGGTCAGGCTCAGCGCTGCCTCGAACTCGCCACGGGCTACGCCGGTGAGCGAGAGGCTTTCGGGCAGAAGATCGGCGAGTTCCAGATGATCCAGCAGAAGATCGCCGACATGGTCGTGCGCACCGAGTCCGCCCGGGCGCTGGTCTACCGTCTTGGCCGGATGAAGGACGCCGGCATCGGGAGGGCGAGTCTGGAGGCGAGCCTCGCCAAGCTGGTCGCCAGTGAAGCCGCGACTCAGAACGCGTTGGATTCCATCCAGGTCCACGGTGGTTACGGTGTTTCCGGCGAGTACGAGGTGGGACGCCTGTTGCTCGAGGCGAAGGCCCTCGAGTTCGGCGAGGGCACGAGCGAGCTACACCGCAAGCTGATCGCCGAATACGCGCTCGGGCTGCGCAAGCAATAGGGGTAGGACGGGGTGGATAGGCGCGATCCGCGGAAAGAGCTGCTCGACCTGGTTCTCGAGGTCTCGTTCCGGCGCGAGAAGGTCGTGCTCGCGAGCGGGAAGGAGAGCGACTTCTATCTCGACCTGCGCCAGACGCTGATGCGGCCGCGGGGCGTTTTGCTGGCCGGCCGGCTCGTACTGGAGAAACTCCGGACCGGGACGCCGGTCGAGGCGGTGGGCGGCATGGCAGTGGGTGCGGTGCCGCTCGTCACCGCTGTCCTCGCGGCGGCCGCGGGCAGCGAGGCCGACGCGCCACTGCTCGGCTTTTTTGTGCGCAAACAGGCAAAAAAGCACGGTCTCGGACGCCGCATCGAGGGGGGCTTTGCCGCTGGCCAGACCGTGGCGCTCGTCGAGGATACGTGTACGACGGGCGGCTCGACGCTCGAGGCGGTGGATGCCGTTGTCGATGCCGGCGCCAAGGTGGGGCGTGTGCTCTGCCTGGTGGATCGGGGCGAGGGTGCCGCCGATGCATTCGCCCGGCGCGGCCTCGAACTCGAAGCCCTGTTCACCCGCGACGACCTTCCGGTCTGAGAGGCTCGGTATGCACGCAAATCTGGGAACCATCCTGCTCGGGAGCGCCGACCGACGCCCTCGGCACACCGCGCTGCTCCTGGACGAGCGGGAGCTTTCCTTTGCCGAACTGGACCGGGCGGCCCGCGGCGTGGCGGCTTCGCTGCGCGGGCGCGGCCTGGAGCCGGGCGACCGGGTCGCACTCCTGGTTCCGAACGTTCCGGAGTTCACGATTGTCTACTTTGGAATCCTCTACGCGGGTTGCACCGTGGTGCCCCTCAACGTGCTTCTGTCGGCGCCCGAGGTGGCCTACCACCTGGAGGACTCGGGAGCGAAGCTTCTGTTTGCCCATCCGCTATTCGAGAAGCCCGCGACCGAGGGCGGGGCGGCGGCGGCGGTACCGGTCCTGGCGGCATCGCCGGACGGGGTAGCCGCCTTGGCGGATGCGGAGCCGCTTGCGGCGCTCCACCCGACCCTGGCCACCGACACGGCGGTCATCCTCTACACGTCGGGAACCACTGGCAAACCGAAGGGCGCTGAGCTGACCCATGCGAACCTGCTGCTCAACTGCGCCGTGGTGGTTCCGAAGCTGATTCCCGTGGGAGCCGACGACGTCGCGCTGGCCAGCCTTCCCCTCTTTCACTCCTTTGGGCAGACCTGCATCCAGAATGCGTTCATCGCGGCTGGTGGGACATTCACTCTGTTGCCGCGCTTCGGTCCGCAGGAGGCGGCCGATGTAATGGCCCGAGACGGCGTCACGGTCTTCGCCGGCGTGCCCACCATGTACTTCGCGCTGCTTCACCACGAAGACCTCGATCCGTCGCGTCTCGGTCTGCGTTTCTGCATGGCGGGCGGCGCCCCGCTTCCCGTCGAAGTGATGAAGGCCTTCGAGTCCAGGTTCGGCGTAGAGATCCTCGAGGGCTACGGCCTCTCCGAGACCTCTCCGGTCGCGAGCTTCAATATGTTCGACAAGCCGCGCAAGGCCGGATCGATCGGCTACCCGGTGTGGGGCGTCGAAATGTGCATTCTCGACGCAGATGATGCACTCGTTCCGGATGGCGAGCGCGGCGAGATCTGCATTCGCGGGCACAACGTCATGAAGGGCTACCTCGGGCGCCCCGAGGCCACGTCCGAGGCGCTGCGCGGCGGCTGGTTTCACAGCGGGGATATCGGTATACGGGACGCGGACGGCAGCTATCGCATCGTCGACCGGAAGAAGGACATGATCCTGCGCGGCGGCTTCAACGTGTACCCGCGCGAGGTCGAAGAGGTGCTGTACGAGCACCCGGATATCGTCGAGGCGGCAGTGATCGGTGTCGAGCACGAGAGCCACGGCGAGGAGGTGAAAGCCGTCGTCGTCACGCGGCCCGATTCAGGCCTTACCGGCGACGAACTCATCGCCTGGACGAAGCACCGCCTCGCCGCCTACAAGTACCCACGCATCGTCGAGTTCAGCGACGCGCTTCCAAAGGGCCCCACCGGCAAGATCCTGAAGCGCGAGCTCAAGTAGTTTCACCTCCGAGCTCTTTCTCGAGCCGGGCACGGCGCTGCTGGAGTTCCTCGAGTTTTCCGGGCCGGGCGGAGACGAAAATTGCCTCGGCCTCCGCGCAAAGCGTGCCTCCAGCGTGAAGCGTGCTGTTGCAGAAGGTCTTGCGGCCCTCGCGGCGGTCGAATTGCGCGTGGAAACGAAGCTCGGTATGGAGCGGAGTGGGACTGCGGTAGCGAACCGTGAGCGTCCCGGTGAAGCCCGGATTGTTGCCGAGTGACTGTACGAATCCCAGCACTTCGTCGAAGGACGCGGCGATGAAGCCGCCGTGGACCGACCCCGGCGGTCCCTCGTAGGCGGAGCCAAAGGTGCCCCGCGCCTCGGCCTCGGTGTCCCCGGTCTTGGCGATCGAGAGCGGTGGTGCCAGCGGGTTGGCCAGGCCGATGACGGGGCTCTGGTCGAAGAACGCGCCAACGTCGCCGGCGTTGGCCGACTCGGGGTGGCCGAGAACGCGCCGGAGCCGCGGGTGTTGCCTCAGCCGCTCGGCGTAGCGCTCAAGCCCCTCTGCGGCCATGCGCAGCTCTTCCTCGGGCGCATTGCTCGGCACCAGCCGCTCGATTACGAGCCGCATGGCACTGGCGAGGCGGCGCTTCTGCTGCCACATCGGGTTCTGCTCCGCACTGTTCGCGTCCCAGTGCTTCTGCAAGCGGTCCTGGAAGGGGTCCGAGTCGGACAAATGGCTCTCCTGAACACGGGTATTCCACGAGATTAAGCGCTGTGACCGTATGTGTCATCCGGCTGCAGTTTCCTGCAGATCGAAACAGGAGAGAAAGATGTTCGAGACTCTTCACGTACAGAATCGAACGCTCAGGTGTTGTCTGGTCTGTGGGTCGAGGGAAGTCCGCACCGACGAGGTCGTCGACCGGGGCCTCGTTTTGCTGAACGAGTGTCCGCGTTGCGAATACCGCTGGACCGCACAAATGCCCGACTTGTCGGTGGCGTCGCTTCCGCCGCGCTCGGATGAGGTGCCGGCCGCGGCCTGAGCCGGGGCGTGATACCGTCGGGAAGTGAGGCTCGTCCTTTACACGGGCAAGGGCGGCGTCGGCAAGACGACGACGGCTGCCGCTACGGCCGTGTGTGCAGCGCGGCGCGGGCGGCGCACGCTGGTGGCCTCGGCCGACGCCGCGCACAGTCTGGGCGACGTGTTCGAGCGGCGGCTCGGCCCCGCCCCCGTGACGCTCGCGTCGGGCCTCGATGCCGTCGAGATCGACGCACGCGTAGAGGTGCGTCGGTACTGGGGCCGGATCGAGAGCTTCCTGGTCGAGTTCTTCCGCCACCAGGGAATCGAGCCTGTGGTTGCCGAGGAACTTGCGCTGCTTCCCGGCGCCGAGGAGGTGACGGCTCTGCTCGCCGTGGAGGAGTTTGCGGTTTCGGGGGGATACGACTTGATCGTGCTCGATTGCGCACCAACGGACGCGACGCTGCGGCTCGTGACGTTGCCCGATGTCGCGCAGAAGTCACTTCGCGTCCTGCTCCCGCTGGTCCGAATGCTCGCTGGAGTGACGGCGCCCATAGCGCGGCGGTTGGTCGAGGTACCGCTGCCCGACGCGCGTGTCTTTGGCGACGTCGACGAACTCGTCAACCGGCAACTGCGTCCTCTGGCCGAGCGGCTGACGGACCGCCAGACGAGTGTGCGGCTCGTCGTGACTCCCGAGCGCATGGTGATCGACGAGTCCCGGCGTGCCTGGACCGAGCTCGCGTTATTCGACGTGGGCTGCGACGCGATCGTGTTGAACCGGGTGCTTCCGCCCGAGGCCGGTCGGGAGGACTTCTTCCGGGATTGGATGCGTGTCCAAGAGGACCGGCGACGCGAGGTGGAGGCCCTCTTTGCACCGCACCCGGTACTTTGCGCGCCGATGCGCAGCGACGAGGTGACGGGTCTCGAACGTCTCGCGACGCACGGTGAGGCCCTCTTCGCCGGTGTCGAACCGGAAGCCGTCCTCTCCACGGCGCCGCGCGTCGTCTTCCGGCGCGACGGCGACGCCTACTTGGCTGTCGTGCCGCTTCCGGGTGCAGACCCGGCGCAGCTCGAGGTGGCGAAGGTCGAGGACGAGCTCACCATCACGACCGGTCTTCGGCGCCGTTCGCTCAAGCTGCCGCGCCGCATGGCATCGCTCGTCCTCGAGGCCGCGCGTCTGGACGGCACCAGCCTGAAGGTGCGGCTGCGCCGTGCCGGCACGACCTGATGCGCGTCCTGCTCCACACCGGGAAGGGAGGCGTGGGCAAGACGAGCCTGGCCCTGGCTAGCGCCCTGGGTGCTGCGGCCCACGGCCACCGGGTCTTCGTGCTCTCCACCGACTCCGCACACAGCCTGGGCGACGCCCTCGGCCGTCCGGTGGGGCCGCAGCCCGTCGAGATTGCACCGGGTGTGCTGGCCCAAGAGGTTGCTGCACTCGCAGAACTCGACCGCGCATGGTCCGAGATCCAGGAATTTTTCGCCCAGTTGTTGCGCGGTGCCGAGGACGAGCTGGCCTTCGAAGAGCTTCTCGTCTTTCCGGGCCTGGAGGAGCTGGTTGCACTGCGCGCCGTCCGCGACGTGGAACGGCGCGGCGACTGCGATGTTTGTGTCGTCGACTGCGCGCCGACAGGATCGACTCTGCGCTTGTTGCGCCTGCCCGACGTGCTCCGCATCTTCATGGGGTCCGTCTTTGCGACCAAGCGCCGGGCTTCGAAGTTGCTGAAGCCGGTCGCTGACCGGGTGGGGCTCGGCCGATTCGTGGCGCCCGACGACGTCTTCGAGGCGTTCGAGCGCCTCTACGGCGACGTGGAGGACGTGCGCCAGATCCTGCTCGACGAGGATCGCACCAGCGCTCGACTCGTCGTGAATCCAGCCCGCGTGGTGGTCGAGGAGACGCGCCGCTCGTTTGCCTACCTATCTCTCTACGGGGTTGCGACCGACGCGGTGCTCGTCAACCGCGTGCTTCCCGCCGAGGCCGCCCGGGGTTACTTCGCGACCTGGGCTGCACGCGAACGCCGCGAGCTGGACGAGATTGCCGAGTCCTTCCCCGTGCCGCGCTTTCAGGCCCCGCTGTTGGCGCGGGAGCCGATCGGCATCGAGGCACTGAGCGCGCTGGCGCGCGCGCTCTATGCGGAAGAAGACCCGGCGCGGCGTTTTGCCGACACGCGTCCCATCCGCCTGGTGAAGCGCGACGGCCGCACACTGCTCGAGATCGAGCTTCGGCACACGAGTGTCACCGACGTTGATGTCTCCACCCGCGGCGACGAGCTGATGGTCCGGGTCGGCGGGGCGCAACGATGTATCGCGCTACCCGGGTCTGTGACCGGTCGTGCCGTCGAGAGTGTGCAGATCGATGCGGGCGTGCTCGCGATTGGCTTTGCATCCTGAACCGGGTCTTTTGCCCCACATCCGGTTCAGTGCTGATTTTCATACCCTGCATTGTGTTGAAGCGGGCCGAGAAGTTGCCCGACGAAGTTGCCGATGCCGAACCGAATCGCGACACACGCGATATTCGCTCTGCTTGCTGCGCTGCTACTTGCCACGCCGGGTCGGGCCGCCGACGTCGTCGCGGTGCGGGTGGGTGACCATCCCACGTATACACGCGTCGTCTTCCAACTCGACGCGCCGGCGGGTTACGGCATCGAGCGTCGCACGGCCGAAGACGGCACCTCCGAGATCCTGGTCCGCATGGATGCCGGCTCGACGCCGCGCAGCCTCGATCGCCGGACGGTGATGGTCGAGCGCATCTCGGTCGAGGGGGGGCAGGACCGGTCGACTGCACGCATTCGGCTGAGGAAGAGCCCGTCGCGGGTGCGGGAGCTGATTCTCACGAACCCCCCGCGGCTCGCGTTCGACCTGGTTTTCCCAGAGCCCATGCTGGCGGCGGCCAAGCGCCGCACCGCCGAGAAGGCGGCGCTGGCCCAGGCGCCTGGGGCAGAGCCAGATCCGAAGGCTGCACCGCCGTCTTCGGCGGGCAAGCCGACGCTGAAGGCAGATGTATTGCCTGGGGCGAAGCCGACGGCAAAGGCGGTTGTGCCGCCCGGGGCGAAGCCGGAGGTATTGCCCGGGGTGAAGCCGACGGCAGAGGCGGTTGTGCCGCCCGGGGCGAAGCCGGAGGTATTGCCTGGGGCGAAGCCGACGGCAGAGGCGGTTGTGCCGCCCGGGGCGAAGCCGGAGGTATTGCCTGGGGCGAAGCCGACGGCAAAGGCGGTTGTGCCGCCCGGGGCGAAGCCGGAGGTATTGCCTGGGGCGAAGCCGACGGCAAAGGCGGTTGTGCCGCCTGGGGCGAAGCCGGAGGTATTGCCTGGGGTGAAGCCGACGGCAGAGGCGGTTGTGCCGCCCGGGGCGAAGCCGAGGGCAAAGGCGGATGTATTGCCCGGGGTGAAGCCGACGGCTTCGGCGGATGTCGACTGGGTGTTCTACGGCTCGTTCTTGGCAGGCGGAATCTTGCTGGCGATCTTCGTGGCCACCTGGCTGCGCAGACGCTCGCTGCCCAGCGACGTCGAGGTGACGGCGGTGGCCAATTCAGTCGCTGCCGACGATCGCCGCGAAATCGCGGCGACTGACGGAGACAGCGAGGCGTCCGAGGCCACTCCCGAGATGCCACGCGCCGGATTCGCGGGCGTCGAGGTCGACGTTGCGCGTCGACTCCTGGAGTTCGAGCGCCGCGTCGAGCAGGTAGAGGCGCGCCTCGACACATCGTCGGACGCGCGCGAGCGCCTCGAGCGTCAGGTGGCGGCCCAGGGGGAAGAGCTGCGCGTCCAGCGCTCTGCGATCGCGCGAACCCAGCGAGCGCTGCGCAGCCTGAGCCGCGGTGATGCGGAGGAGGCCACGGAGCCGGCCCGGCGCGACGGCGACAGCTAGGCGCTCAGAAGTTCGATTGCACCCAACGCACCGGCGTACTCGCCATTTTCCAGGAAGATCACCTCGCACCCCATCCCGTACTCTGTGAGGATCGAGCGCATCGGTGCGTTCCCGCGCAGCGTCGTCCCGCCGTAGAGGATTCGCTTGGCATCGGACGCAGCAGCCAGGGTGCGGGCGACGATGCCAACGGTCTCCGCCACCATTCCCACCAAGGCGTGGGCGATGTCGTGTGGTGCCGGCGGTGCTCCCTCGGCAGCAAGCTTCGCGAGGGAGGAAGCCGTGACATGGCCTGGCAGCGGCAGCGCGCCCTCCGGGTCCAGATCCGATACGCGCAGGTCGACCTTGCTGCGGTCACCCTGTGCTGCCAGCGCCATGAGCTCGGCGTGCCCTTCGCAGCTGAGCAGCGCCTTTGCGAGGCCCTGCAGCGTGCCTCCTCCGAGCGTCGTGCCACCCAGGCGCGCACCGCCCTCTGGCCCGACCAGGAGCATCGAGGTGCCCGTGCCGAGCGAGACGACCAGGTCTCGCCCGGATGCCGGAAGCCCCTGATGGGCCAACAGCGCCGCTGCGCCGGCGACCCACGCATGAAACTCCACGAGCGTAGTGGCGTCGAATTCCAACAGCTGGGCGAACTGCCGAGCCCCGGCGCCCGTGACCGCCACGTGGTCGGGTGCGAAGCGCTCAACCTCACGTACCGCTCGTTCGATATCTCGAGAGGAGAAGCAACGAAAGCTGAGGCCCTGCGGGTCGCGCAGCACGAGCTTTGCGAGGCTTGCGCCGATATCGATCCCGACACAACGATAGGCACTCGGAATCAATGGGTTAGACTTCCGCTGGGTATAGTCTGGTGAGCATGTATACCGCGTTCTACGGGTTGAAGGAGAAACCGTTCTCTCTCAGTCCGGATCCCCGCTACCTGTTTCTCGCGAGTTCTCACCGCGAGGCGCTGGCTCACCTGCTCTACGGCATCGAGCAGGGCGAGGGTTTCATCGCGGTGACGGGCGAGGTCGGAACGGGGAAGACCACGCTCTGCCGTACCCTTCTCGAGCGTCTCGGTCCCGACACGGACGTCGCCTTTATCTTCAACCCTACGCTAACGGGTGAGGAATTGCTGCGGGCGATTGCGGTCGAATTGGGACTGCTCGCCAACGGTCTGACCCGCGCGCAGCTCTCGAGTGCGCTCACCGAGTTTCTGCTGAACCAGAAGCACCTCGACCGCCGCGTTCTACTGATCGTGGACGAGGCGCAGAACCTCGAGTCCCAGACCCTCGAGGAGATTCGATTGCTCTCGAACCTCGAGACGTCGACCTCGAAGCTGATCCAGATCCTGCTCTTCGGCCAGCCGGAACTCGACGCGAAGCTCGAGAGTCGGGAGCTGCGCCAGTTGCGTCAGCGCATCAGCGTTCGCTGGAGTCTCGACACCCTCTCGGCGGGCGAGACGCGGGACTACGTGCGGCATCGGCTGCGGGTAGCGGCAAACGACCATCGCGATCTGTTCAGCGAACGGGCGCTGCGCGAAGTTCACCGGCGCTCGCACGGCGTGCCGCGGCTGGTGAATCTTCTCTGCGACCGCGCGCTCCTGGCAGGCTACGCTGCGGGTGCACGGGAGATCGGCACCGAACTCGTGAGCGGGGCGGCGCGCGAGATCCTCGGCGCGAGGCGGCGACGCCTGTTGCGCCGGTGGCGCTGGCGCCGCGGACCGTCCAGTGAAGCGCTGCGCGGCGGCGCGCGATGAGTACCATTCTCAAGGCGCTGCGTCGTCTGGAAGAAGAGCGGGGCGCGGATGGCGAGAGGCCGCTGCGCGAGGCGGTGACCTCGTCGCCGGGGCGTGCCCACAGCTCGAGGGGGCTCTTCGGCTGGGGGCTGGGCGCCGCGCTGGTGGTTGCCTTCAGTGCGGCCGCACTGGTCTTCTGGAGCGTTCGAGGCGAGGTTTCGAGCCAGCAGGCGACGGTGCCAGAGGCGGGTATCCCGGCTCCTGCTGCAGAGGCGGGCGTTCCGGTTCAAGAGCGAGGTATCCCGGCTGCTGTCGCGGAGGCGGGTGTCCCGGCTCCTGCTGCAGAGGCGGG
>PVBE011085619.1_pt1 | contig 100043 bp, 99 predicted proteins | sample 1631181 | NCBI WGS metagenome assembly PVBE01 (sample SAMN08397723, study PRJNA350692) | Marine metagenome, whole genome shotgun sequencing project. | isolation source: water | place: Pacific Ocean | collected 2012-04
CCGTTCAACGCTCGCCACACGTCTTCCCACGGCATAACTGCTTGCATCGGGCACACCAGACTCGCGATAATGCCTCTTATACCGGCTATCCGCCTTACCGAATCTCGGCTCTGCCAGATTGCACATGCCTATGAAGAGGCAACCGAGTGGCATACGAGAGGTCCGCCGGTTTGATAACGGGAGTCTTATATGCGTAGGTTAATCCGCCGCAAGGAAATCTTGTAATACCCCGAACCGGTAAACACAAAAAGAGGGCATAATGAGTGAAGCTAATGTTGCTGTCGTAAAAAGCATCTATGACTACTTTGATGCTGGTGATATAAACGGGTTATTGGCGTTGTTTGCAGAAGGTGTTATATGGGACCATCGCGGGATTGGCGCTCCAGATAGCCCGAAAAACAAATTGTTTCGTGGAAAGAGTGGTGTTAAGGAATTCTTCGACATTATGGGGGAAAATCAGGAGGTCCTTGAGCACGATGTAACCGACTTCATTGCGTCCGGCGATAAAGTTGTTGCAGTTGGTTTTGTTCGTACTAAGGTAAAGGAAACAGGAAATGAGGTTGCATCAGACTGGGCGCAGATATGGACGCTAAGAGGTGGATTAGTCTCTGCTTGGAAGGTCTTCGGCGATTTTACGGCTGATGCCATTGCCCTCAAGCAATAAATAACATTCAAAGCTCCTAGTGATCCGACCACTTGATGGGGTATGGCGACTCATTTAAGGTGCAAATCGAATTTGAGTTCAGTGAGATGCCCTCTGAACCAATGAATTATGGCACGAGCAACCAACCCGAATTCTTCGAATTTATCGTACCCGGCACAACTCGAATAGAGGTTTACAAATCCATCGACTAATGTCGGCTACTCGTAAATAACATTGAAGTTACGAATCAGCATGGGACTGTGGTTGACGAGAGACACCGGGGTGGGGTCGAACCCGGTTTCGCCCGGACTGTGCGGATAGGCGCTATAAGGCAGCGTGCCCGGGAAGACCTCGTCGAGCGTATCGGCCGCGCCGGTGAAGCCAGCGATCTGGATCTGCTGGCCGAACTGACGGCGCAACTGCAGACTCTGGAGACCGATCTGGCAGATAGCCTGCAGTTGTGGGAGCAGATCTCCGGCCAGCTCGAAGAGGCGGACGAGCAGACCGCCAGCGCCTGACGTCGCCGCGTTGACCCTCCGGCGGCCTGCGTTGCTGTCGAAGCAGACGAAGCGCACCTGGCCGCTCAGCTGCCGGTCCTGCAGGGCCCGGAGCATCTCAGGTGGTTGGTGCTCATCAAGTTCGATTACCTTATCGAGGCATGCCGCATACGGAGAAGAAATACATGAACAGGTTCCTCATCGGCTGTCTATTCATCTCGCAGGCCGTATTTGGTGATGCATGGATCCCGGTACCGCAGCAAGCACAGGAAGAAGAGGTGATCGCCTGGAAAATGTCGGGACCCGTTACCCGTACAGATCCGGACGTGGCTCCCGATGGGGAACGTCTTGCCTACGTCAGGCACTTTACCAGCATTTGGCTTGCTTCGCTCGATGGCGATGGGGACGAACTGCTGGTAAGCATCGACGATCCGCTGAATGTCGTGGCCCATCCCAGATGGTCCCCAGATGGCTCCAAGCTGCTCTACAGCGCGGGGATTGGCCATTGGCGGGATGGGGGAAAGACGAGTGTCTGGCTCTTCCGACTGGAGAGCCGAACGTCTGTCCGGATCCTGTCTGACTGGCAATTTGGCGGATTCGATCAGACCAGCGGTGCTTGGTCGCCAGATGGCGAGAGGATAGCCATCAATGCACTCAGCACTGACGGTGATGATCTTGAAGAGTTGCTGATCCTGAATCTTCGGTCTGGTGAGGTGTCGGCAGTCGCGGTCCCCGAGGGCATTGTAAGATCTCCGGTCTGGTCCAATGACGGCGAAAAGATCTTGATTGAGGGGGCTGCCCATGAGGCTGGAAACTTCTGGCTTGTCACAGCCAATAATACCCGGGCAGCGATTCCCGTGGATTCTGGTGGACTTGAGGGTCAGGGAGGACGGTTCTCTCCCGATGGTCGGTGGCTCTCTTTTCACGCTGAAGCCCCTGAAGGTTCGAATCGGATCGTCTATCTGATGCCTGCAGGCGGAGGGCGTCCACTGCCCGTCTTGGAGGCGCCGAACATCGAGCATCAGTCTAACGGCGCTTGGATGGCAGACAGCAAGAGCCTCTTGGTGGATGCCAGACCAACTCCTTCTCCCCTGATTAAGTTGGCCGTCATCGACACCTCAGGTGACGACCTTCAGGTGTTGGTTCGTGATGAAATGCACACCTGGTCTCGCCCAGCCTGGTCGGCGGACGAGAAACATCTCGCCTACGTCACCGGGGACACGATCCGTCAGGTCGACTTGGCAACGGGCACGTCCTCAGTCATCACAACGGGATCCGAACCTACATGGTCTCCCTTTGGGGACGAGATCGCCTTCGCTCGGGAAGGCAATATCTGGTCTCGCCATTTGGAGACGGGGGTAGAATCTCAAGTCACCCTGAATCTCGAGAACGCGGGGCAACCTGCCTGGTCTCCCACCGGCGATCAGATCGCCTTCCGTAGTGATGGCCTCTGGCTTGTTTCTGCTTTTGGCGGGGAGCCGTCGCAACTGGCTGAACGGGCAGGGGCCATAAACTGGTCGGGCGATGGCACAAGGCTCTGGGCGCACAACAATGCCAGCAACGACTATGATGGCATCTGGGGCGACACCTGGGAATATCCCGTCGCCGACGCACCGAACGCGGGACAAGTTTGGGGTGGTAGTGAGGGACACGTGCCGTACGTGGCGCCAGATGGAAGCTTCGTCGCTTCGTTTCATTGGTTTCAGGGATGCGCCCTGATTCTTCAACAGCCTCATGAAAAAACGGGCCGGGTCATCTATGCGGGGGAGGGCGGTCTTTGTCCGACTTTGTGCACTGTATCGCCCAGTGGCACCAGACTGGCCTTCTTCCTGACCCCAGATTGGGCCGGAGAAATCTGGAAGGTGGATGTGACGGATAAGATGGATCAATTTCGCCCCTGAGGGGCCAGCCCATGACATCGATGACGACATCGAGCAAAATCGGCGATCGGAATCTTCGCTATCTGCCGGCCTTCTTTCTCGTCACCCTGCTGCTCTTCGCAGGGATGTGCGTGAATTTCTACGATCAGTCCATCGAGTCCGTAAGCAATGTGCTCCTCGATCAGGCCGCAGAGAGTGCGATGACGCTATCAGGGAACGTCGCTCGCGAATACTCGATCCTCAGTCGTGAGAGCAGTTTTCTGTCACGGAATGCACTGATCCCCGTCATCTACGGTGACAAGGCAACGGCCCAGGAGAAAGCGCGCGCCGGTCGACGTTTCCTGCAATGGTTTAGCAGTCAGACAGAGAAGGATTTTCAATACATCGCCTTCACTGATGAGGCGGGAAGAGTCCTGTTCAGTAGTGCGAATAGCGAGGAGGAAGACGGCGAACTTGGAGCTGCCGACAAGAGCGGCAGGGCGGTAACGGCGGCTCAGATTCACGACGTTACGGCCTTGGAAGGCAGCAGAGCGCGAGTTGTCGTACAGACCTTTCTGGATGACGGCAGCATACCGATGTTGCGTGTCCTGGCCAGAGTTCGATTCCGCGATTACACCGGCATCGCTTTGGCCTATCTCCCCGCGAGCGACCTCTTCGGGCCATTGAGCGGAGACGTCCAGACATTGGTGCTCGACAGCGAAACCGGAACCGTTGTGTATAGTGCCGACACCACCAAGCTCGGCCGCTCCGGCGATGCTGCCTTTCCTGAACTTCTTGTGAAGTTGGGCAGTCTCGTTGAAGAAGGCGTGACTGAGAGTCCGAGAATGGTGATCGTCGACGGTCAGCGAATCGCCATTTCGGCGATGCTTATCGAGGAGACAGGTTGGATTGCAGTGACCTCGATGCAGACCGAGGGCTACCTGGGCACCACGGAGCGGACAGGACGGCTCACACTGCTGGTCTGCGGTGGCATTCTTCTGTCGTGCGCTTTGGCCATCCGTTTTCTCATCGTCCGCGTCAGGAGATCTGCAGAGCAACTGCGGGAGGCAACGAGCTTGATCGAGGAGCAGAACAAGACACTGAGCTCTGAGTTGGAGAAGGCGCATGACATGCAAATGCAACTGATGCCCGAGACGACGCCGTCCATCCCCGGGTTCGATGTCGCCGGCACCTGCCTGCCGGCGAATCATGTTGGCGGCGACTTCTTCCAGTACTTCTCCAAGCCCGATGGCCGGGTCGTGTTGACCTTGGCCGATGTCACAGGACATGGCATGGAAGCGGCGATCCCCACGGTGATGTTTAGTGGAATCCTCAACATTGAAATGGAATCAACGGTAACACCAGACGTCCATTTTTCCCGTTTGAATCCTTCTCTATACCGCACGCTGAACCGCCGAACCTTCGTGTGTTGCACGATGGCGGACCTTGACCCTGTTCAGCGACTTGTCCGCATCGCCAATGGTGGATGCCCCTATCCCTATCACTACCGGGCTTCTACGGGTGACGTCGTGGAGTTGTCCGTTCATGGGTGGCCCTTGGGAGTGCGGGCGGAGGTCGAGCATCGGATGATTGAGTTGCAGATGGAGCCGGGAGACGTCCTCGTTCTATGCTCGGATGGGATCATTGAGTCCGCCAATGAGCAAGAGAGCCTGTTTGGATTCGAGCGGACGTCAGAGTCGATCTGCAAAGCCTCAGCAGAGGGATTAGCGGCTGCAGATCTCGTAGATCGGCTATTTAGTGAGGTCCAGAGATTCTCCGGGACATCGGAGCGCGATGATGATCAGACGATCATTGCTTTGAAGGCGATTCCGTAGGCACGGGCCGTCCGAAGATCGTGGACTCGTTCGGGCAGAAGATGCCGTCGATGGTCAACCCGTCTGTCTCGTCCTGCAGGGGAGCCAGCAGATTCCCGCTGGCCCGGTAGGCGGACTCGGTGGTTGCGCCGCCGTGCTGGTTGGCGCTGACCACGGTGATCCCCGAGTGCTGGCCGATGGCGTCGAGGAAGCCCCGCTCGCGCTTCATCGCGCTGGCCGAGCTTGCGGATAGGAACTACAAGAGGCATTATCGCGAGTCTGGTGTGCCCGATGCAAGCAGTTATGCCGTGGGAAGACGTGTGGCGAGCGTTGAACGGCCGTTTTCTGGTGGGTCAGAAGGCCGCCGCGCCTGCGTTGGATCCAGGCGCTTGGCTTCGGGCCCAGCCCCATCCTCTGCAGCCGGCGCTCAGGGCGAGGTGCAACTCAGGCAGCTGCGTCGAATTCGAGTTGGCGATCCAGGCGGGACGGTGCATGTGTGGGCACGTAGAGCAGTGGAGCATCTGGTGCCGCCATCTTGGCACCGCTACGGGCGTATGATCGGGCGTAGCACTTCGCTGGCTCACCCGACTGGGCCGACTGAAACAGGCGGTCTACGAGTGATCTGGGAAGCGGCTGGAAGCCGTCCTGGCGGTTCTTGGTCCATCGTGCTTGAAGACGGAGGCCACATTCCTCCTGGTCTACGTCATCAATCGTCAGGCTGCGGAGTTCGTTGACTCTCAGGCCTGATAAGAAGGCAGTTTCGAGCAAGAGCCTGCGGTGCGGGGCACACGATGTCAGCAGGCGACCTATTTCGTCGCCGCTCAGTGCGCGTCGGCGAGTGACCGGTGTTGTATCAAAGGCGGCGAGTGCTTTCAGCGGATCCAGGGCGAGATAACCTCGGTCTTCGCACCAGTCACAGAATGCTGCCATGGCTTCGGCATAGTTTGCGACGGTCTTGCCAGCGCGGCCTTTCGACTGGAGGTCGCGCAATGCTCCCTCAACCCGAGGGAGGATGCCCTCCAGGTCGGCCAGGGACTCAAGCCCAAGACGTTCCTGCCACCACGCTAGATGAGATCGCCGCATCCGAACGTGCGTAGCTCCCCACGGCCTGCCGCCTCGGCCGCCCTGCGACTCTCCCCAGGCCATGTACTCGGCACAGACCTCCTCTACAGGCCGGGCCTTGTGCTTGTCGGCAGAACTCCGTGCTGGTCGATACCCGAGGCGGACCTGACGATGCTCATCCTCCAGCCTCTTCGCCATGCGCAGCGTCTCTGCTTTGCTTCGTGCGCCGGTGAAGAACTGCTGCTTCCCCGAGGCGTTGATGAACCAGCCCTGGTATTTGCCACCCCGGCTGGGCTTTTTCCGTGTTCCTGCCATGTGCTTGTCACTCTTTCTGCGGTCGAAATCTGGGCCTTCCTTGAAAGGCCAGTGATGTCGAAGGAGTCAGGTGCCGAGCGCCAGGACCTTCTTCTTCACCTGCTCCCGTTCTTTGGCTGCCTCTTCCAGTCGCCGCTCAAGATGGGCCACGATGACGCCCACGGTCCAGGTGTTCTGGCCGAACAGGCGCACAGGGGGCGGCAGCTCGCCGCGTTCGACGGCCCGTTTCACGCTGACAGCACATCGACCGAACAGATGAGCCAGACCAGCCTCCGTGATCACCGCGTCCGGCTCACCCAGGGCCGTGATGATCTCTGGGAGATCATGGATGTCATCTTCAGCGGTCATGGTATCATCTTCTTCAGTCATGCAGTCGCTCCTGTGGACGAGGAGCGGCAGATTCCTTCGGCGTGTTGGGGGTCGAGGAGCAGGAACGGGTGTAGGGTCGGGGGCAGCGGAGATCGGGGCTCGTCCCCCGAGCGAATCCTGCCAAATACCCGCTTCTGACGTTGGCTGGCGATACGATAGGGCTCCCCGAGTGGACTGGTGTCATTGAGAAAGAGTTCGAACACCTCACTCAGTCTGGCCTTGATGGTCGTGTGATGCTCCAGGCAATAGAACTCCCGCCCGGAACCGCCCCGCCCGTAGATCACGGCGATCTCGATGGAGCCCTCTCTGCTGTCGGGAACCGGACGGCGGGCAACCTTGACCGAATGGCCGGCCTGGCTCTGGTATTCGCCATCGGTGGGAGGGACGACGGCGGCCTGACTGGGAAGAGCCTCCTGGGGAGCCTCAACGCGGGTGTGGTTCAAGTTCTCTCGCATGATTTGGGTTTCCTCGGATTCCGCTGGAGCAGTTTACGAATGTGATAACGGTCCCGTTATCAGATGTGATACTGCCTTCTGTTGCACCATTATCAACCTTGGTAATGGCCCCCCCTGTGGGAACTGTGCTTGATGCTTCTCTGAGAAGTGGACACTACCGGCTCCTAAAGGCAACCTTACGCCTTGTCCAGCCTCTACTCCGTTGACCTTACCCGTGTTGCCAAGAATCTCGGCTGTTACGTGCACTGAGACTGGCTCCCCGGCTGGCCCAAGCCGAATGGCCACGCTTTCTCCTGAACCAGCGGCGGCGCTGTATACCCTCAGCCCCCCCCAAATGGTTCGGGATCTGGGCTAAGCTCCAGACCAATCTCCTCCAACTCGTGGAGATACTCAGTGTCCACGAGGAGAGCGGTTCGTGCCTCGCGAATCTCAGAGATTGACGCCATGACGAAGAGCCGACTGAACACACTGTCCACGACCACTCTTCCTTGTTGGCGAGTCTCTTGACGAAGGCCATGTCTGCGGAGGATGGGTAACAGCCTTGATTCGTAAGCAGCCTCGAACACCGTCTTGTGCTCTGGTGCCATCCAAAACGAGATGCTGGCGAGTGCCGTCACATCTTTGCCCTGACGGATCTGGGCGCACACAGGCCGTAGGAGGGTCGAGAAACTCAGCAGGAGTATGACTACAGGCACGGCTCGGAACGAAGTCATACAGGCGTCTGGACAACGTGTGAGGGTTGTTTGCATTGCGCAGAATGGTACTGCCCTGGGAGGGGCGGCGCGAACGGTTATAGCGGCTTCGATCTGCGGCCGAACCAGGCACGCCGGCAGGTTCGGGATCGCCGCGCTTTCACCTATTCCATATCATCAACACTCCCCATCCGCGCTCTCTTTTTCGAAATTCTATCGGAGATTGAGGGGTGTTTGAGGGATGACGCGCAAACCGAAAAACCCTAACTATATATTTCACAATGACTTACGTGCCCAATAACATCAGGGGCGTCCTGTTCGATATGGACGGCACGTTAACCGTGCCCAACATCGACTGGAAAGATCTCCGTGCCCGCGTCAGGGTGCCCGAAGGCGTCGGTATCATGGAGCACATCTACTCGCTGTCCGAAGAGGAGGCCCGACAGGCCGACGACATCGTGCGCGACATCGAGATGGCGTCGGTGCGTGACGCTGTAGCGAATGATGGGCTGATCGAGTTGTTCGCCGAGCTCGAAGCGCAGCCCTGGCGGCTCGCACTGATCACCAACAACCACCGTGAGGCGATGGAGCACGTGGTGACCACCTTCGGGCTGCGCTTCGACCTGCTGCTCAGTCGTGAGGATGCGCCGCTGAAGCCGGCGCCCGATCTGCTGCTGCTGGCTCTCGAGAAGTTCGCCATCTCACGTGAGGAGGCGGTCTTCGTCGGCGACGGTCGCTACGACCGCGACGCCAGCGCCGCCGCCGGGGTGCGCTACATCCACCTGGAACACGATCGAGACCGCCCCCCCGAAGGCGATGTGATCTACCGGCTGGATGAGCTGCTGGATCGGCTCGAGTCGGCCCCGGACTGAAGTTTGAGGGCCTGCGGCCAGCCACGGGCCAGCCGCGTCAGGATTTCTGATGTCCACGCATCAGCCATCACATCATCCACAGCCGGCCGCCTCGTCACCGGCCAGCGACGGACGAATCGGTCCGACCACCGCGCTTGCGTGTCGCCTTCCTTCCAGAGGATGACGACGATCTCCACCTGCCGCCATGGCGGAGAAGGCGGCGGGATGGTCTGATAGTATCGATCGATGTACGCCTCGAGGTGCCATGGGCCTTCCCGAGCGAGGACACCGGCAGACTCCAGCTTACGCCTGGTGTAGGCCTCGACCAGGTCCGTCGTCTCAGCCGTTGCGAGGATGGCGTTGGGTGTGTCCGGCGCCATCGGCTGCGGCGCCTGGTAGAAGGCCTTCCACCGTACCCGCACTGGCTCGCTGACGCGCGCCACATGTTCGTTCACGATCCGGCTCATGTGCTCCGGCTCCCACGATCGCTCCGGCGGTACGGCGAAGAGATCCGCCGGCAGTCCCTGGTCGATCGACACCGTCCAGCGTTCCCGGGGGATCCCCGCCTCGGAGCCGATCAGTCGTGGCACGAGCACACCCGCCACCTTCTGGTACTCCAGATAGGACACGTGACGTCTCCCCTCGCCCTGGCCAACGAGCAGGCCGGAGTCGGGATCGAACCAGGCCAGGTACTCGTCCCCGTACTTCACATCGAGAACACGGATCACCTCGCGGCGCTCCCGCCGGATCAGGCGTGTACCCACGTAGTCAACCACGATGCCGTCACCTCGGAAGCGTGACAGGAAATCCCAGCGCTCCGCCTGCTGTCTCAGATCAGGCGGCGGTCGCAGGACGCCGTAGCGGATACGCCAGTTGAGGCGGCCATCCGTGCCTTGCGAAATGCCTCGCTGCAGATCCTCGCGAAAACCGGTGCCCCGCCGGTAGTAGCGCGTCGGACCGGGGGCCCATACATAGCTGCGGCTGTTCCAGGTTTCCACTGACACCGACATGTCCCGCACGGCCAGCAGGCGGTCGAGCCCGCCCATGGCTTCGATGGCCCGGTCGACGATGTCCTCGGCCCGACGGCGGCTCGCCGCGGCCTCTGATGTCGTGTCCGCCAGGGGCAGGGAGTGGAGGCGCCAGCGCTGCAACTCGGTCATCCGGTTGGCGAAGGACTCCGGCGACAATCCACCTTCGGCGCTGTCACCCGCGGTCGACACGTCGGCATCGGGCAGGGCCGGCCTGACCGGTGCCAGCGGCGCACGTAGCGCAGTGGATCCTCGAGACCGGGCAAGGCGGGGGAAGCCAGGTCGTCGGCATCCGTCGAGCGACGGATCATCTCCATCGTGGCCTGTGATAGGACCGGCTGCCGTTGGGGCTGGAAACGGGGAGACGCAGATGGAACCGAGGGCAGCGTCGCCGGGCGCAGCGCGGCACGGATCCGCTCCTCTCCCCAGTCGCGGAAGAGCCAGAGGAGCAGCAGGTGGAGGGCCATCGACAGGAGAATCGGCAGGTAGAGTCGGTTTCGTCGGCTCATCACCTACTACTGACTCGCGACGAGGGTATCCGGACAACTCCTTGCCGCTCTGTTCGCCCCCTTCTACTTTCCTCTCTTCTCAGACACGTAACCAGCTCGACGCCATGCCCTTCCAGACCATCGCCGATTTCCGCCTGACCACCCGTGTCGTCCACGGGGCCGGATCCATCTCCCGCCTTCCCGACCTGTTCCCCGAAGGGAGCCGGGTTCTCGTCGTCGCCGACAAGGGTCTGGCCGACGCCGGCATCGTCGACCAGGCAACGGCCGTCTTCGACGACGCGCAGATCCCGTACGCCCTGTTCACCGACGTGGTCGGTAACCCCGTCGCCCGCAACGTCACCGCCGGCGCCAGGGCCTACGCGCAGGCGGGGTGTGATGCCATCCTCGGTCTCGGCGGCGGCTCCCCCATGGACGTGGCCAAGATGATCGGTGTCCTCGTCAGTCATGGGGGTCGCATCGACCAGTATCTCGGGGCGCCGGCGAAGATCACCGGCGACATCCCACCCCTGGTCTGCGCCGCCACTACCTATGGTACAGGCAGCGAGGTCACACCCTTTGCGGTGTTGACCAACCCGAAGACCCAGAACAAGGACCCGGTAATCAGCTGGAAGATCGCACCACAGGTGGCAGTTCTCGACCCCGAACTCTGTGTCGCACTGCCGGTGGCGGTGGGTGGCCCCACGGGCATGGACGCGCTGACCCATGCCATCGAGTCCTACACCAATCTGATGGCGACACCGCTGACGGAGAGCATCGCCCTCGGGGCCATCGAACTCATCGGCCAACACCTGCGCACGGCCTGCGCCAACGACTATGAACTCGAGGCCACGGAGCAAATGCTGCTGGCCAGCTGTATGGCGGGCATGGCCTTCTCCCAGACCCGCCTCGGCAACGTGCACGCCATGTCCCACCCGGTAGGCGCCCAGTTTGGTGTGCATCACGGCATAGCCAACGCCATCCTGCTGCCACACGTCATGGACTTCAATCTGCAGGCGCGCCTCGCCAAGTTCGGCGATATCGCCCAGGCCCTGGGTGAAGACACGGATGGTCTCAGCGACTACGACGCCGCCTGTCTCGCCGTCGAGCAGGTCCGGCAACTGAACGACGACCTCGGCATCCCGGGCCAGTTGCGCGAGGCGGGCGTCAAGGTGAGCGGTGTCGCCGCCCTGTCGAAGGCCGCCATGCAGAGCGGCAACGTCCGGGTGAACCCGCGCCAGACGACACTGGACGATATGAAAACGCTGTTCCGCACCGCAATCTAAGGAGTGAGATGTCTATGGCTTTCCCGCGTATGATGAAGGTGTCGCAGCACTTCGAGGCACCCCAGGTCGACGACATCCCCGCTGCGGTGAAGTCCCAGATCGAGGGGCTGGATCTGTCGGGCAAAGTGAAGAAAGGCGACAGCGTCGCCGTCACCGTCGGCAGCCGCGGCATCAACAATATCGCCGTCATCACCAAAGGAATCGTCGAGGCGCTGAAAGACCTCGGTGCCAAGCCGTTCATCGTACCCGCCATGGGCAGCCACGGCGGCGGTACCGCCGAAGGCCAGCAGGAGATCATCGAGAGCTACGGTGTAACCGAAGACTTCGTCGGCTGTCCGATCCGCTCCACCATGGAGGTCGTGCAGGTCGGCACCGTCGAGGGCGAGGTGCCGGTCTACTTCGACAAGTACGCCAGTGAAGCCGACCACGTCGTCGTCTCGGGACGGATCAAGCCACACACCGGATTTGTCGGCGAAATCGAGAGCGGCCTGCACAAGATGATGCTCATTGGCCTGGGCAAGCATAAGGGCGCCGCTCTCTACCACCAGGCTATCGTCCAGTACTCCTTTGATCGGATCATCCGCGGGGTGGCCCAGCAGGTGATCGACAAGTGTGGCGTGCTCTTCGGTCTGGCCATCGTCGAGAATCAGTACGACCAGACGGCCATGCTCGACGCCGTGCCGCCTGAGAAGTTCGCCGAGCGTGAGAAGGAGCTGCTCGTGTTGGCCAAGAAATGGATGCCGCGGCTGCCCTTCGATCGCGTCGATCTGCTCGTCATCGACGCCATGGGCAAGAACATCTCCGGCTCCGGCATGGACACCAATGTCATCGGCCGCAAGTTCAACGACCACGCCGCGGCGGAGAAGGAGTTCCCCAAGGTGACCCGCGTCCTGGTGCGGGGTCTGACCCCGGAGACCCACGGCAACGCCGCCGGTATCGGCATGGCCGAGTATTGCCACAAGCGCATCGTCGACGGCATGAACGTGGAAGCCACCGTCATCAACTGCATGACGGGGAATGCGCCTTCGGGGGCTGCCATCCCCGTGCACTTTGCCACGGACAGAGAGTGCCTGGAACAGGCATTGCGGACCGTCGGTTTCGTCGAACCCGAAAATGCCAGAGTCCTGCGGGTCCGCGACACGCTGCACCTGGGTGAGCTGCTCGTCTCCGAAGCCTACGAGAAGGAGATGGAGGGCCGGCAGGATCTGTCGGTGACGGCACCCGCGGCGGACATGCAGTTTGACGCCCAGGGCGACCTGCTCGACTGGTAGCGGACGACGACCACGTGATGCCCTCCGAACACATCGGCATGCCCGTCGACGAGATCGACACGCCGGTACTTCTCGTCGATCTCGATGACCTCGAGTACAACATCAACATGCTGGCCACACATTTTGCGCAGGCCGGCAAGCATCTGCGTCCTCACACCAAGTCCCACAAGACGCCGGCCATCGCCCATCTGCAGTTGCAGGCCGGCGCCATTGGCGTCACCTGTGCCAAGCTCGGGGAGGCGGAGGTCATGGCCAATGCCGGCATTGACGATATCCTCATCGCCAACCAGGTCGTGGGCCGGTTCAAGATTCCCCGTCTCATGGAACTGGCACGCCGATGCAACATCATGGCGGCGGTCGACCATCCCGACAACCTGGCCGACCTCGACTCGGCTGCCGGATCCGCCGGCGTCAGACCGCGACTTCTTGTGGAAGTCAACATCGGCCACAACCGATGTGGCGTACTGGCCGAATCAGAGGAGGCTGTCGATCTGTGCCGCGCGGTGGAGAATGCGACAAACCTGCACTTCGCCGGCATCATGGGATATCAGGGACATGTCGTCGATCTGCCGGATGCCAGCGAGCGAGAGTCCGGTGCCCGTGAATGCCTGGAGCGACTCTCTACTGCCGTGACCAATGTCCGCTCCTCCGGACTGTCCGTCGACATCGTCTCCACCTCGGCTACCGGGGACTACTATATCTCCACCGCGTGCGACGCCGTCACCGAAGTGCAGGCCGGTTCCTACGCGCTGATGGATGCCGCCTATGGTCAACTCGACCTGGGCTTCCGCAACGCCCTGACAGTACTGACCACCGTGACCAGCCGTCCCACACCCGACCAGGCCATCACAGACGCCGGCCTGAAGACACTGACACCCGAACACGGCTTCCCTCTCGTGAGGCTGCCCTCCCGTGAGGGAATCGAAGTCGGCTGGGACCCTGAGGGCCTGCGATTTCTGGAATGCCACGCGCTCTCCGAGGAGCACGGTCGTCTACGCACCGTCGGTGGTGATTGTCATCTGCAGCCCGGCGACCTCATCGAGTTCATCCCGGGGCACGGCTGCACAACGATGAACCTGCACGACCAGATCTACGCCGTACGCGACGACCGGCTGGAGGCCGTCTGGCCCATCGCCGCGCGCGGCAAAGTCAGATAACAGGAGACCTACCGATGAGCACCATCCAGGCCGCCGTCATGACCGAGCCGGGGACGATCGAACTTCACGACTTTCCCAGGCCTGAGATCGGCGACGACGAAATCCTTCTGAAGGTGGAACGCACAGGAATCTGTGGCTCGGACAAGCACATGTTTGCCGGCCACATGGCTCTGCAGTTCCCCATCATCGCCGGCCATGAACTGATCGGAACCATCGAGGAGATGGGCCCGAAGGCGACCGACGAGATGGCCATCGTCGGTGGCCCAGTCGCTGTTGGCGACCGCATCACGACGACACCGAGCTCCACCGTCTGCGGCAAATGCTGGTACTGCCTGCACATGCCGCAGCGCCCGACTCTGTGCGCCAACCGCTACGTACACGGCTTCGTCTCCAGTGAAGCGGCACCCGCACCACGGGGCGGCTTCTCCGAGTACATGCATCTGACGAAACGCTCCTGGATCTTCAAGGTCCCCGATGGTCTGTCGAGCGAGATCGCCGTGCTCACCGAGCCGGCCGCCGTGGCGACGCGGGCCGTCGAGCGGGCCCTGGCGCCCGGTATCCCCCACATCGCCGAAGGGCTGGGCATGGACAAGTCCGTCCTGGTTCTCGGGGCCGGTCCCATCGGCCAGCTCGTCGTCGCCACCCTGGCTCACGTGGGAACGGATCTCATCATCGCCAGTGACCTGTCGGAGTCGCGGCTGCAGCTGGCCAGACAGATGGGTGCCCACGAGACGATCGGTGCGTCGGGCTCGCTGGACGAACGGCTGGAGGCCGTGAAAAAGATGACCCACGGCGTCGGTCCCGATATCGTCATCGAGACGGCGGGTGTGCCCATCGTCTTCAAGGAATCTCTCGACTTTGTGCGCCGAGGCGGCATCGTCGTTGAAGTTGGCCACTTCACCGATCCCGGCGGTGTCGAGATCCATCCCAACGTCGTCTGCTTCAAGGATCTCGACATCCGGGGCATGTGGGCCTACCCCGCCATGCAGTTCAAGACGGCCCTGTCCTTCTTGAAGAACACGAGGGCGCCGCTGGACAAGTTTATCACCCACCGCATGAGCTTGGCCGACACCGCCAAAGGGATCGACGTGACGGGCACCGAAGGTTCGATGAAGGTCGTGATCGAGCCTTGACTCAGCTGCCGGTCTCGGCGACTGGCTCCCGGCGACTGAGTACGTACGCTGAGAGAGTGCGCACCGAGTCGAACAGTTCCACCCTCAGATCATCGTCCGGAACCTGGAACCCATATTCCCTTTCGATGGCTGCCACGATCTCCAGTGACCCCATGGAGTCGACGGTGGCGTCCCCGCCGAAGAGCGGCTCGTCCACATCGATCTGCGCGGCTTCGACAGGCAGCTGCAGCGACGTGACGACCAACTCGCGCACACGCTCAATTACGCGCTCTTCCTCTGACATTGTGCCGCCTCCTGGCTTCTTGAGAAGTGTGCGACCACGGTATCGGAGACTCGGATGATGCCGGCTTCACTCGTGATCTGCACGACGGGAAGGCCGAAGCGCTCCTGAAGTCGTTGGAGCGTAGCTTGGAGTTCAGCCGGGGCATCTTGGCGCTGCGTCATCCATGATCGACCGTGCCTCTGATTCAGCTGCTTGCCCCGGTCACTGACGGCCAGGGCGATCACCTCGGCGTGAACCACCGCGCGCAGCCCGGCGATGGTGTCCTCGATGTAGTCCTCCGGATCGATGTCATTCACCACCAGGATCACCGCATCCGGCCTGGCGCCCAGCAGGAAAGCCAGTGTCGGCAACGTCATCGTGCGATGGTCATTGAGATCGAAGGGCACCGTACCGGACTGTGCGCCGACGAGGAGAAGATCCGGCTGATCTTCGGCGTTGATTCTCCTCATGACGCGATCGACGAACTCCGGATAGCGATCGACTGCCAGATCCACTGTGGAGCCATGCCCCATGGGAAACGCGAAGTCCATGCCGAACAGTGCCGCGTGGTGCTCCGTCCCGATCTGCCCGACTCTGTATCCCATCTGAATGAAACGTCGCCGCAGGGCCAGTTGCAGTGTGAACTTTCCCTGAGAGGCACTGGTGCCAGCTACGCCCAGGACGGGCCGGTCCACGGGGCCGTGGGCGTCGGGCTCCGAGAGAGTTGCCTGCGCCTCATCGCGTGAAACCCGGGGCCAGCAGAATCGCAGGCCCTGCTGGCGGGCGCTGTCCAACAGCTCGCCGTACTCCGCCTCGGGCAGCGGCTCGAAGCAGAAGACGTGCAACCCTCGCTCCAGCGCCAGCGTCAGACACTCCCGGTGGAGATCGCGTCGGCGCAGTCCACCCAGCTGTTTCAGATAACCGAGGATCAGAGTATCGGCGGCCTCCGTAGCATCCCGGACGCTGGAGCCGATCCTGATATCGGCCTCGGGGGCGCCGATCGCCTCGCCCGCGTCGCGTCCTGCCAGACCACGCCCCGGAGGATCTGCGACACCTGCGATGTCGAAGGACAACAGGTCCCGGAAGCGGACGAGGGAGTGCATCTCCTTGGTGTACGGATAGAGAGCGGCCTGGCGGATCGCCGGCAAGGCCTGCGGATTCGTGCCGTTGTCAGACCGGGTCGCAGTCTGAGCCGAAGGCTGAATGATCCGCGTGGCTCCGTCCTGGAGCAGGCTGCGAATCTGCTCCAGCCCTGCATCGGGAACCTGTTGTTTCAGACGCGCGATGATCGCGGTGATGCGTGGAGCCGCGAAGCTGCTGCCCCCGATCATCACGTCTTTGCCGTGGAGCCATCGCACGCGCTGCGCGTCGCCTCTGGCGATGCATTCGATCGGCTGGTCCGGGTGGTAGTAGTAGGTCTCGTCGCCAAAGACCCTGGCGCCTCGCACACCGATCACCGAAGGCAGGTGGGCGGGGTAGCTGACGAGACCGTCATTGTGTTCGGCGGCGACGATGATGATACCGGCTTCGGCGGCCTGCTGGCAGACTTGGGCGAGGGGTTCGCGGGCCGCCTGGCAGGTGGAGCCGACGCTGATGTTGACGACCTTCATCTTCTGCTCGATACACCATCTGATGCCATGGACGAGTGCCGTTGGGCTGTCTTCGTCCAGGCATTCGCCGAGCCCGACTGAGAAGATGGACGCCTCAAGTGCTCTTGCCGCGACGGCAGCGACGACAGCTGAGCCGTGTCCGACTGGATCGGAAGTCCCGGTCTCGGTCACGTATTCGTCATCATGGACCTGTCTGACGGTAACGGCGCCTGCCAGCGAGACGCTGCTCATCTGAAGCCGGTCGACGCCCGTGTCGATCACGGCGATTCGTGTTGTGGCCTTCTGTAGCTGTGGAGAGGAGTTCACTGTGGTTGATCTCTTCTAGCGACCGACTCGCGTGTTGTCCTGCCGCGTTGTCGCGGTACCACTACTCCCGCTCAGAGAGACGCGGCGGCTTGTGGCCATGTGTGGTCCCGTATTGCTGACATGAAGGGACTGGGCGCCCAACACCCACCCGTTACCGACGTTGACGCTCATTGAGAGGTTGCCCTTGCTCGTGACAGTTGCGTTTCCACTCAAGAATGGACCGTTGTAGCCCACGCCGCCCTCCACGGAGGTTCGATCGTGCCTGTGTACGCTGCCCATACTGTGGCAGCCGCCACACGCATCCATCACGGTCGAGGTGGAGTCGATCTGCATCGACTCACCGTGGTACATCTGGACCTTCGCCCGGTGTTTCCGATAGGGCTTGGTTAACTCCGTTCGTGCCATGTTCTTCTCCTTGTCGTGAATGACTCGAACGCCTCTCCACATCTACGTATCAGTATTGGTTAGCAGCACCGCGAACACGTTCACCAGAGCGTGACAGATCGTGCCGGGGATCACTGAGTTGTGGTGTATCAACATGACTGAGTAACAGATTCCCCCGGCGACAATCGCCACCATATGCCCCGGATGCCCGTAGGCGTGCGGATGCCAGGCTGCGAACAGGAGTGTATTTACGCCGATGGCCACAGAGGCCGGCAGAAACGCCATCGCTGCGGTGAGGAGAACTCGCCGGAAGTAGAGCTCTTCGCAGAGAGCCGCGAAGCTGCCGAGCACACATGCGATCACGAGGTAATAGGGCATTTTCGGACCGACGAAGCCTGTGTATTCCAGAAAGCCCGGATTGGACTGCGTCCACCACATACCTGCATACACTGCGAGGGCATATGGCACCCCAATCCGAAGACCATTCCTGACCATGTCTGTCGTGGAGCCTTGTCTGCCGCCGTGGGCAACCGCTCCATACACCTGCCACCAGATTACGGACGGAACAAGGATCGTTAGTTCACAGAGAACGACGACGCCGAACAGGACGGCAAGGTATTCGGTTTCCGCTCCTGCCCCGTCCAGATGTGCCTGCATAGACAGTCTGTGCAGGTACGGACCCGCGAGACGGTCGCCGCCCTGCAAGACCAACTGGGACAGGACCAGGGGCATCAGTAGCAGTGCGGCGCAGCTCCTGTTCCCCCTCACGGATCCGCGTGTATCCTGGCTTGAGTCTGTCATCTACTAGGCCGCCAACGCCGGCACGCATCCCACGTCCCCATCCACCACCACCCGCCCGTCTACCAGTTCCACCACGTCATCTGCCAGCGAGACCGTTTCCGGACGGTGGGCAATCAGGATCGTCGTGCGCCCCTCACACACCCGCTGCAGCGCCTCGCGCACAGATCTCTCGGTAGCCTCATCCAGTGCCGATGTCGGCTCGTCGAGGATGAGAATCGGCGTGTCCTGTAAGAGCACTCGCGCCAGGGCCAGGCGCTGAAGCTGGCCGGCGGAGAAACCGGCCCCCCCCTCACCCAGTGGTGTGTCATAGGCCTGGGGGAGCTGTCCGATGTGATCGTCGATACAGGCTGATCTCGCCGCGTCCTCCAGATCTGCCTGCGGCACATCCTCGCCCAGGGTCAGATTTTCCCGGACAGTGCCGTGAAACAGGCAGCCCCCCTGCAGAGCGAAGCCGACACGACGGCGCAGGCCGCCCAGTTCGTAGGCTCTGAGATCTCGACCGTTCACGCGTACGCATCCCTCCTGGGGATCGTAGAACCGGGGAATCATCTTCACGAGGGTGCTCTTGCCGGCACCGCTCTTGCCTATGAGGGCTGTTGTTCGTCGTGCTGCGAAGGTCACGGTGGCGCCGCGCAGCACGGGTTCATCTGCGTAGCCGAAGACGACATCCACCAGATCGATGTCGCCGCCCAGACGAGGCGGTGTGACGGCGTGCAGCGCTGAGCGCACCAGCGGCGGCCGTTCGTAGACTTCGAGAAAGCGATCGACGTGGACACGTACGGTCTGGACCTGCGGCCACAGGGTGATGATTTCGTGTACGGGGGCGTAGAGGAACGCCGCGTAGGCGGAGAACGCCAGGAACGTGCCCGGCGTCATCTGTCCGTCGAGCACCTGGCGCCACCCGTACCAGCCGTACGCCAGCGCGCCACAGGTGCGCAGCATCGTGGCGGTGAAGCCGATGGCGCAGTCCAGGGCAGTAGCCCGTGCCTGCAACACGGTCAACTCCTCGAAGCGTGACCGGATCCGCCGGTAGAACAGGCCCTCGGCACAGAGGCTCTGGATTGTGCGGATGCTCGACAGAGACTCCACCGTTCGAGCCGACAGCGCCGCGGACCGCTCCGCGATCCGGCGCGCGAAACGTTTGCTGTAGTGACCGGCCACCAGCGCCACTACGGCATCGAAGGGCAGCACGATCAGGCTCAACAACGCCAGAGTGGGATGGATCCAGAGGAGCACCGCGGGGAACACGAGCAACTGGAGAGAATTGATGATCACCGTGTTGACGATCCCGATAACCCCGGAGACCGAGGTCTCCAGGTCATCGAAGCGGGACAGGATCTCACCCGTCTCGCTGTGGTCGATGAATTGAAAATCGAGGGTTTGCACATGTCGCAAGAGCCGTGACTGGAAGTCCAGGCTCATGCCCAGCCCGACTTGTCGACCGAAGTATCCACCCGTCACCTGCACGAAACCAAGGAACAGGCTGAAACCGGCACCGCCCACGAGTAAGAATTGCAGCAGGCCGTAATCCTGGTGGGGATAGGCATCATCCAACAGGAGCTTGGTGATGTACGGGCCGGGCAGGGCCAGCACCGTCAGCAGGATCGAGATCAGCAGCGCCTGCACGAGGTACCTGCAATACGGCCGCAACAGCCGCAGAATCCGACCGAGTCCGGACATCAGCCCTGCACCTGCCGCAGTTCGGGCACCGGCGTACGACCCATCTCGCGCAGTATCCGGCGCCACACCAGTTCCAGCATTCGGCCGCTGTCCACCGAGACGCGTACTTCAGCGGCCATGCCATCGGCCAGACTCAGGCGCGCTTCGTCGAGCTCGACATCGACGGGGTACACCCCGTTGTCGCCAACGGCCTGTGCGGCGACCTCTGCCACCCGACCCTCCAGAACCCCGTACTCCAGGTGCGGATAGGCCCGTATGAAGACCCGCACCCGTTGGCCAGGCCTGATCTTCGGCCGGTCGATCTGCTGGATGAGGACCCGGGCGCTCCAGGCGTTGTCCCTGGCCAGCTCGAGAAGGGTCTCTCCGACCTGTACGCGATCGCCTGTCCTGAGTTCGAGGTCTCCTGTGAGGACGACGCCGTCGACGGGGGCGCGGATGACGGTGCTCTCGAGCTGGTGCCAGAGTGCCCGCCGCCCGGCTTCGAGCTGACTCCAGGTCCGGCGTTCCAGCTGCAGGTCGCTACGCCGCGCCTCGTTGGCCTCTAGCTGGCGCCGGGTGATGGCCAGTTCGGCTTCGGCCTGCCTCAGCGCGGCCGAAGACTCGCGCACCGGAACGAGATCCTCGAGTTCGCGACGCGTCCAACCGGCGCGGGCATGATCGCTGTAGAGCTGCTGTTCCCGCCGGACATGCTTCAGCACAAAGGCCGCCCGCTCCACATCGAGTTGCCTGGCACTCAGCACTGCTGTGAGCACGGACCGGTCGTGATCGATCTGCGAGACCAGGCGTGCACTCCGGGCTTCGCTGAGATCGAGTTCGCCTTCGACCTGCTCCAGCCGGGCTCGCGCAGCGCGGGGAGAAAGAACCATCAGGATATCTTCCTCCTCTACACGATCCCCGGCGTCCACTCGGACATCCTGCACTCGTCCCTCGATAGCACTCTTGACCAGGTGACGCGACGCGGGCCGGATAGCGCCTTCCGCTTTCACCGTGACATCCGCCTCGAGAAACCAGCCCAGAACCAGGGCTCCGGTCAGCGCCAGGGCGCTGCCTCCGAGAATCAACCATAAAAACCAGAACACGAAGCCGAATCCAAGGGACGCGAAGAGCCGTCCGGGGTGATCGTCCCGGGATTTCGGATGGGAATTCTGTGCGGTGGTCATGCCGTGTCATTGGCAAGCCCCGTGCCAGGATCTGTGCCTGCCGGCTTTTCCGTCCTGCAAACTGTTGGGCTGCACCGCGCTGTGAGCCGAGTGCCGATTCTCTGCTGCGTCCCTCGACGGCCGGTTCGGTGTTGACCTCTGCACACACCCATGGCGCCGAAACACCACGGCCGGATCGGTGGCGCCTTCTTACATTCTGCTGACGATGACTGTCCTGCCGACCATCATTTATGACGGCGAGTGCCGCTTCTGCCTCTGGAGCATGAGGAGGATCCGCCGGTGCGCCCGTGAAGGACAGTTCGAGTACCTGCCACGACAGGAGCCGGGCCTGGATGAGCGCTTTCCCCTTCTGGCACATTCGGACTTCAACACGGGATTGCGTCTGATACAGCCTGACGGCACGGTGCATGTGGGCGCCGACGGCGTGTACGAGATCTACCGCATGCTGCCGCCCTACCATCTCCTGGCCTGGATCTATCGACTGCCGCTCTGCCGGCAGCTGTGCCGCCTGGCATACACCGCGGTGGCGCGGAATCGCCACCGACTCGGTCGTGTGCACGACGATCTGGTCTGCGATGACGAGACCTGCTCGATCCCCTTCGGAGACAGACAGAGTAACTGACAAAGCCCTCGATCCCCTCGCTGGCTGATTGCTGCGCCTCCGTTGATCTCTCTGGAAGTGTCCATTTTCTCGATTTTTATCTGTTTTCTCCAATATTATGCGGGCGGGCGACCATTCTATCCGTACTATTACGGACAAAGTGAGAATGATTCCTCGAGGAGTAGCGTATGCTCGCCTTGTCCCTGGGACTGCTTTTTGTCATGGCTACCACGGCCGCCCTGCTGGCCGATATGGAGCGGAAGCGCCGAACGATCGTCGATCTTCTCGATCAGCTGTCGCCACTGGTGGCGCGCAGCCGACGCCTTGCCATGGCCAACCTGCGGCGTCTCAGCCGCAGCCCGGTGCAGGCCTACACCCTGATCGACGCCCTGGAACGCGAGATCGGTCTGGTGGAAAGTGAGCATGACGTCCCCCCCCCCTGACGATACCCGCCGCAGATCGCTCTTCGCCGGTGCCCGGCTGGCCGGACTCGAAGAGCGGGTCCGGACGGTAGTGGATTCCACCGCCGCCACCGAGGCTGAGCCGGCTGCCCCGGACCCTGACACTGTCACACAGGACTCGGCTGCCAGCTAGCTTCCCGTGACCGAAGCCGTCCCCACCGCGCTCATCATTCTCGACAAGGGCAAGGCCCAGTCGGTTCTGCGCTGCCTTGTCTCACTGATCTTCAACTTTCGTTACGGTCTGCGCACCGTCGAAGCCGGCTCCTTCGAGGAGGCGCGCCAGTGGATGGGCGGAGGCAGCCCGAACGACCTCCGCTGCGTTGTCCTCATTCAGAAGCAACACCTGGGCACCGACGTCGGCATCTCCGCCTTCAACCTGCGCGACAATGCGCTCTTCGCCCTCGTTCCCAAAGCCCTGGCACCGCGATACATGCAACAGACCAAAGGCCTGCGAAACGGCCATGTGGTGACCTGGGAGACCGCTTTCCGCGACAGTGGCCGCAGCCTGGGTCAACTGATCGGTCAGCAACTTGAAAAGTCAGGGCAGACCCGACCTCTGGCCGGGCTTGACGCCATTGCTGTAGATCGGCGACACGAATTCGTCGAGCGTCGACTGAAGGGCATCGATTCGCTGCCGTCGCTGCCGGGTACGATCAGCCGCATCCTCGAATTGCTCGCCGATCCCGAGGTCACCGCTGAACAACTCGAGCGTGTCGTGCTACTGGATCCCCCCATCGCGCAGCGCCTGTTCTCCGTGGCCAGTTCCCCGGCCTTCGCCGGTCGCGGCGGTGAGATCACCAGCGTGCGCGACGCCATCGTACGCCTGGGGCTGCGTGAGGTCGCCGCCGTCGTCATGCAGGCCAGCCTCGCCGGGGGGTTTCTGCGCTCCCAGGAATCCCTCATCGATTACAAACGCTTCTGGGCACACTCGGTGGCCTGTGCCCTCACGGCCCACAAGATCGTCTCCGGCGACCTGCTGCCGTTGAAGGCGAAATTGCAGTTCCACGACTACTGGACCACCTGCCTGCTGCACGATGTAGGCAAGCTCGTGATCGGCGTGTATTTCTGGGATCATTTCGCTCTCCTGATGGGTGAAACCATCTCCTGCGGCGGATCCTTCCGCGAGACAGAACGCCGTCTCGGAGACGTGGCCGGTCATGATGAGATCGGACATCTCGTCCTCACCCGCTCCCATCTGTCTCCGTTGGTCTGCGACACCGTGAGAGACCACCATGACCTGCCGGAAGCGCCAAACCCTCTGGTCTGCCTGCTGCATGTCGCCAACGTCATCACCAAGGGATTGGGACTCAGTTTCCCCATGGAGACGGAGTCCTCCTGTCACCCGCACGTGCTCACGACTCTGGGCAATCACAGGCAGACATCGATGCCCTGGGTGAGGCGGTGGGACCCACCGTCGTCGCCCAGGTGAAGGACATGCTCAAGGACCTGAACTGAGTCGGCATGACAGTCCCCTGGCAGACAGCTTTCCCGGGGCGGCAAGCCTGCCTACTTTGCACCAGCGGTGTGCCTTCCTCGATCAGGCGAAGGATCCACAGTACTCAATGCTGCTTCTCTTCATCGGTTTGCTCCTCGTCTTCGTCTGCTTCGGCGTCATCCTGAGCGACATGGACCGACGTCGCCGACAGCTCGCCGACATGCTGGACCGTGTCGAGCCCCTTGTCGATCGCTCTCGACGTCTGCATGTGCGCAACATGCGTGGATTCAACCAGAGTCTGTTCTACACGGGGAATGTGCTCGACCAGCTCGACCACGAGGTGACTGCGCGGGAACGCGAAAAAGGCTGTGCTCCGCCGCCTGACAAGGCCCGTTTCTCTCTCCGTCCTGGCCGCCGGTTCCGGGATCTCGACCAGCGGATCAGTGCCCTCGAGGCGGTATTGCACGCCGCAGCGGCCCCTCCCGACACGGGGTCAGATTCGCCGGACGTCGCTCCTCCAGCTGACGCCTGAGCCACGTCCCGTGGCCAGGCCGGGCTCTTTTTTCTCACCGAAGTTGTTGTATCTTATCACCTTGGCATAGTTGTCCCCTACACCTGGCCACGGAGCCTTTCCCTTGCCCGCGCGCCCGAACATCCTTTTTCTGCTCTCCGACGAGCATTCTCACCGGTTCCTGTCCGCTCGTTCGACAGCAGACGGCGGCGAGCCCTGCCGCACGCCGACACTCGACGGCCTGATCGGACAGGGAGCTCACTTTGCCACGGCATACTGCCAGATGCCGCTGTGCACTCCCAGTCGCATCGCCATGCTCTGCGGCCGCCACGCTCACCGTAGCGGCGCCTGGAGCAACAGTTCGATCCTGCCTCCCGAGTTGCCCACCTTCGCCAGCCATCTCGGTGCCGCCGGATATGCTACCTGCACCGTCGGCAAGATGCATCTTGGCGGGTCACGTCAGTACGGCGGCTTCCAGCACCGACCGTACGGAGATTTCGGTGGCCCGTGCGGGCACCAGTTCGATCCCCTGCACTCCTACCAGGTGGACGACTCACTGCCGGGTATGGACATGCGCTCGCGCACGGTCGATGCCGGTCTCAGCGAAGTCCCCGAATCCCAACTGCAGGAAAACGCCGTCGCCCGGGAGTCACTCGCGTGGCTGCGCGAACATCGTCACACCCATCCTGAGCAGCCATGGCTGCTGATGTCCTCGTTCAGCCGTCCCCACTTCCCGCTGACGGCGCCACCACGACACTTCGACCGTTACTGGCCCGAGGGTGCCACCGAACCCCGTGTCGGCGGTGGCGTGGGTGACAGCGCCGAGCATCCGATGACGCGGGGCGCCATCTCCGGTTTCCGCACGGATGAGATCGAGCCAGAGGAAGGCAGGAAGGCCCGCGCCGCCTACTTCGCCTGTGTCGATTTCCTCGACGAGCTTCTCGGCGACTACCTGGCACTGCTCGAACACGACGGCCTGCTCGACAACACCGTCATCGTCTACGCGTCCGACCATGGCGAGATGGCGGGTGAACATGGACTCTGGTGGAAGAACACGTGGCATGAGGCGTCGGCCCGTGTGCCGCTCATCATCTCCACCCCCGAGCACCGCCGCGGCGAGTTGCCGGCACGGCAGATCGATGACCCGGTCAGTCTGGCCGACCTGTTTCCCACATTCTGCGGCTTCGCTGACATCGACCCGGCCGATGATCTCGACGGCGTCGATCTGTCCACTGCTGCCCGGGGGGAGACCTGTCCCGGACTCGATGAGCGCCCGGGCGTTTACACGGAGGCGCCGATACCGCGCTGGGGGGACGGCACGGAGTTTCGCATGCTGCGAACCAGGCAGCACAAGTACGTCGCATTTCGTGGTTGTGCGGATCTGGCTTTCGATATTACCGACGACCCGCTCGAACAGAAGAATCTGTTGTCCAGTGCCGATACTAGTGATCGGGAGGCGACCATGAATGACTTGCGCGAACTGGCCCTGGACGGGTTCGATTTTGACACGTCGGAGGCCCTGCGCCTGCGCCAGATCACCGAGTTGCGCTCGCGCTACCCCGCGCGCGTGCAGCCAGAAACTCCCAACCAGGTCCTGCGCGGTGATGGCCGTCTGGTGGAAGCCGACGCCCCGTTGTACGACCCCACAGTGGTCAGCTCCCGTACGGATGCTGACTTCGACCGCTAACGCCTAACCGGGCTGAACCACTCCCGTGCTCTGGATCCTGGTCACTGTCTTCGTCGGGTTCATCGTCATCATCGTGCAGCTGCTGCTGGCCTACCAGAAGCGTGCGTCACGCCTGAAGGTTGCCCAGAACCCGGTGCGCAAGCAGATCAGCGACCACAAGAAGAAGATCGAGGAGCTGGCCGAGGGCGTGCGCAATATGGCCAACGAAGGCCTGGTCCAGCTCAAGGAGGATCTGGTCGGCCTCCAGCGTCGCTCCGGACAGGCGGCCAATCTCAACGCCGAACTGGACTCGGAGGCCCAGGCCTGGGTCACCGAGCGCGAGGATGAAGAGGGAGGACTGCCTGACGATCTGTTGCTCGAGGATGAAGATGAGGCGACGCCAGAGGACGGAGAAGGCGAGGAAGAGGACGACATAGATGGGATCATCGGCGGGCGAAGAGACCCCACGCGGCGCGTCGAGAGCCACCGCGCCAACCCGGTGGAGATCGTCCGCGCCGTCCGCCATGAGTTGGAGGAGACCCTCGAATACATCGAAGGTCTGCGCACCGACGCCACCATCGTACAGCAGTCTCTGCAGTGGCTGGGACAGGAGAACGAGGGCAAAGGCAAGGGCAAAGGCAAGGGGGGGGCCAACGGCTCGTCCTGACGATGGAACTCCTGATCGGCTTTGGCGGCGGCTGCGTCTTTCTCCTCGTCCTCAGCCTCGTCCTGCGTGAGACCACGGAGCAGCGGCTGCGGCGGCTGCGTGTCGAGTTGATGCAACTGCGTTCGCAGGTGCGACTGCTCGAGGATCGCATGAAGACGTATCAATCGGTCCGCTCGCAGGTCCGCGAGGTGTTGCAGCGGATCGACAGCCGCAAGCTGAGCGCCAACGACTCCATCAAGAACATCTACGACAAGCTGGCCGAACTCCATCTGCTGTTGCGCGAGGAGGAGATGCCGGAGATGGAGAGCGACAAAGAAACCGAAGCTGAGGAGGTGAACGCCTGAGTATGCAATACCGACGTTTTGGCAAGACGAGCTGGCAGGTCAGTGAAATCGGCATGGGAGGATCGTGGTTCTACGGGCGACCCGAGTTCGGCCTGCAGCCCGTCTCCTACGGCGTCGGTATGGTCGAACGGGCGTTGGAGCTCGGCATCAACTACTTCGACACCGCCCCCCTGTACGGGAAGGGACGCAGCGAAGAGGTGTACGGCCACGCCCTCAAGGGGATCGACAAGGACAGATATTTCCTGGCGACCAAAGTCGGCTACTTCCCGGAACCCTTCGACTACACGCGTGATACGGTGCTGCGCGGCTTCGAGGCCAGCCTCAAGCGGCTGCAGCGCGACCACGTGGACTTGATCCAGATCCACGAGTCCGAACAGGCCGGGTGGGACGGTGTCTTTGGCAAGGGCCGCACTCTCGAGGCCCTGCGCGAGATCCGCGAACAGGGACAGGCGACCCACATCGGTCTCACCGGATCCGACCTGGGTCTGATGGCCCGCATGCTGCGCGAATGTGATGACTTTGTCTCCGTCATCACTTTTCTCAAGTATGACCTGCTCGTGCAGGACGCCAGACACGAGTTGATTCCCGCTGCCGCCGAGGCCGATGCGGCCGTCATCCTGGCCTCGCCGCTGCACTTCGGACTGCTCGGTTCCAAGCGTGACCACTGGCGTGAGGAAGGTCGCTTCGAGGATCTCTGGGAGAAACAGGAACGTGTTGAGGCAGTGCTTGCCCGTCACGGCATCGACTCCACCATCGACGCGGGGCTGCGCTACCTGCTGTCGGACCCGCAGGTCGGCATGCTGCTGTCAGGTGTGGCCACCGTCGAGGAGCTGGCGACGTCTGTGGCCGTGTCGGACGGGCAGTTTCTGAGTCCGGAGCTGATCGCGGAAATCGAGGCGGTCTGACCATGTCCGTAACCCACGTCGGCTTTATCGGCCTCGGACACATCAGCATCCACGCCCACCTTCCCGGACTGGCCCCGCTGGTCGAGGCGGGCGATGTCGAGTTCAGCGCCTTCTGTGACATCAGCGAGGAAGCCCTCGCCGAGCAGGCCGCCGCCTTCGGCGCCCGGGCAACCTATACCGACCATCACGAAATGTTCGAGCGCGAACAGCTCGACGCCCTCTACATCAACCTGCCACCGACGCTGCACACCGACCAGATCACCGGCGCCGTCGACAGGGACATCGCTGTCTTCGTCGAAAAACCCGTCAGCCTCGACATGGCCCAGGCCGTCGAGTTCTCCCGTCAGGTCGAAGCCTCCGGCGTCGTTTCTCAGGTGGGCTTCATGAGCCGCTACTACCCGTCGGCGGAGAAGGTGGTCGAGCTGCTGTCCGAGCGCACTCCACGCCACGTGCAGATCAACCTTTTCTACGGCGGCAAGCCCATTCGCTGGTGGACGAGCCGCTACGAAGAGTGCGGCGGCTCCTTCGTCGAGAACACGATCCACATGGTCGATCTGGTCCGCTACTTCCTCGGCGACATCGCCGACGTCTCCGCCTTCTACCACTGGCGGGCTCGCGGCGAGGGGCCCGAGATGATGAACATGCCCCATGTCTACGAAGTGAACTACCGCTTCGCTTCCGGCGTGGTCGGCTCAGCTACGACCTCCCGGGTCCTGACCGATGCGGACGGCGCCGGCCGCCGGGAGGTCGTCATCGTCTGTGACGACGCCTTGATCGAGTGGTCCACCGATCGCGTCGTGGTGAACGGCGAGACCGTGTGGCACGAAGAACCGCAGGGACGTGCCGCCTTCGCCCTGCAGGCGCAGGCCTTCGTGGCCGCCGTCAAGGCCGGTGACCCTTCCCTGATGCGCAGCCCGTACGGCCCCAGTCTCAACAGCCTGGCTGCCGTCCTCGGCGCCAATGCCTCGGCCGAACGTGACGGCCAACGTCTGAGTCTGGCCGATGTACAATCCGGAAACATCGTCTGGGACCCCATGCACTGCGCCGGCCACGGGACACCGACGCTGGACTGATCTATCTCGGTGGCACCACGTTGCGTACACCCCGCTGAGCCAGTTGCGCGACAGACCACATATCGTCCCCCGTCCACCTCAGCGTATACTCGTCGACCCGTTCGGCGCCGGGCCTGTCTTCGGTCCACGGCTCACGCTGCTGGATCTCGAGAGCTACAGGACTGTCCGCTAGCAGCGGATCGATCTGACCGAAACTCGCCACAGCCTGCTGGATCGATTCACGAATCAGTGCGCGTGCATCCACCGGGGCCAGATGGATCGCACACTGTTCCGACAGCCCCTCTTTCACCGCCGCCGTCACGATTCCGGAGACCCACGCCTCTGACTCCGTGCAGGCGTGTGAATCGCCGCTGGTGTAGATCCAGGGCACACCAAACTGTCCGCACTGATACGCTGCGTACTGCATCTCGCCGATCTCGCGGCCATTCACTCGATAGACGGTCCCGTCACGCGACATCGTGTGCGCCAGACAGGCGTTGGGCGTGCCGGCCATGGCGTGCATCCCCACCTGCACGAGCGCTTCGGCCGACGGACCGAATCCAGGCAAGGTGCGGGGTCGCATCGTGCCACGTGCGATCTTCACGCCTGAGATGAGCTCCTCCACCAGGATGGTCCGCCCGGCGCCGTGGCCGTCGTTGATGATGACCTCTTCGACCCCGGCGGCGAACAGCCCCTCGGTGGCAGCGTTCACCTCGCCGGTGAGCAGGCGCTGGATCTCGGCGCGGTCGTAGACCCCACGTGCCAGGGCGGCGTCGTCGCGTTTGCGCGGGTCCCACTCGTCGACGCCGGCGACACCCTCCATATCGGTGACCATGTAGACTGACTTCAGAGCCATGACGGTTTCACTCGGCTGTGTATCCTCCATCGACGGGCCAGGCTGCACCGACAACGAAGGAGGCTTCATCAGACGCCAGGAAGGTGATGACGCTGGCGATCTCCTCTGGCCGCCCCAGGCGTCCCATGGGGTGCAGCGACTTCATCGTCTCGTGCACCTTCTCGTCGGCCGTGACATTCGCCGTGAGGGCGGTGTGGACGAAGCCGGGACAGACGGCGTTCACACGGATCCCTTCCCGGGCCACCCGCACACCCAGATCCCGCGTCAGTTGCAGAACCGAGCCCTTGCTCTGCGGATAGGGGCTGAAGCCGTCGGAGAATGGCAGACACGTCGGGTATCCCACCAGCGACATGATGGAGCCCATGTTGACGATGGCGCCGCCACCGGACTCACGCATGGCCGCCACGGCGGCATGGCACATCATCATCGTACCCTTGGCGTTCACCGCCATCACCGCGTCCCATTTCTGTTCGAAGCTGGTCCCCTCCGGGAGCGTACGCGGTGTGATGCCGGCGGAGTTCACCAGCACATCGAGGCGGCCGAAGCGCTCCAATGCGGCGCTGATGACGGCTTCTACCTCTGCTTGACTCGACACGTCCGCGGCGACCGTATCGATCTCCCCTGCTGCTTCCTCTTCGAGGCACGTCAGTCCGGCTGTGTCGACATCGGTGGCCAGCACCCGCGCCCCCTCCTCGACAAAGCGCAACACCGTCGCCTTGCCGATGCCAGAAGCCGCACCGGTCACCACAGCGGCCTTGTCCTGCAGTCGTCCTGCCATCACTCCCCCTGACACGAGAATCTGGTTTCACTGGCAGAACACGAAAGGGCGCCGGGACCCGCAGGTCCAGACGCCCGCCTTGGTCTCCGCCCAACCCGCCGACTGCACCGGCGTTGGGATCTGTGGCAGCACCACCGACGACCACGCCGGCGAGTTGTCCGCTGGCGCCACCCCCTCCGTCAGATTCACGCTCGCCGTGCCATCGGCACGCATGATGAAGATGTCCTGACTCCCGTTGCGGGACGAGACGAAGGTGATCCACTCACCGTCGGGCGACCAGCTGGGGGAGCGGTCGAGCGCGGGCTCGGTGGACAGCAGCCGCAGCCGGCTCCCGTCCGGATCCATCAGGAAGATCCCTTCCCCTTCTGGTCGCTGGGCGAAGAATGCGATCCGGCGGCCATCCGGTGACCAGGCCGGATCCCGATGTCGGCCGACGCCATCGGTAATCCGCTCCAGATCCTGGCCGTCCGTTTTTGCTCGATACAGATTGCCGAAGTTCGGTGTTCCCACCTCGCTGCGACGCCAGACCCAGAACACGATGGCCAGACCGTCCGGAGCCCATGCCGGCTGATCGAAGGAGGCCACATCACCAGGTACTATCAACGGCATCGGCAGGTGTCGGGGCACTCCACCTGCCGCGTCCACGATGTAGAGTTGGGTCTATTCGTCGGTGATGCGATTGCTGAACAGGATCTGGAACCGTCCGGCGAGAACTCGGGGTGTCGGTAGACGCCCAGTTCCGTCGTGACGATCCGTTGCCCGCCGCCGCGGCGGTTTATCATGACGATGTGCGTCGCCTGCGAACCGGCCACCGGGTTTGACACGTAGACAATTCTCTCCCCCTCCGGTGACCACGCCGGATCACTTTCCAATCCCTCGCCAAAGGTCAGTTGTGTCTGTTCCGAGCCATTGGCGTTCATCAACCAGAGTTTGTTGAACTGCCCATCGCGATTGGATACGAAAACGATCTGGCCCGGAGGCTGGGCGGCGAGCGCTCCAGAGATCATCAGCGCTATTACCAGGAAGTGTCTCATCGTGTTGCCCAAGGGAAGATCCATCGCTGACGTCAGACAGCGTCACCTGCCCCCCCGCCACCCAGCGCCTCTAGCCGCTCCCGCGACGCCTTCCCCATCCACAGCGTGCCGAAACGTCCTCCCAGATCGGCGAAGATCTCACGTGCCGCTCCGATCTCGCCCGCCTTCTGCAGCCGCTCCGCCTCATAGAAGCGCTCCGTCCCCGTCGTGATGCCCTCGGCAAACAGTGCGGCCGCCTCGGCTGCACTCGGAACCGGCACGTCCTTCAATCGCTCCAGCGCCGGCGGGTTCTCGTCCGTCAGAATCCGGTACGCCGCAGGATTGCGCTCACGGAACAGCCGGGCGCGGAAATCCTGCGTTGAACCTCCAAGGGAATCGCCGGCCTCCCGTCCCGCCGTCAGGTCCACGTCCGCCGCGACGATGCAGTCGCCATTGCTCTCGGCTTCGGCCAGGACCTGTCCTTTGGGGCCGATGATCATGCTGCCGCCGCCGCGGAAGCTGACCACCAGGTAGAGAAAGTTGTCCGCCGCCCGCGTGCGAAAAGCGGCGAGGCTGGCGTCACCGTCACCGAAGGAGGCGCCACCCATCGTACAGTGGAAGACGAGATCGGCGCCGTTCAGGGCCAGGGCCCGCGTCGTCTCCGGAAAGACCATGTCGTAGCAGATGCAGAGCCCGGTGGATCCGATCCCGGGCACGTCGAAGACTGGAAAGGAGCTGCCGAGAGCCCGGTGCCGCTCGGACAGTGTGGGCTGCACCTTGAGGTAACGGCCGATCTCGCTGCCGTCGGTGCCGATCAGCAGTGCCGTGTTGTAGACGGGTGCTCCGGGGATGGTCGCACCGTCGGCCAGCAGGTCGTTGCAGCAGACGATGGCCATGCCTCGCTCGCGGGCGACCTGGCGGAAGCCCTCGAGCATGAGCCCTTCCGCGGGCTGCAGCAGGTCGTGGACCTCCTTCCAGTGCCCCGCCTCCCACTCCAGCGTACCCAGACAGTCTTCGGGGAAGGCAACGATGTTGCAGCCCTCGTCGGCGGCGCGGTGCGCCAGCGCCACCAGGGCATCGAGATTCTCCTTCACTTTGCCCAAAGCCGCTGACGGTCCTCCGATGCGGAAGGGAATTGTGCGGTTCGCGGTCTGCGCCGCGGCGATACGAATCGACTGACTCATGGCCTCATCTCCAGGATACACTTGCCAAGGTACGACCGCAGGTTGTATCTCCCCAACCATGCGACTGTATTCCTACCTGCTGAAACTGCAGCTGCTCAACGCCCTCGTCTACCGCTTCGAATACCTGTCGGGAATCGGACGCAACCTGTTGCTCCTGCTCGGCTCGGTGTTTCTCTGGCGGACCGCCTATCGCGGCATCGATCAGGTGGCAGGTGTCACCGAGGCGCAGATGCTCACCTACACGGTGGTTGCCGTGCTGATGAGCGCCTGTTTCCACATCAGCGTGGACAGCATGTTGTTTGGCAAGGTACGCGAGGGGCAGATCGCCCTGGATCTCATCCGCCCCGTTCACCTGGTGTGGTACTGGCTCACCGAAGACATAGGCCGGTCTCTGGCGTCGATCACCCAGTTCGCCCTGCCCATCTTCTGCGTCTCCCTGATCTTCGTACAACCCCCTGTGCCTGCCAGCCTTACTTCGCTGCTGTTGTTCCTTCCCAGCTGCTGTCTCAGCTACGTGATCCTGTGGCAGCTGGGCACCCTTGTCGGTCTGGCCGCGTTCTGGGTCACGGAAATGGGCAACATCAGCACCATCAAGACCATGATGGTCTTGACTCTGTCAGGGCGGCTGGTACCGATGTGGCTGTTTCCCGCGGCCCTGGCCGATGCCTCCCGCTACCTGCCATTTCAATACACCTTCCAGGCGCCGTTGGAGATTTACATCGGCCGCGCTGTCATCACCGACGCCGTCGACATCCTCGCGATTCAGGCGGTGTGGTCCATCCTGTTCACAGTGCTCGTGCACGTCGTCTGGGTGCGGGCGCAAAGACGTGTGTTCGTGCAGGGAGGATAACCGATGCTGGCTGATATCCGGCACCATGGCTCCGTCGCCGTCCTCTACGGCCGCTTCTCCCTGTAGCGGGCCATGGAATACCCCTTCTCGCTTGTCAGCATCGTCACGGGGCTGGGTCTCAACTACATCTGGATCGGCGTCTCGCTGCAGGTCCTCGTCGAGCGTTTCCAACCCCTGTCGGGCTGGACCTTCCCGCAGTTGGCCTTCCTGTATGGTCTGAGCCTGCTGAGCCGTGGTGTCATGTCCGTGCTCTCCTTCCAGTCCCGCCAGATCGATGAATACGTCACGCGTGGAACCTTCGACGGCATGCTGCTCCACCCGCTGAACACGACGTTCTACTTTTCCTTCAACGGCATCAACGTCGTCGGCTTCGTGCACATGGCCATCGGTACCGGGTACTTCCTGTACGGCGCGCAGCTGGCCGGCTTTCTCTGGACACCGGTGCACGTCACCGAGGTCGTGCTCGTCATCATCGGCGGTACTCTCATCTACTGGTCCTATCTGACCGCGATCTCTGCTGTCGCGTTCTGGACCATGCGCAGCCAACCCCTCGTCGATGCCAGTATGGAGCTGATGATGCGCGGCACCTTCTACCCGCTCACCATCTACCCGTGGTCCATGCAGGCGCTGCTGACCTTCATCTTTCCACTGGGTTTCATCGGCTTCTATCCTGCGTGTGACTTCCTCGGCCAGAACGACAACACGTCGCTGCCCCTGGACGTGGCGTTGTGGACACCATTGGTCGGTGCGGTGATGCTCTGGCTGGCCTTGAAGGTCTTTGCTGCAGGCTTGCGCCACTACGAGAGTGCGGGGTCCTAGACTTGGCGCAGATCGAGCTCTCACACGTCCACAAGACCTTTCGCGTCACGCGCAAACAGAAGGGTCTGGGCAACTGGGACCTCCGCCTCGGCGAGTCCTTCGAGCTGTTCCGGCGCATCTACCGCATCGATGAGGTGGCATATGATCGCAGCCTCGAAGAGCTGTGCGAGGTGCTCGGCATCGCCGATCTGCTCGACGTTCCCGTGCGTCAGCTGTCTTTGGGACAACGCATGCGGGGTGAGCTTGCGGGTGCCATGCTGCACGAACCCGATATCCTCTTTCTGGACGAACCGACCATCGGCATGGACATCGAGGTGAAGGCGTCTATCCGCACCTTCATCCGGGATATCAACCGAAGACGCGGCACGACCGTGCTGCTCACGACACACGATCTCGACGATGTCGAGCAACTGTGTGAGCGCCTGATCATCATCAACGAGGGCCGTATCATAGAAGACGGGCCGCTGGCGGATCTCATCGACACGATCACTCCCTACCGCTATCTGATCGTCGAGTGTGACGCCGACGGCGGCGAGCCCCTCGCCGGCTTCGCCCATCCGCATGCAGAGATTCTCGAGACCCGCGACGACATCGTCCGCCTTCGCTTCGCACGACGCGAGGTCTCGGCGGCGGCACTGATTTCCGAGTTGTCCGCCCGCTTCCCGGTTCGCGACGTGTCGGTGCAGGAGGCGGATATCGTAGATGTGATCCGGGCGGTGTACAGCAGGAATTCGGGTGCAGAGCGATGACCCGACCCCCGCTGCTCCTCCCCACCCTCGACCTGCCCCGACCACGCCAACGTATCGTCGACGGTCGGTACCGGCGCGACCCTCGAGCCATCGCCTGTGAGGAGAGCCATGAGCGGTTGCGCCGCGTAGAGGATGTGGAGGGCTTCTTCCGGCCCGCCATCGAGGAAATTTGCCGACGCCATGGTGTTCCCACCGACCGCCTGAGGAAGTTCGCCAGGGGCTTTAACCTGGTGTATGGTGCGGGGGAAGACCTGGTGGTCAAGCTGTACTGCGGGTACTTCCCGGAGGATTGTGACATCGAGTGCGCCTCGCTGCAGGCCCTGGAAGACACCGCCGTCGCTCCCCCCCGGATCGTTGCCCGAGGCGAGCTCGAGGGCTGGCCCTACCTCGTCATGACCCGCCTGCAGGGCGTCGAGCTCAGCACGATCTGGGATGAGATCGACGAGGCGGACCGGATCCGGTTGCTGCGGGATGTGGGTGCAGCCGTCGCCGACATGCAGGCGGTAGGGATCACAGACGAACTGCGCCCCTGGATCGTCGACTGGACGGACTTCGCTGCACACCAGGCCATCGACGCTGCCGACCGTCAGTCCGAACAGCTCGCCGCCAGCTGGGTCGCGCAGATCGAACCATTCATCGCCGACCACCTGCCCCTCGTGCCGACGCAGACGACGCCGGTCCTGCTGCACACCGAGCTGGTCGATGCCGTGTGGCTCGTCCAGCAGCGGACGGGGCGCTGGGAGTTGACCGGGATCTACGATTTTGCCGACGCCATGGTCGGCGACGCCGGCTACGACCTGGCGGCGCCGCCCGTCTTCCTGGGCCGCGGCAAGGCCGATCGCCATCGCGCCTTCCTCGAAGGAGCCGGATTGTCACCCAAGGTAGCCGATGAGGCCTGGCGCCGACGCTCCCTGCTGTATCTGCTGCTGCACCCCTACTCGAATCTGGCCTGGTACATGAAGGTGGCGCCTCCACCCCCGAGAGTAACCACCCTGGAGCAGCTGGCTGACTTCTGGTTTGCCGCGTGAGACTCGTCCCCGGGGTTGTGACGACGGCGTGGGAGATGTACATCCTCTACCATGGATCGACGTCTCCCTGAAGCCACACCCGCGTGACGGAATGGCTCGACTGGCTGAGCCAGTACGCTTTTGAAGGTGGCATCGGCGGCCTCTTCGCGCTCTCCGTCATCGACTCGGTAGGTGTGCCCACTGGAGGAGGGCCGGATGTCGTCATCGCCCTGCTGGCGTCCCTCCACCCACAGACGGTGTATGCGGTAGAGCTCGTCGTTGCGGCCGTCCTGGGCTCTGCCGTCGGCTGCCTCATGCTCTACTGGATCGGCCTGCGAGGCGGTGAAGCCGGGGCCCGCCGCTTCGCCCCCGATGCGATCGCCCGTGCCCGTAGTCGACTCGAACGACACGGTGCGTGGGTCGTGTTTCTCGCAGTTCTGGCGCCGCCGCCGATTCCGACTAAGCTCTTCGTCTTCTGTGCCGGCGTTGCGGCAATCCCCCTCTGGCGCTTTCTCGCCGCCACCCTCCTGGGACGCGCCGTGCGCTACGGTGCGGGGGCGCTGCTCTATGGACAACAGGCTCTCGACATGCTACGCGACGGTTCGACGACCGTGCTGTTGTTCCTCATTCCTCCCGGGCTGCTGCTGCTCGTCTACTTCATCTACCGGCGGCGGCGACAGGACGGGAACTGACCGTGCCTTCCCCCCTCGTCAACGCCGCCCGGCGCCTGCGACGGCAGCTGCAGGATCTGACCTTCGGCCCGCCGGTCACCCACGTGTACAACCCCCTTGACTACGCTCGTGCCGCCCATGAGCAATACCTCACGCGCTGGGGCGCGGCACCGAAGAAAGTGCTTTTCCTCGGCATGAATCCCGGTCCCTGGGGTATGGCCCAGACCGGCGTCCCCTTCGGCGAGGTGACCGCCGTCAGGAACTTCGTCGACATCGACGCCCCCATCGGCACGCCGTCGCCGCTGCATCCCAGGCGCCCCATCGAAGGTCTGGCCTGTGCTCGCTCCGAGGTCAGCGGTCGTCGTCTCTGGGGGCTGTTCGCCGAGCGCTACGCCACACCGGAGCGATTCTTCGCCGAACACTTCGTCGTCAACTACTGTCCGCTGATGTTCATGGAGGCAAGCGGCCGCAACCGGACTCCGGACAAGCTGCCCGCCGCCGAGCGCGAGGCTGTCGCGGCACCGTGTGACGACCACCTCCGTCGGGTCGCAGCCGAATTGGAGCCTGAATGGGTCATCGGCGTGGGCCGCTACGCTCTCGACTGTGCCCGGCGGGCTCTGGGTGAGCAAGGGCCGCGACTGGCGACGATCCTGCACCCCAGCCCGGCGAGCCCGGCGGCCAACCGGGGCTGGGCGCCGCAGGCGACGGCACGGTTGCTCGAGCTCGGAATCTGGTAGGCGGTCACACCGCAACATGCTGGCATCGACCCCTCCCGTTCAGTATACTCGGGCCTCCTGCCTCGCCGAGGACACCTGAGATGAATGACACCGCTGCGCACAACACCCTCACCGACGAGAAGCTCTGGCACCTGCAGCACTGTCCCCTGTTTTCCGGTATCAGCCGCCAGGAAATGGAGCATCTGCGCGACGTGACCGTCATGGTCAAGCTGGAACCCGAAGACCGGATCCTGTCCGACCCCGACAACCCAAGCGCTATCTGGTTCATCAAGGAAGGGCTCATGTCGCTGACCTACGGCGACGCCGAGGGCAAGGACGCCACCGTCCTGCTGCTGGGCCCAGGGGATCTGTTCGGCGGCATGGAGGGGGCGGAGAACATCGATTACAGCCAGAACCTGTCGGCTCTCAAGCCGACGGTCCTGTGCCGCATGACCCAGGCCCAGATGGAGGGCCTGCTGAACAAGCATCCGGAGATCGGCTACCGTATCACGAAGTTTTCCTGGCGGCGCATCGCCCGGCTGCAGCAGCGCCTCGCCGAGATCATGACCAAATCGGTACGTGTGCGCCTGGCCACCATGCTCGTCAACCTCTCTACCGACTACGGCGACAACCTGCCCGACGGCGGACGTACCGTCGGTCTGACGATCACCCACGATGATCTGGCGCGCCTCGTCGGTTCGAGCCGCGAGATGGTCAGCAAGGTCATGTCCTCCTTCCGCGACGAGGAATTCATCCGCTCGTCCCGCAAGCAGATCGACATTACCGACCTGCCCGCCCTGCAACAGCTGGCTGAAGCCTGACGCCCAGACTGCTGCATGCTCGAACTGACGCAGGTCACGCGCTCTTTCGGCGCCACCGTCGCAGTGCAGCCCACGGATCTGTCCGTGCGCCCCGGGGCCACCACGGTCCTCATCGGCCCTTCCGGCTGTGGCAAGTCAACGCTGCTGCGCCTCATGATCTACCTCATCACGCCGGACCGCGGCAGCGTACGCTTCGAAGGCACCGAGTTCAGCGATGACGACGTTTTGCCCCTCCGTCACCGCATGGGGTACGTCATCCAGGACGGCGGGCTGTTCCCGCACCTGTCGGCGGCGGACAACGTCGCCCTTCTGGCCCGCCATCTCAGCTGGGACGAAGCACGTGTAGCCACCCGCCTCGACGAACTGGCCGAGCTCACGCGATTCCCCGCCGACGGCTTTCAGCGATTCCCGGCGCAGCTGTCCGGGGGGCAGCGTCAGCGCGTCAGCCTCATGCGGGCGTTGATGCTCGATCCCGATGTCCTGCTCCTCGATGAGCCTCTCGGCGCCCTCGACCCGATCGTCCGCTCCGAGCTGCAGGTCGACCTGCGCGACATTTTTCGCACGCTGAACAAGACCGTCGTCATGGTCACCCATGACATGGGCGAAGCCGGTTTTTTCGGTGATGTCATCGTCCTGATGCGGGATGGCGCCATCGTGCAGCAGGGCACGCTGGCACAGCTGATCAACGAACCGACAGACGACTTCGTCGAACGGTTCATCCGAGCCCAACGCACAGCGCACCACGTGCCGGATGAGGCCGCCGAGTCGTGAGACACCTCTGCCTGCTGCTGCTGCTCGCCTCCGCCGTGAGCGCCCAGACCGTGACTGTAGGCTCCAAGCCTTTCACCGAATCGGTCATTCTTGGCGAGATCCTCACCCGCCTGGCGCAGGACGCCGGTGCCGTCGCCGAACACCGGCGCGAGCTCGGCGGCACCCGCGTCTTGTGGAACGCAGTGTTGCGCGGTGATGTCGATATCTACCCGGAGTACACCGGCACGATCTCCCAGGAAATCCTCGCTGGCAAGGACGTGGGGCCCGGTGAAGATGCCCTGCGCGCCGCCGTGGAAGCCGAGGGACTGCGTATGGGACATCCCATCGGCTTCAACAACACGTACGCCATCGGCATGCGAGACTCGGTGGCGGAGCACTTCGGTATCCGTACGATATCAGACCTGCGGGCTCACGACGCCCTCATCTTCGGCTTCAGCAACGAGTTCATGGACCGTGCCGACGGCTGGCCTTCGCTGCGCTCCGCCTACGGGCTGCCACAGGTCGATGTCCGGGGTCTGCAGCACGATCTGGCGTACCGGGCGCTGGAGTCTGACGACATCCACGCCATGGATCTCTACTCGACGGATGCCGAGATAGACTACTATGGATTGCGGGACCTGGTTGACGACCTCGAGCACTTCCCTGTCTACAACGCCGTCCTCATCTACCGGCCGGATCTGGCGTCTCGCGCGCCGGACGTTATCGCCGCCCTGCAGCGTCTGGAGGGAGCCATCGATGGCGGCACCATGTCGGGTCTCAACAAGCGCGTCAAGATCGATCGTGTCTCGGAGAGCCGTGTGGCCGCGGACTTTCTCGATGCGTCGCTGCGGGTGACCACCACCGTGGAGGAAGTCACGATTCTGGCGCGGCTGTTGCAGCGCACCCGGGAGCACCTGACTCTCGTCGTGTTGTCCCTGGCTGCCGCCATCCTGATCGCGGTGCCCCTGGGCATCCTGTCGGCGCGACACGAACGACTGGGGCAGTTCATCCTCGGTATCGCTGGTGTCATCCAGACAATCCCGGCGCTGGCCCTGCTCGTCTTCATGATTCCTTTCGTCGGCACGCAGGAACCGCCTGCCATCTGTGCCCTGTTTCTGTACTCCCTGCTGCCCATCGTTCGCAATACCTACACCGGCCTGACCGACATCCCCGCCCAACTGCGCGAATCGGCCGAAGCTCTGGGACTGCCGTCCGGCGTTCGTCTGCGACAGGTGGAACTGCCGCTGGCTTCACGCGCCATCCTGGCCGGCATCAAGACCTCCGCCGTCATCAACGTCGGCTTCGCCACGCTGGGTGCGTTCATCGGTGCCGGCGGCTACGGTCAGCCGATCCTCACCGGTCTGCGGCTCGACGACATGAGCCTCATTCTGCAGGGCGCCGTACCGGCCGCCGTTCTGGCGCTGCTCGTGCAGGGTCTGTTCGAACTCTCTGAGCGCGTCTTCGTCCCCAGGGGACTGCGCCTTGATCCGGTCGACTAGCCGGACAGGAGGAGGGGACGTCATCCCTCGATTCCGTGAAGTCCCAACCGACTCAGACAATCTGAGACTGGTCGCCGCCCGCCTCCGCGGACCGCGAACCGATCTTGCCGCCGATGTTCGCACCGGCCTCACGGCCTCGCCCAGGTGGCTGCCCTGCCTCTATTTCTATGACGAGGCGGGGTCACTGCTGTTCGAGCAGATCTGCGATCTGCCCGAGTACTACCCGACCCGTACCGAGCGTGCCATCCTGGAAGCTCACGCCGATGACCTCGTGGCTCATGTGGGCCACTCCGTCGACCTCGTCGAACTGGGCTCGGGCTCGGCCAGCAAGACACGCTTGATCGTCGAAGCCCTGCTGCGACGTCACGGACAGCTGCGCTTCATCCCCGTCGACATCTCACGCTCCATTCTGGAGGAGAGTTCGCTGGCTCTCGTCGAGGAATACGCCGATCTGGAAGTCCTGGCCATCGCTGGTGAGTACGACGACGGCATGGCCTTTCTGCAGCAGGAGGACGGCCCACCACGGCTCATTCTCTGGCTGGGATCGAACGTGGGCAATTTCGTGCGGGCCGATGCCATCCATTTCCTGCAGCGCCTGCATACCACCATGCGCCCCGGCGACCAGCTGCTGGCCGGCATCGACCTGCGCAAGGATCCCGCCGTGCTGATCGCGGCATACGATGACGCCGCCGGGGTCACCGCTGACTTCAATCGCAACCTGCTGGTGCGCATCAACCGCGAGCTGGGAGGCCACTTCGATCTGCAGGCCTTCCGCCACGAGGCCCGATGGGACGATGACGAAGGCCGTGTCGAGATGCACCTTGTCAGCGTCGGCGAGCAGTCGGTGCGCATCGATGACCTGGACCTGGATCTGACCTTCGCCGACGGCGAGAGCATTCACACGGAGAATTCCTACAAGTATTCGGTGCAGGAGATCCAGACCCTCGCCACGGGGGCCGGCTTTGTCGTCGACAGTCAGTGGTTTGACGAGGATCACCGTTTCAGTGTGAATCTGTGGAAACCGGAGTGATTGGTAACCGATGTTGATCGTCGATTCTCATCTGGACATCGCCTACAACGCCCTCACCTGGGACCGGGACCTGACGCAGAGCATCCGGCGCATGCGCGAGTCGGAGGCCGGCATGCCGGAGAAGGGCCGCGGCCTCAACGTGGTCAGCTTCGAGGAGCTGCGCCGCGGTGAGATCGGCCTGTTCTTCGTCACCATGTGCTGTCGGGTCGCATCCCATGGCAAGCGATTCCCCGGTGTGCGCACTCAGGACATGGCCTACGCCAGTGACCGCGGTCAACTGGCCTACTACCGGTTGATGGAGCAGAAAGGCTGGCTGCGTCAGATTCGCAGCGCACCCGCGCTGCGGACCCACCTGCAGGCGTGGGAGGCCGACCCGGTGCACTGTCCTCTGGGCTTCGTGCTCACCATGGAAGGTTGTGACGGCATTGTCGACGACGATCAGGTACCCGAATGGTGGAGTGAGGGCCTGCGCGTCGTCAGTCTCTGTCACTACGGGGTCAGTTCCTATGCCCACGGCACGCAGGCGCCGGGCGGACTGACGCCTCGAGGCGCTCCCATGCTGAGGGCCCTGGAGAGAGCCGGCATGATGCTCGACCTCAGCCACCTGGCAGAGGCGGCCTTCTGGGAGGCCCTGGACGTGTTCGGGGGGCAGATCCTGGCGACCCACAACTGCGTGCGGGCCCTGTGTGATCACGACCGCCAGTTCGATGATGACCAGCTCAGGGCAATCATCGGCCGACAGGGCGTCGTCGGTGTCGCCTTCGACGACTGGATGCTGTCGCCGCTGTGGGACAGACAGGCTCAGGACAACACGGGGATCACCCTGGAGACCGTCGTCGATCACATGGATCACATCAATCAGCTGGCCGGCAACTGCCGGCATGCCGCCATTGGCACCGACCTCGACGGCGGCTACGGCAAGGAGCAGTCCCCCGCTGATATGGACACCATTGCCGACCTGCAGAAGATCCCCGACATCCTGACCCAGCGTGGGTACAGCGACGACGACATCGCCACCATGATGCACGGCAACTGGCTGCGTCTTCTCGAAGAAGGACTGCCCGCCTGATGCCGCCTGATGCTCGGGCTCACTTCATCGTTCTTGCTGACACGCACTATCACCCGGCGGCGCCGAAGGACTTTGCGCCGCCCAAGCTGCTGACGCGCGCCCCGGAGATCCTCGCCGCCACAGTACCTGCGGTGAACGCGCTGTCTCCGGAGTTCATCATCCATGTGGGTGACCTGCTCTGCGGCGGCGGCTCCTTCGATCTCACCCCCAAGCAGTACGAGCATTCGCTGCAGGATGTGGCTGCTACCTACGCGGGGTTTGACGCGCCCCTTCACTGTGTACCCGGCAACCACGACTGCGACGCGCAACAGTACCGGTTTGGCGATTTCGCCCGCACTTTTGGCACGCCGGGCATCTTTGACGTCGTCGATGTGGCTCCACGGCTGCGGTTGGCCCGGGCTCACATCTTCCGTGACGGCGAAGCCGGTGGCGGCACCTGGACAGACGCTCTGGACGAGGCCCTCCGTGCCGCCGACGCCGAGGCCCGGTCCGAATCGACCGTTCTCCTGCTCATGCTGCACTCGTGGGTACACGCAGGAGTGGGTGCACCTGACAAGGGTATCATCACGAACGCGGCGCAACTGCAGACGACGCTTGCCGAGTGTCCGGCGGTGGCTGCCACCTTCAGCGGCCACCGCCACACGAATCGCGTACGTCTGTTCCGCGACTACGTGTGCATTGACACGGCCTGCCTCATCGGCTACCCCCTCGGCTTTCGGCAGATCACCATCACCGACGACGGCTGGCTGACGAGTCGCTGGCATACCCTCGACCTGCCCGAGATCCTCGCGACCTCGTCACAGCTGGCCGACGAAGAGCACAACCACCGCTGGGAGGGGGAGGTAGGCGACCGCGATACGACGGTCGTGCTGCCGAGGGCCAGATCAACCTGGAGCCCATCGGGTAGTTGACCGTCCCGCGCCGCTCACCGTACAATGGTGGAGCATCGCGTGTCGCGCCTCCCCATCGCCCGTCCGCCTCCATGTCGAACGCCACCTTCCTGCGTCAGGTCCCGCTCTTCGACTGCCTCGGCGATCCCGAGGTCGAAGCTCTTGCCGAGTTGACCTTCTCGCGCACTTTCGACAAGGGGCAGCTCATCATCCTCGCCGAGGAATCGGGCGACACGCTGTTCATCATCCGCGCCGGTCAGGTGAAGGTCAGCCTGATCCACGAAGACGGGAAGGAGTTCATCCTGTCTCTTCTGGGTGAAGGTGAGGTCTTCGGCGAGTTGTCATTGCTCGATGACCGACCGCGCTCGGCCAACGTCACGGCCATGGTCAAGACCGAGCTGATGATGCTCAAGCGCTCCGATTTTCTGCGTCTGGTCGAACGCGTACCACAGATTGCCGTGTCCCTCCTCGAAGAGCTGGCTTCGCGCCTGCGGCGCACCGACGATCAGGTCGAGGGCCTCGCCCTGCTCGACGTCCATCACCGCGTCGCCAAGACGCTGCTGCGCATGGCCGAGGATGGCGGGCAGAAATCACCCGAAGGCATCCTCATCCGTCGACGGCCCACACACCAGCAACTGGCCAACATGGCGGGCACGACTCGCGAGACCGTCACCCGCGCCCTCAAGCAGTTGCAGGACGAGGGGTACATCCGTATCAGTGGCCGTCAGATCCTCATTCTGGGCGATGCTTCGGCAGGCGATCTGCCTGCTGACGAAACGTGACGTGACCGCCGTCGTTGTCGGCCACGACTCGGGAACACCGATCCGCATGGTGTACACCGAATCGGGCCGGGACCGAGTCGGGAGCACGGTCCTGCTGCTCCACGGCCTGTTCGATCACCGGGGCACGTGGTCTCTGCTGACACCGGCCCTGGTGGAAGCGGGATTTCGTGTCGTCGTCCCGGACCTTGTCGGTTTTGGCCACAGCAGCCGTCCGCGGCTCCTCGAACGCCCTCCCGAGGAACGGTACAGCCTGGACATGCAGGTGGGATTCCTGCGCAACTTCATCCGCGAGCTCGAACTCGACGATCTCGTCATCATCGGCAACTCCCTCGGCGGGGGTGCTGCTCTGCGTTTGCTGTGCACGCCGTGGCCCTCGGCTCCACGGCTGCGCGGCCTCGTCCTCGAGGCCGCCGCCGGGCATCCTCAGCCCCTGCCCCCGCTCCTCCAGTTGCTGATCGGCTGGCCAGGCCGCCTGCTGCTGCTGCCGTGGGTTCACAGACTGGCCCTGGCCACGGGGTTGGCCCGCTTCCTGACGCGACGAACCTACCGACGGGCCTTCTACGACAGCAGTGCGATTCCGCCGGAACTGGTCGACGACGCCCTGGATTCCCTGCGCCTCCCGAACACACTGTACTGCTACCGTGAGTCGGTACGGAATATGGTACCCGAAGACGCCGCCGCCTTTCCCGCGCGTTACGCGGACATCGACGTACCGACGCTGATTCTCTGGGGACGGGAGGACCAGATCGTGCCACCTCTATTCGCCCTGCTCTTCGAGGAGTCGATTCCCCGGTCGACGCTGCACGTGTTCGATGAGTGTGGGCATGCACCGCACTTGGAACTTCCCATCGAGACAGCCGTCGTCATTCGTGACTGGATGCGTCGCCACACCGCCTGAGAATGGATCTTTTTGTGGAGCACAATATCGGCCCAGACGGCGTTCGCTTCCGCGCCTTTTTCGGCGTTCTGTTCTTCATCCTCTGCCTCGGCATCATGGCGCTGCTCACGGTGGCGGGCGCCCCCCTCATCCTGCGACTGGGTGTCTTTCTCCCCGCCTGGATCTGCACGTTGTCGTCGCTGCAGGCAGCCGGTGGCACGTGCGTCTTTCTCGCGGCCAGGGGGGGCCGCACCACCGAGTTGGGAACACGGCGTATTGAAGACGACGAAGAACGCCAGTACTTCGCCCGCCGTGCAGGGCGAATCCAGCTGCAGGCCATCGGTTCGGCCCTGTTGCTGACGCTGCTTCTCGTGACCGTATCGGTGCTCATCCCCTGGCGGTTGCCGATCGACGGCTAGGCCTGCCGCCGGCTCGTGGAACGCACCCCTCGCGGGAGAGTCTCCGGGCTAAGTGTCCTGCCCCTCACGGCTGACGAAGGCGTAGGGATCGGCCCGTATGGTCGCCTCCCCCCGGTCCCACATGGTCCGCGCCTCCAGCAGATGGGCCTGGGCATCGAGCACCGACCCGACGCGCAGACCGTCGTCCCGCAACAGATCTGCCAGCCGGTCGTAGCGTTGCACCCAGCCGGCGAACGCGTGTCGCCTGCAGCTGATCTCGTGGTGCTCTGGTCCCAGCTGCAGGCTGTACTTCACTTCATCACCAAACAGGTAGGGAGCAGCGGCCAACTCCTCCACACCGTGCATCGAAGTATTCGGTCGCAGGCCGCAACCGAGAAACAGCAGCTGACCGTTCAGGTGGCGAAGCTTTCGCAAGGGCGACCGTGCTCCCACCGGGGTTCTGTCCAGATGATGGTCTGCCACGATGGACGCCGCCCGGGGACCTGTGGCACAGACCGAATGTGTTGGTGACCCGGAGCGCACCGTTCCCCCGCGCCTGCGGAAATGTTCCGGAATCGTACCGATGCAGCTGGGCGTCGTGTCGCGATCAAAGCGCGTCTGGTCAGCGTGAACGGTGGCGTAACTAAGTGCCGGCAGCAGCAGCGTACCCTGGGGGCCGAGAGCCCGCAGCAGTCCCTGAATCACCGTCTCGGGCCCCCCTTCGACGCGAGCCGATGGCCCTGCCGTCAGTGACGACAGCGAAGAATGCACGAGGAGGACACCCCCCGGGCGTACACCGAGGGCCGATACGGCGTCGGCGATGCGGGCCGATGTCGGTGCGTGAGCCTGCGTCACTCCGACGGCAGGTCGATCAAGAAACGGGCGCCCTCATCAGCGCCCGCTTCGGCAGACAGGGATCCGCCACACCGTTGGGCAATCCGGCGTGACACCGGCAGGCCCAGCCCCACGCCGGGTCCGCTCTTGGCACTGCGGCCGACGGCGAAGATGCTCTCCACCTCATCGGCTGCCACACCGGGACCATCGTCCTCGACGGCGATGCACACGCCGCCTTCGTGTCCGGTTGTTGTCAGACGGATCGTGCCGCCGTCAGTACCGTTGGCGCGATCGATCGCCTCGCGTGCATTCTGCACGAGATTGACCATGACCTGCAGCAACTCTCCCGGATGGGCGATCACGAGGGGCAATCCATCACTCAGATCGGCGATCAACAGGATGTTCTCCCGCTCGCAGCGATAGCGGCAAAGATCCACCGCTTCCGCCGCCAGGCCGTTGACGTCGAGGGGGCCGCGCTCCTCCCGCATGTGGGCGGACATGGAGTGTAGCCGGCGCGCCACCGACAGCGCCGTCCCGGTCCAGGTGTGCACGGTCCGGGCCCGCGTGCGCAGCTCGTCTATGTCTGGAGCTGCCTTTGACGACTCGTCATCCAGGGCCTCCAGCAGGAGCTCTTCATAGCCATTGACGACGCTGAGAGCATTGTTCAGCTGGTGGGCCACACCCCCGGCAAGTTCGCCGAACACATCGAGTCGCTGGCGTACGCACAGGGCGTCGAGCCATTCCTGCTCACTGCTCATGGACCTTACGGTAGCCACACGGCCCGTCGGCCACAACTGTGTGAACCCTGTGCCTTTTGAGGCGTATACACTGGTGTGAGTCCCATGTGATCTTCCGCCGGGAGCCTGTGTATGCATCTGTCCATCGTCGTCATTCTTCTGACGGCCGTCACCGTCAGGGCCGCCGATCCCGCCACTGTACATCTGATTCGGCGCGCCGGCCACCTGCCACAGGCCTGGTATGTCGAACAGGCCCGGCAGTGGCAACAGCAGTTGACCGACCATCCGGACGACTCCCGTGGCTGGTACAGCCTGTATGTGGCCAGGCAATACAGCGGGCCCCGGGGGCGGGCGGATCTGTCGCCGGTTCTCGAGTCGATGGCGCGCCACGTCCCCTCCAGTTGGGAACTGCCCTACCTCCGGGCTCGGGCCGAGACCGACCGCCAGCGGAAGGTGGCTTTTCTTGAACAGGCGCTGGCGCGCTGTGGCCACTGCGGCGAGGTCATCGAAGACCTCGCCCTCGAACGTGAACTGACCAGCGATCGCGGCGGCGCTGATGACCTCTGGCGACAGCTCTACGACAGTGCCGTCCTCGCCCGCGGGCTGCTGGACTATGACTACAACCTGCTGCACAGCGTCACCGAGGGGGCCATCCTCATCACCAACGGCGACAACGACACGTACCCTGCGTGGATGCTGCAGCGCGCCCGTGGTGTGCGCCCGGACGTGCTGGTCCTCAATCTGTATCTCGCTGACAACCTGCGACCCCATTTGCAGAAAGCTCTCAGCCTGCACGGTGTCACCATCGACACTGCGACTCTTCAGGATCTGCCACACGATGACAAGCCAGCCTTTCTGGCGGCTCTCGTCGAGACCATCGAAGCCGTAGCTCCCGACACGCCCCTCTACCTGGCCCTCACCCTCGGCGCCGACCTGCGCCAGCCGCTGGCCCCGCGACTGCAACTGACCGGGCTGGCAGCTCGTGTCGGTCCTGCCGGACCGGCGGAGCTGCGCCGGAACCTGGAGCAGCGCTTCCGGCTCGATTCTCTCCGGCAGGACTGGTACGCCGATTCGCACGTGTCGACGCGCCCCATCGTACGACGCCTCAACGGCAACTACTCCTACCCCATGCTCGCCCTGGCGCGGGCCCTCGATCCCACCGAAACCGAGGCGGCCAGCCGTTGGCGTAGACTGGCGTTGCGACTGGCTCGGGACAGCGGTGATGCCCATCTCGTCGAACACGTGCAGTCCCGGCTGGGCGGCAGCTGAACCGGGTGCGGGATGCGACTCAGGAAGACGGCGACGAAACCCTCGTCTCGCGTCTCTGGTCCGGAGACACGGCAGCCTTTGACGAGCTATATCGCCGGTATTCCCGGCGCCTGCTGGCCTATGTCCACCGCATGGTACGGGACGAACCGGTGAGTCAGGATCTGCTGCAGGAGGTCTTTCTGCGTCTGCTGGAAGGAGAGGGCCGCTACGATCCCCAACGGCCCCTGGCACGCTGGTTGTTCGCCGTGGCCCACAACCTCAGCTGCAGCGAACTGCGGCGCCGCCAGGTTCGTCGTCAGTCCGAAGAGAGTGCCACCGTCGAGGCCCGGCATGTGGCCCAGGCCCTGCAGCCGCCGCCACCGGGAGATGGCCTCGATAACGAGCGCTTCGGCCGGCGACTTGCCGAGGAGTTGTCCCATCTCGATCCGGATCGGCGCAGCGCTTTCCTGCTGCGCCACGGCGAGGGTTTCTCCATCGCCGCCATCAGTGACGTTCTCGGTTGCCCACCGGGGACGGTGAAGTCCCGCATCTTCTACGCCGCCCGCGAGTTGGGCGAGCGGCTCCGTCCCTACGATCCCGCGGCAGGAGATCAGGCCGCTCCCGATGGAGGTCCCGCCCGATGACGCAGACACCTTTCACCCCGTGCGAAACCGTACACGCTCTGCTTGCCAGCGCCGACGACGACCTGGGCCTGACCTCCCACGAGCGCCGTCTTGTGGATGATCACCTGGCCGGTTGCAGCGCCTGCCACCAGGATGAAGCCCTGCGAAGACGGGCCGTGAAGGGGCTTGCAGCTCTGTCGACACCCACACCAGACCCGGTTCGTCGGGACGTTCTGCGCCGGGCCGTCGCCAGTCGGAGTCAGCGCGGCAGTCTGAGTGGCTGGCTCACTGCACCCATTCCCGCCTACGGTGCCGTGGCTGCCGCACTCGTCGTCTTCGCTCTCGCCGGCGCCCTGGGTGAGAATCGTGATATACCCGTCGATGCGAAACTGGCCGCCGTGGCCGACACCAGCCTGCCGGCGCCGGTGCTGACCCGGGCGGACAGCTACAACGTGCTGGCCAACATCCGTCTCCTGGACCGCTCGCTGAATGCGGTACCGCTGCTCACCGACACGCTCCATCGAGCCGCGCTGCCGGGAACGGAGTTGTAGGGGATTGCATGGCAGGATCGACGAGGATCTCGTAGCTGCGCTGGCCATCGGGGAGGCGGAAGGACCTGCCCCTTGCGTAGAAGCCCTGGGCCACGATCTCATCGGCGACTTCCGGGTAGGCCACCAACAGGGCCCTGCCCTCCGCCGGCCGGGACAGCAGCGACCCGACTTCGTCGATGACGTACCGGCCGACCCGGGCCCCCGCAGGATGCCACGCGCCCTGCCCGACCCGTACTGGACGACGCTGATACTCGACCGGAGGAAAGCGCGAATAAAAGAGCAGGTGCGCGTGAGCCAGGAAGACATTCTGACTCACGTACACTTCCTCCACCTGCATCGATTCGAGGTGATCGACCACCTCCCGCATCCCGTGTTGCCAGCTCGCGGCGGCATATGTGGGATACTCGGCAAACAGGTGATGACCGTAGCTCACGACGCGCCAACCGACAACGGCCAGCATCGCCGCGCCCGCCAGCACACTCCATCGACGCCCCGAAAGATGACCCATCACCCCCTCGATCCCCCTCGCCGAGAGCAAGGCAAGGGCCGGCGCCATGCCGACGGCCCGGATCGCGTGGTGTGCTTCGGTGAGAGCAGCAGGCAGCGGTGACAGCAGCAGCCAGGCGAGGACGAACCGGTCCTCGGCGCGGCCGCGGCGGCCAGACCGATCACCAGAGTGGCTGCCTCGAACCAGTGGAGCACGCCGAATCCCGCTGGTCCATGTCGCAGGTTCGGGTCCCCCTGCAGGAAGAGGAACTGCGGAGAGAAATAGCTGAGGTAGTTCGTCAGCCAGGACAGTGGATCTGGGTCCAGGAGAAACCCGATCCTGGAAAGACCACCCTCACCAGCCGTATGTGCCAGGGCCGGCAGGACACCGGCTAGCAGAATCCCGGCACTCCACAGCGCCGATCGCCGGTGGCATCGCAGCACGTCGAGCCGCAGCAGGTAGAGCGCCGACGCCAGCAGCAACGGCACGGTCATCCTGAGACTGGAATAGGTGTACAGACTGGCACAGTATCGTCAGGGCTGCAAGGGGCAGGTGACGCGGCTGACGACGCACGTGCAGCAGCGCCAGCACGACCAGACACAGCAATGAGTGGCACGAAGGCCGCGCGTGAGGCGTATCGACTGACCTGGACTGCCCATGGGCTTGCCGCGATCAGGAGCGAGGCGATCCCAGCGACGGTCGAGCCATAGAGCTGACGCCCCACCAGGTAGATTGCTGGCACCGCCAGCAGACCCAGGATGGCCGCCGGCAGACGGACCGCAAACTCCGTGAGACCAAGCGCGGCAACCACCGGCACGATGAGATAGATGTAGGTAGCTTCGATCGAGTCGCCGAAGTTGTCCACGTAGAGTGGCAGCCTCCTGCCGAAGGCGTCTGCCCCGGTCACGAGGAGGCTGTAGGCGTTGTATCCGTGGGCCGCCTCGTCAGCGGTGAAGCCGTTGGGAACGTGTCCCAGCTGATAGAACCGCAAGCCCGCCGCCAGCAGACACGCGACGACCAGGACTGTCATTGGCGAGCGAACGATCGCCGCTCCGCCCAGTCGGGGCCGCCCACCGGTCCCAGCAGACTGTAGCTGTCCTCCGGCGTGCCCACCCCTGTGAGGAAGTCGGCCAGGTTCTTCTCCATGCGCCGGGCCACCTTCGGCTCCTTGCGCACGAGGTTGCGCTTCTGCCCGGGATCCGCCCGCAGATCATAGAGTTCCGGCCGCCCTCCCTTCTCGCCATACGACAGATAGGTCCAGCGTTTGTCCGTCACCGTCGGCCCGCCGTTGCGCAGGAAGGTGGACGAGAAGGCCTGCCGTCGGGGCCAGCCCTTCGCCCGGCCCCGCATCAGCGGCGTCAGCGCGTGACCGTGCATGTCGAGGCCCTTCCCTTCTACTCCCGTCAGTTCCAGCAGCGTGGGCAGCAGATCAACGGACTGTGTCAACTCGCCGGTGCGCCGTCCGCCCTGCTGACCGGGAACGGCGATCATCAGCGGGATGTGGCTCAGCTCTTCATACAGTGGCCAGATGCGATCGTCCTGCTCGTGGATGTTCGACTTGCCGGTACGATTGTGATCGCCCAGGTGCATGCCGTGATCGCTGGTGAAGACGACGACGGTATCGTCGAACAGGTTGAGCTCTTCCACCTTCTGCAGTACGGTGCCGATCCACTTGTTCACCAGGTAAGCTTCGGCGGCGTAGTGAGCCTTCAGATTTGCCAGCTCCCTCTTCGTGTACGCCGAGGCCGGTCCGTAGTTGGGATGGATCATCGGCGGGCCGTCGTACGGGCTGGAAGCATCGTAGCGCGACACGAGGTGCTCGGGCGGATCCCAGGGCTCGTGTACGTCGAAGAAGTCGACCCACAGAAGGAAGGGCCCGGCGTCGTAGTTTTCCTCCAGCCAGCGGCTGGTGGTGCGGGCCGTCTGCACACAGAAGCGATCCTCTTCCCAGGCCCAGTCGCGGTTCGTCCACGTGTGCAGCGTCGCCAGGTTGCCGAATCTCGTATTCCGCATGTTGGCGTCGACACGGGTCTTGTCTCCGGGCACGACCTGCCGTGGCGGCAGATTCCCCTTCAGCAGTGGCCGGTCCCCTTCCTGCCCTCGAATCCAGCAACTGCCCTGGAATCCCCGATCAAAGTTGTTTCTCCCCTTCATCAGGTGCGGCGTGTCGCAGATCAACTGCGTGTTGTATCCGGCGTCGGCGAAGGCGGTGCTCAGTACGGGAATCGATGGATCCAGCGGCTGCCAGCCATGGAAGGGGAAGGAGTAGCGCCCGGTGAACAGATCGGTCCGGTTGGGGATCGTCGGGAAGCTGGACAGGTAGTGGCGATCGAAGCAGACGGCGCGACGGGAAAATCGATCGAGAGCCTCGGTGCCGATCCAGTCGTTGCCGTTGCAGCCCAGATAGTCGTAGCGGAAGGTGTCGCTCACCATGACGATGACGTTCATGCGATGGCTCCGATGAGAGTTGGGTTGGCCTGCAGCAGACGTTAATGTACCTCCTCCACTGGAGGACAGCCTCATGAGCAACACCCTCAGAACCGCCGTCGTCGGCGTACGTGGTGTCGGCAGAGGTCACGTGCAGACCGTTGCCGCCCATCCTCGCGCCGACCTGGTCGCTGTGGCCGACCTCGATCCGGATGCCGCCTCAGCCGCTGCCGAGCCCCACGGTGCCCGCGCTTTCGACGGCCTCGATCGGATGCTGGCCGAAGCCCCCGAGCTCGACGCCATCATCCTGGCCACACCCCACCACCTGCATGCGCCCATGTCGCTGCGAGCTCTCGAACAGGGCCTGCACGTGTATGTGGAGAAGCCGATCGCCACCCGCATCAGCGATGCCGACCGCATCGTCGCGGCCGCAGCCGACGCGGAACGTGTCCTGGCTGTGGGGCATCAGTACCGCACGTTCCGCGGCAACCTCAGGCTCAAGCAGATCATCGACGGCGGTGAGTTGGGACAAGTGCAGCGTGTCGTCTGGCAGTGGCTGGAGGCACGCCCCGAGACCTACTACGCGCGCGATCCCTGGCGCTGTCGTTGGGCCGAAGCTGGCGGTGGTGTCCTGTTGAACCAGGCCAGCCACGATATCGATCTGCTCTGCTGGCTGTTCGGTCCCGCCTCAGAGGTCTCGGCCACGGTGGGCAATCGTGGCCATGACCACGAGGTGGAGGACACCGCGGTGGCAACGGTACGCTTCGCCTCCGGCGTCGTGGCCAGCCTGCAGTTCAGCACCTGGAACCGGCGCCTCAGTTACCGGCAGATCGACGGTGACGCTGGCGCCGTGATCTGGAAGGATGAGAGCAATGCCAACGTCCCCGACGCACCCGAGACGTTCCGGCTGGGTCGCTATCACCGGCCGCTGGCGCAGCTGATCCCCGACCCGGAGTCGGCCCTCACCGCCCAACCGGAGCCGGCCTGGGAGGACGTCGATTGTGCCGCCGTCGATTCACCGACATTGTTCGACAGCTTCGTCGCAGCCATCCTCGATGGCGGCGTGCCGATCACCGATGGTGCCAGCGCCCGCGGGACGACGGAGTTGATCTGCGGCATTCTGCTGGCCGGGCTGCGCCATCAGGTCGTTACCTTCCCGGTGGACCGTGGCGCCTTCGACGAGCTGATGGATGACCTGATCACGGGGCGGTTGTCCGTCCCGAGCTGGGGTCCTGCCCGACCGTGATCAGCCATGTGCGGCTGAATCACTTCAGCAGCACGCCCTGGATTGGCGGCAGGCTCGGAACATCCGGCAGGGGCTTGCGAGTTGGTGTCGGGGACGGCTCCGTCAGCGCCAGCAACACGAACACCAGCAGCGCCGATCTGACCGTCCACACCGCGGTACGGATCCAGTTCGTCGACACCAGGCGATCGACGCGATCGGCCGCGAAGCCGCGCGACAGCTGCCGGTGCAGTGGTGTCTGCAGGACGAAGGTCGATCCCCAGATGACTGCCAGCAGAACGGCGTTGGCCAGCAGCAAGGTCGACTCTACGCCGGTGGGCGGCGCCAGGGCCAGCCACACACCAGAGGCCAGCTCGAAGAGCATGACCGGCGCCACGACCGGACTGGTTCGCCGCGTATGGTCAGCCTCGTAATGGTGGAAGCTGGTGGTGCCGACGTGATGCAGCAGCGGGTAGTGGACGATCTGGACGAACCAGACCAGTCCGGTCATGAACAAGGCGCTGGCAGCGTGCAGTATGAAAAGTGTCATGTACCGCGTACCAGTTCCGCCAGAGCGTCGTCGAGCGTCGGGTGGACGAACTCGTAACCGCTGTCGCGCAGCGCCGCCGGATCTGCACGGGTGCTCGACAGCAGCAGGGCCCTCCCCATCTCACCCAGCAGCAGCTTCACCAGAAAGGCGGGCGCCGGAAGGAATGCCGGTCGTCGCATCGCCCGTCCCAGGGACCTGGTAAACTGCTGGTTGGTCACCGCTGTCGGAGCCACTGCGTTCACCGGTCCTCGTATCTCCTGGTGAAGGATGACGTGGTCGATGATACGGACCAGATCGTCGAGCGTCACCCAACTCATGAACTGACGCCCGGAACCGACGCGGCCCCCGATCCCCAGGCCGAAGGGCAGCATCATCTTTGCCAGGGCGCCGCCGCTGGGACTCAGCACGACACCGATTCTCAAGTTGACGACACGGATCCCGGCCTCTCGTGCCGGCGCCGTAGCCCCCTCCCAGTCGATGGCTACCTGCGCCAGAAATCCCTGACCGGAAGGGCTCTGCTCAGTGCATACTTCGTCGTCCCGGCTGCCGTAGTAGCCCACCGCTGAGGCACAGACCAACACCTTCGGTTTCTGCGACAGACCGGCCAGTGTTTCGCATAGCAGACTGGTGCCGACCACACGACTGCTGAGGATCTCTGCTTTCTTCTTGCCAGTCCAGCGCCCGACGATACTCTCACCGGCCAGGTGCACGACGGCGTCGATGCCCTCCAACTCGGCAGCCGGTAGAACTCCCTTCGACGGCTCCCACTGGACGGTGGGCTCACCGGCTGGGGCCGGAGAACGAGACAACCGCAGAATCTCGGTCCGGGAGGCCGTCAGGTAGTCGACCAGGGCTCCGCCCACCAGGCCGGTCGCGCCTCCTACGAGAACCTTCATCGGCCGCCAGCTCCCACCGTGTCGCGCAGCGCCTCGGCGAACAGGTCCCGCTGCTCTGGTGTTCCCACGGTCACACGGATACAGCGATCGCCAGGGGGTTTACCCGGCATGCGCACGAACACGTCACGTTGCAGAAGTCCAGTCAGCGTCGCTCGTGCCCGCTCGCCGGAGCCCAGGTCGATGTTGACGAAGTTCGTCGCCGATTCGATATGCCCCAGGCCCAGTTCTGCCGCCAGCTCCCCGTACTCACGTCGGCCCGCCTCGACCTGGCGCACGACACCGGCGATGAATTCCGGATCCCCGAGGGACGCCAGGGCGCCCGCCTGGGCGACGCGATTCACACCGAACTGGTTGCGCACCCGATTGAGGGCGGCCACCACCTCCGCATGGGCGATAGCCCAACCTACGCGGGCACCCGCCATGCCGTGAGCCTTGGAGAAGGTCCGCGTGCGCACCAGCCGCGGATCGATCGTATCCAACGGCGGGATCGCCTCTGCCGGCGAAAAGTCAGCATAGGCTTCGTCGAGAATCAGCACACAGTCGGCGGGCAGACACGCCAGCAGGTCGACCACATCGGTGGCGACACGCCAGGTGCCCATGGGATTGTCCGGGTTGGCCAGGTAGACGATGCTGGCCCCGTGCTCCTGGGCCGCCTGTGCCAGGCCAACCAGGTCGGCACGGTCCTGCACGTAGGGGACCTCCACCAATCTGCCGCCGTAGCCGTTGACGTGGTAGTTGAATGTGGGATACGCTCCCAGGGAAGTGACGACGGCCTTGCCAGGGCTGACGAGGACCCGCACGAGGTCGCCGAGGATCTCGTCGATACCGGCCCCCACATGCAACTCAGCGGTCGGGACGTGGTGGTGCGCTGCCAGCGCCGTGATGAGATCGTGTGCCTCAGGGTCGTTGTACATCCACAGGTCCTTCACCGCGCTCTGCATGGCCTCCGCAGCAGCCGGAGAGACGCCGAAAGCGCTCTCGTTGGCGCCGATGCGCACTCGCAGGGGACGGCCGTTGCTGCGCGCCAGCGATTCGGGGCCGACAAAGGGTACTGTTTTCGGCAGGCTGCTGACGATATCGGTCAGCGGCAGTCTGGGGTTCACGGTTGTCTCATCCCTGTGCTGTCCGTATCTCTGAGGCACGATGCCGAAGAAAGCTCAGTCCACCTCCAAGGAACGTCAAGCATTTGGCCTGCGCATCCCACGTGCCTCCGACCCGCAGTTGCGGGCTCTGCGCGCCGCGCATCAGCCGGCGCATCAGGGCTGGCGCCTGTGGAGTGCCACCTGGATGCTGCTGTCGTACCTCGAAACCCAGGCATTGGCGGGAAAGAACGTCATCGACGCCGGTTGTGGCTGGGGGCTCGCCGGGGTGTACTGCGCCCGTCGCGGGGCAGGCGTCATCGCCTGCGATATCGATCCGGAGGTACTGCCCATCGCCTCCTACCATGCGCAGGTCAACGACGTCGACGTCGACACGCAGGCTCGTGGCTTCGACGCGGTGGATGCCGACCTGCTGCAAGGCGTGTCGTGGGTCGTGGGCGCCGACATCTGTTTCCGCGGCGATCTGATCGACTCCCTCTACGGACTGATCCAACGGGCTCGAGATGCCGGGGCCTGTGTCGCGGTCGCCGATCCGGGGCGCCCGCCCTTCCAGACGCTGGCCTCCCGCTGCGTTGCCGAGCTCGGCGCCTGGGCGGGTCCGATCAGCACTCCCGAGCCTCTGGTGGCCTGGCCGGGCGAACGGCCGCTGGTACATGGCCGCCTCGTCGTCATCGGCGCCGATCCGCCCATCGCCTGACTGCTGCATCCTCGGAGCAACGCAGCTATGACGCCAGAAGTCTTCATCGTTGACGTCTTCGCCGAGCAGCGATTCGGTGGCAATCCTCTCGGCGTCGTTGTGCACGATGGCGACGTGTCCGACCAGGACATGCTGCCCTTCGCCCGCGAGCTCAACTTCTCCGAGACGACGTACATCCGCCGGACACCCGAAGAGAGCGGGGCCTTCCAGGTCCGCATCTTCACGCCTACCCTCGAGCTCCCCTTCGCCGGACACCCAACCCTTGGCTCGGCCTGGGTCATTCGTGAACACCTGCTCGCCGACCGCCCGGATCAGGTGCAGTTGGAGATGCTGGTCGGCAGGGTGCCGGTCAGCTTCGAGACGGAGGGCGATGGGGGAGAGGTCGCCTGGCTGTCGGCGCCGACCATCGAGCTGGGCTCGGTCTGGTCGACAGCCGACGTCTATGCAACCCTTGGCCTGCGGGACGTCCCCCCTGTTGCCGGCGTCCCTGTGGTCCTGGCCTCGGCGGGTATGCCCGTCCTCATCGTCCCCGTTCCGGGTCTCAGGGAGCTGAAGGTCTGCGACCTGGACAGCAAGGTCTTCCGGGCTCTGGCCTTCACCCACGTTCGCCAGCGCTATGCCGAGATCGTCGTCTACGTCATCTGCGCCGAAGCGAGAGAGGCGGGCCACGGGCTGTCTGCCAGGATGTTCATTCCCGAGATACCACGGGTCGAGGATCCGGCCACGGGCGCCGCTGCCGCCTGCCTCGGAGCCTACCTGCTGGAGCATGATCTGGTTGATCCCGGGGATCTTCTGATCGAGCAGGGCTACGACATGGGTCGGCCTTCTCTGCTGCGCCTGCGCGCCGGAAGAGGCGACGATGGTGTGCAGATTCGGGTGGGAGGCAAGGTGCGGCCCGTCCTTGGTGGTCTGCTCTCGTTCTGAGGGCAGACCCGCTGCCACAGGTCTGATGATAGACTGAACGTATTTGAGACTACAGTTCGTAACCGTCTGTAAAATATTCTCTTAGAGACGTTTCATGCACCCCGGACGCGGTTCGGGACTCGACGCGGTCCACCCGATCCTATTGCATTGCCGGGATGGACTACCTGACGCGAAAGATCATCAACCACCTCTCGTCCCGGGATGGCCGGGGGCTGACCGATGCCGAAACCCGGTTCCTCGTGGCCTCATCGCGGGATCAAACCCGACAGACGGCCACCTGCGATGTGGATCGTATGGAGATGCTTCTGCGCCATGAGCCGGAGCTGCTGAAGGCCGTCGGGCCGGCGGCACTCCACGCCGCCGTGCAGTTTCGAGGCACCGAGGCTGCCGTCCGCTTCCTGCTCGAGAAGAAGGTCCGCTCCTTCGACCTCGGTCCCGGGCAGGAATCCCCTCTGTTCGCCGCTGTCCGCAACGACAATGTCGAAGCCCTGCGGCTCGTCCTCGAGGCAAAGGTTGGCGACGCCGCCGTGGTCGAGGAGCAGGTGAACGCTGAGGGCCAGTCCAACCTTTCGTTGTTGTACTGGGCGGCCAATCTCGGACTCAGCCCGGAGATCGTCGAGTTGCTGCTCAAGCACGGCGCCGACGCCGCTGTTTCTCCCGTCGGCAACGGCGAGCGCGGCACCACCGTCCTGCAGGAGGCCGTCGCCCATCCGCTGGGCAGCGGCGGGGTGCCCGGACTCGACCCTGTGTGGGTCTGGCGCAAGCACGAGGTAGCTCGTGTCCTCATCGAGCACGGCACGCCGTATGACATCTACTCCGCCGCGGGTCTCGACGACCTGCCTCGAGTCAGGAAACTCGTCACCGGTGACGCTGAGGCCCTGAGCCGGCCGGGAGAAGGTGGCATGACTCCCCTCCATTGGGCCGCGCGCAACAATGCCGGCAAGGTTACCAGCTGGCTGCTCAAGCGCAAAGTCGATCCTGATGAAGTGAACCTGGCGCAGCGCACCGCCATGCACCAGGCCGCCGACTGGAACCACACCGACATGCTCTGGCTGCTGGCCGGCGCCGGCGCCGACGTCGACGCCCCCGATACAAGCGGGCGCACGCCCCTGCATCGCGCCATGTTTCTCGGACGGGTCGAGGCGGCCGAAGTCCTCATCCTGCTCGAGGCTGATACCAGGACGGGTGATCTCTCCGGCAGGACCCCACTGGACATCGCCCGCCAGGGATGTCTCTTCCTGCAGAGGGGTCGTTGACCCAGGGCGAACCGCTCTTCCGCGGCCGCACCGCCGAGATTCACCGCGTGGACGACGACCACGTCGTCAAGCTCTACGCCCGGGGCGAACCCATCGAGCGCGCCCGGCGCGAGTTTCACAATCAGCAGACCGCCGCTGACCTCGGTGTTCGTGTGCCCACCGTGGGCGACGTCGTCACCATGGACGGCCGTCACGGGTTCACCATGGCTCTTGCTGCCGGTGATACGCTCATGGATCGCCTGGGGGCCGGTGCCGTCGACGTGCATGCAGGGGCTGTCCAGCTGGCAGAATTGCAGGCCTCGATCACCGCGAAAACCGGGTCAGGACTGGAGCGGCATCGCGCCATCGTCACTCGTCGCGTCGAAGGCTGCGAGCGTCTGAGCGGGGCAGAGCGCAACGACCTTCTCGAGCGGCTGCAGGGGTTGCCCGACGGCGATGCCCTGTGTCACGGGGATTTCCATCCCCGCAACATCATCCTCGACGGCGACATCCCCACCATCATCGACTGGATCGATGCGTCCTCAGGGCCGCCGGCAGCCGACCTGGCCCGCAGCGCCATTCTCTTTCTCGGCCACCACGCGATCACCGAACCCGGACCTGAACTCGAGTCGATGGAGTCGTTTCACGCGACCTACATGGACACCGTCCTCGACCGCACCGTCTGCGGCCGCGGCGAACTCGAGAGCTGGCTGCCCATCCTCGCCGCTGCCCGGCTGAGTGAGAATGCCTGGGAGTTTGAGGAGTTCCTCCTCGACACGGCGCGAAACGTCTAGTGAGGAGTCCCACATGAGACAATTCATCTCACTGTTGGCCGTGGTCATTGCGGCCCCCGCCTTCGCCGAGGAGGGCGAACTGGAAGTGTCCGCCGTGCAGGGCACGGTCCACATGATCACGGGCAAAGGCGGCAACATCGGTGTGTCCGCCGGACCCGATGGCCTGCTCATGGTGGACGACAAGTTCGCCGACCTGGCCGCGCAGATCCGTACCGCCCTGAATAAGCTCGGTGACGGCCCCCTTTCCTTCCTGCTCAACACCCACTACCACGGCGACCACACGGGCGCCAACGCCGCGTTCGGTCTGGAAACACCCATCATCGCCCATCGGAACGTACGCGTCCGGTTGACCGAACCGGATGTGCGCCCGGGTACTCTGCCAGTGGTGACCTTCGACCGCGGCCTGTCCGTGCATTTCAACGGCGAGCAGATCGAGGTCGTGCACTATCCGCGGGCCCACACCGATGGCGACGCCGTCATCTTCTTCCATGGCTCGAATGTCATCCACACCGGTGACATCTTCTTCCATCGGCTGTTCCCCTACGTCGATATCGATGGCGGGGGTTCGGTACGCGGTGTGATTGCCGCCGTGAAGGCAATCCTGGAGCGCGCCGATGCGGACACGAAAATCATCCCCGGTCATGGTCGCCTGGCCACACCCGAAGATCTGCGCACCCACCTGCGCATGCTGGAGGAGAGCTTGCGTCTGGTGCAAGCCGGCATGGATGCGGGCAGGCCCCTGGAAGAGTTGCAGGCCGCCGGTGTCGGCGAGGAATGGGCGGGATTCAGCTGGGGCTTCATTTCGACCGATCGCTGGGTCGCCACCTTGCACCGGGAGCTGACCGCAACTGTCTCGGAGTGAGGGCTTTGAACCCCAGGCACGGCTACGGCGAGCTCAGCCGGTGAGCGTCTGCCAACCGCCGTCGGGCTGCTGTTCGACATAGCGTTTGCGGCGGCGACGCAGCTGCGGCACCAGGCGCCTGCTGTCCTGATCGCGGTCGGCCATCAGCATGCGGTCGGGTTGATCGGGATCGGGCATGAGGCGCGACTCGACATCGTCGCGGCGCAGGCCGCTGCGCACGCTGATGGTGGCCACGAGTGCGCCGTTGCGGCGCTCATGATCGCTCAGATCATCGATGGCGGCAGAATTCTCTGCCTCGTCCTCGGGGTCGGCATCCTGATGCGTGGCCTGCCAACGCTGCTGGGCGGCGAGCACCGCGCCTTCGCCGCGCTGGCGCAGCGCTGACTGCTCCTGCTCCGTGGCCCCGATGCTGAGTCGCTCCAGGCGGCGTTTCACCAGCGAGGCGGCACGCCGTCGGGCAGCTTCGGTGCTGGCATCGTTCTCGAAGCAGTTGTCGATCTCGGGTGCGGCCCCCTGTAGCAGGCGGTTGGCCATCAACTGGCGCACCTTCTGCCGGAGGAGTGTGGGACCCAGAAGCCGCAGCAGCAGACGAGCCAGGTCGTAGCCGCCAGCGCAGGCTTTGTCGTCGGGTGGCCCCTGCCCGCGCAGGGCGTCGACAACCTTGCCCGACAGACTGGGGGTATCCCCCGGGTCGAGAATCTGCAAATCGCCATAGGGCGGCAGCCGCAGCGCCAGCAGGCGAAGTTCCGGGTCTTTTCCTGCGATGGCACCAACCGCCTGTTCCAGCAGCGCCGGCCCATCGACGAAGCTGGTCAGCAGCGGCGTGCGATCTTCGTCGATGGGCCGGCGCTCTTCCAATGGCGGATCAGGTGCCTGAGCAGTACATCGTATTCGCGGCCGATTTGCCGCAGGCCATGGAAGATCCGGGCCTCCGACTGTTCGGCGTGGGGCTGGTTCTGTTGCAGCAGTCGACGCTGCACCTCTTCCGCCGACACCTGTCCGGCGTCGATGGCGGCGCGCAGTTCGGGGGTCAGATCCGCAAGAACCGGCGGATCGTCGACTGCCACGGGAGGGATAGCAGCAGCTGCCGTTAGGGTGGCAGGTCGCAGTGCCGCCTCTCCTCGACGGACACATGCACCGATGTCGATGAGGGTTGGGTCGAGGCGGATGCTGGCAAGGAAGGACCGGATGCGACGACGGCGCAGAAATCCGCCGACGGCAGCGAAGCCGTGGCGCCGCACCGTCATCCGGTGCCAGTGGAGTCTGTGGATACCGCTGACGAAGGCCTGTTCGACGGAATTCTGCACACCCCGGGCCAGGTATCGTTCGGGGTGACGCTGACAGACGCCGCGCACCATGCCATCGAGACCGGCGCGGGCATCTCCCGAAGCGTCGACACCGGTAATCTGACGGTATTCGGCCTCGAGGGCGTGTAGCAGCCGCTGCCGGGTCGCCAGGGCTTCGCCCTTGGCGAGGCGCTGCTCGACACGTCCCCACAGCTGCTGACGGAGAGGGTCATCCAGTGGGGTCATGGCGGATATCTCGATCATGGCGGTCTGTTCTAGAATACCAGATCTGCCGCCTTCGGCAACCGGGCTCAGTCGTCCATGCCGGTGATGACGCGCTCGACCTGCTCGACACTCGTCGTCTTGGGGTCGATGTCGTCGGCGACGACGCGGCCCTGGCGCAGCACGACGATGCGGTCCACGACCTGGAACACATGGTGGATATTGTGGGCGATGAAGATGCAGGAGTGGCCCGAGTCGCGGGCATTGCGGACGAAGCGCAGCACGCCCCGGGTCTCGGCCACCCCGAGGTTGTTGGTCGGCTCATCGAGGACGATCAGCTCGCTGTCGAAGTGCATGGCACGGGCGATGGCCACCGATTGTCGTTCGCCTCCGGAGAGTTGGCCAATGGGAGTCGTCGGTGGAATGTCCTTGGTGATGCCTACCTGCAACAGCAGTCGTCGGGCGACGTCATTCATGGCCTCCTGGTCCATCCGGCCGAGGAATTCAGGTCCCTTCAGCGGCTCACGGCCCAGAAAGAGATTGCGGGCAATGGACAGCTGCGGCACCAGGGCTGAGTCCTGATAGATGGTCTCGATCCCGTGATCGATGGCGTCGGTCGCGCTGCGTATGGCAACCTGCTCGCCTCGGATGAAGATGGTGCCGGTGCTGGCGGGTATGGCCCCGGATAGAATCTTGATGAGAGTAGACTTGCCGGCCCCGTTGTCTCCGAGCAGTCCCACGATCTCCCGTTCGTCCACTCTCAGATCCACGTCCTCCAGCGCCCGGACACTGCCAAAGGATTTGCTGATGCCGGCCATGCGGACCAAGAGCTCGGTCATTGGTCAATTCCGTCCCGGTGCCGCCTGTCGACCCAGGCGTGGAGTGCCATCATCCCCAGAATGATCGCCCCGATGAAGATGTTGTAGGCCAGTCCGGGGACGCCGACGAGGACGATGCCGTTGCGCATCATGCGCAGGATGAAGATGCCGAGCACGGTGCCGACGATGGTACCGCGCCCACCGCCCAGCGCGGTACCACCGATGACGACCATGGCGATGACCTCCAGCTCGTAGCCTGTGCCGCTGTTCGGGTTGGCGGCAGAGGTGCGGATGGAGCTGATGACACCGGCGAACCCGGCCATGACGGCGGTCAGCATGAACAGCTTGATCTTGGTCGCGCCCACGGCGACACCGCGGGCCAGCGCGGCACCGGCGTTGCCACCCGATGCCTGGATCCAGTTGCCGTACCTCGTCTGCGTCAGAATGCAGCTGAGGGCGATCGCTGCGGCGGCGAACCACAGCAGGGACATGTACGTGCGCAGACCGGCGACATGGAAGTCGCCCACCAGGACCTGCGGGAGGACGCTGCCCTCGGCGGTCCACGTCCGCTGCGGAAAGCCACTCGTGATAAAGAGGGAAGTCCCCCGCACGACGAGCAGCATGCCCAGAGTCACCAGAAACGAGGGGATCTTCAGCCGCGTGACGAAGACGCCGCTGATCAGCCCGATGGTGACGGCAGTCAACAGCGAGATGGCGAAGCCGATCTCGAGGGACACGACTCCCGTGTTGAACAAGGTCCACATCAGTACCGGGCAGAAGCCGAACAGCGACCCTACCGAAAGGTCGAACTCGCCGGCGGTCATCAGCAGTGTCATGGCCAGGGCGATGAAGCCCAGTTCGACGGTGAAGGCCAGCACGTTGCTGATATTGCGGACGGAAAGAAACGCTGGATTCAGCTGCCAGAACACGAAGACCATGCCCAGAAGCAGCACGAGGGGGCCGCACTCGGGTCTGGCGATCAGGCGCTTGATCACAGCGCTGTTCTCACCCCCCACCCGACAGGATGTCGTCGTAGGCCTGGGCCTCGTCCGCTTCGTAGAGGGCCCCCGTGATGATATCGAATCCAGGGGGGATGCCGCTGGCCGCCATGGCTGCCAGGGACAGGGCCAGGTAGCTGGTCGCCTGCGGGTCCTGCCACTGGGCGGCGATGACGTAGCCGGCAAGGACCTCCTGCGTCGTGTCCAGGGAGTTCCCCCAGCCTACCACGGGGATGTCGCCGGGAGCGATGCCGCTCTGATCGAAGACGCGCTTGATGCTGCCCGTGACCAGGTCCCCCAGGCCGATGATGGCGTCGACGCGGTCGTAGTTGGCCGTCATGTAGTCGACCATCCGGGCGATCACCTCGGCCTGATCCAGCGTCGCGTCGGTGACCTCCCAGGTGATCTCGAGGGGGGTGAAGACGGTGGCGATGCCCTGCTCCTCCTGGACGCCATAGGTAGCCCCCGGGATCTCAACCGGCAGCCACACGAAGTCGCCGGACTCCACGAGGCCTTCATCCACCAGGTACTGGGCCCACCCCCGACCGACGTCGATGAGATTGCCGCCCACGTAGGCGTCGAAACTGGCGGCGGGGTCCGGCGTGTTCATGTTGACGATCGGGATACCGGCCTCGTTGGCCTCCGCCGTGACCTGCACGAGGCTGCCCGGATCGGGGCTGCTGCTGACGATACCGTCGGCGCCGGCGGCGATGGCGGCGCGCACCGCTTCCTGATGGGAGGCCACGTCGCCGTTGTGGAAGGAGGTGTTGACTGTGTGCCCCGTGTCCAGGCTCCATTGCCGGGCGCCATCCAGGAAATAGGTCCACACCGGGTCGGCAGGTGAACCGTGGGAAATCCAGTAGAAGGTCCTGCCCTCGGCGTCTGCCGGCGACAGAGCCGATCCCAGTACCAGCATGGCACCGATGAGGGATGACTTGGCTATCACGAACGTTCGTCCTCCTGGTTTCGTTGGTCAGTGTGACTCAGATCGCTGACAGCTCGGCCCGATTGAGAGCGCGCAGGGCGAAGAAGAAAGCGATCGCCGTTTCAAGCAGCAGGATTGTCAGGGGCACGAAGCCCGCCGCCAGCCCGTCACCGGCGGCAACCGGCTCCATGTGGAACCGTGGTATCAGGTTCGTGTCGATGTTCCGGTCGGACATGAAATCCGGTACGAACAATACGTGGGGCGACTCCGGGTCAGCGGCATCCCGGGCGCGCAGAAACTCGCGCAGGGCCCGGCGATACTGCAGCCCCTGCTCGCGGAAAGCACCGAAACGGTGGATGCCGGTACCGAGCAGGGACTCCACCGTGTACTGAAAGGCGAACCCCGGGGACAGCAGGTTCACACCACGGGCAATCATGAACTGGCGGATGTCGTTCTGCTCGACGTCACGCAACATACGGTTCAGCTCATCGCCGAGTTCGCCCAGTTTGGCACCGTAGCGGTGTTCGAGAGTGTAGTTGTCGGTACGCGCCAGATCCTGCTGACGTGGCGCGATACCCTCGCGGTCCATGGTCTCCCGGAACTGTTCTTCAAAGTCGTCGAGTCGATCGTAGTACGGGCCGGCTGGCTTGACGATGCGGACGGCGATGAGGAAGGAGGCCTGCGGGATGACGACGATCAGAGCCGTCCAGGTCATGATGAGGACCACCAGCGATGTGGCAGAGGTGCGGACCGTGGCGGAAATACCCAGACCCAGAAGCAGAAACAGTGCCGCGAAGAAGACGGCGCCGGCCAGGAAGAACAGGTAGCTGCGGGCCACCAGGCCGTTGAGCTCCAGCACACCGCTGAGGGCAAGGATGGCCAGACTGATGAGGCTGCCAAGTGTCAGCGTCACGGTTAAGGTCAGCAGGTGGGCGAGAAACTTCCCCATCAGGAACTGCCCACGCGACACGGGGTTGGCAAACGCCAGTCTCAGGGTGCCGCTTTCACGCTCACCGGAGATGGCGTTGTAGGAGAGCACGATACAGAGGAAGGACAGCACGTAGCGAACGATGACGCTCCAGTCCAGGACCTCGAAGGTGCGCATCCAGTAGTTGACGGTGCGCGCATGCGACAGGTCCGATATGGCACCCGACTGCGGGTAGATATTCATGCCGTAGGGGAACCAGTCGGAGCCGGCCTCGGAGATGAACTCGATGCCCGCCTCGGGAGCCCTGATCTTGTAGGACTCCGACACGGCCTGACGTAGCGTCTGAACGCCCTCATAGCGTCCCTCGTCGCTACGACTGGCATGCTCTGTTTCCTTGGCGACACGGTCCATCTTGTGGGCGTAGATGACGCCGTTGCCGACAAAGAACAGCAGGAGGATCACCAGGCTTGTCTGGAAGCGCAACGAACGCAGGTTGTCGCGCAGCTGGTGCAGCAGGATGGCGGGGATCATTGTGGATCGTACGTGGCGAAGCGCCAGAGAGTGACCATCGTACTGAGGCCGAAGATGAGAAGAACGACCATCAGACCCGGCATCATGATCTCCAGGGATTCACCGAAGGAGCGCTTCCAACGGCCCCCGAACTTGGGCATGTCGGTCAGGTCGAGTTGCCGGCTGCCATCGGTCGCGGCGAGCAGTTCCTGCTCCTCGGCCCAGGCCATCCGTGCCTGCATGTAGGGTGAATCGGGAGACAGCATCTGCTCGGTCACCGATTCGGGATCGGGCACCATGGGCTGCTGACCCGGGGGATCGTCACAGAACCAGCGGCCGCTGGTGAAGGCGCGCTTGCTGCGCAGGTACTCGATCCAGGTCAGACGATACTCGCGCCCCAGGCGGCCGAAGCGCATGCGGTCACTCAGCGAAGTTCGCGCCAGTTGATAGGTGAGGACCTGGTAGTTCGTCACCGGCGACAGGATCGCCCAGCTGTCGACGAGACGGGCCTCACGATTCAGGGGCTCCCAGTTCTCCCACTGGTAGTCGTAGCTGCGATCCGCTATTTCGAGACGCTTGTTCAGGTCCTCTTCCGTACGCTCCCGCAGCCAGTCGAGACCCACCGGGTGGGCGTAACGCACACGGCCATTGCGCTCGAGGCTCTTGCGGAAGGCCGGAGGGGGCGGCGGATGCCTGGTCTCCCACTCCTCCATGTGCGCGCTCTCCTCCTCACGCAACTCGGCGAGTTGATCGAGCCAGATCTGGGCCGGCGGCTCATCGACGCCGTAGCGCGACATGGAGGGCAGGAAGCTGGTATATCCCACGCCGGCCACGAGCCAGCCGAAAAGACAGATGGTCAGGGCCGTGGAAGCGTCACGGGTCAGGGCCGACACCATCAGACTCAGCGAAAAGATCTGCCCTAGAAACAGGCAGGAAAGGCCGAAGAAGACCGCGAGTCGGAGCCAGTCATCAGCATCGAGCTGGATGTCGGGGTTGGCGAGCATGATCAACAGGGACCCGATGAAGGAGATCGCGAAGGGCACCCACAGCGAAACGATCCCCCCCTGCCAGCTTGGCGACGACCACGTGACCACGCGGCACCGGATTGCTCAGCATCTCCTTGAGTGTGCCGCGCTGACGTTCGCCGCAGATGCAGTCGAAGCCGAGCACGACGGCAAGGAAGCTGAGCAGCAGGGCGACGACGGTGCTGAAATCGATCTGCATCAGCACCTTCATCAACCGGCTGACCGAATCGCTCAGACTCCACGAGGTGATGGGCAGGTAGTTGAGACCGAGGAACACTCTCTGTCCCGAAGTGAAGACATTGCCGCGGCTCAACACCGACAGCGGCATGGGCGGAACCATGATGGTCGGATCGATTCGGTTGTAGGTCGTGGCCTGCCCGTTGCGCTCGTTCTGGCTGGTCGATTCGGCCTCATAGCTGTCGAGGTTGCTGGAGTAGTCGAGGCTGCCGATGAGGGTGGCCATGACGGCCAGCACCAGGCAGAACACGAGGGCCACACCCAGCCGTAAAGTGAGAAGGTTTTCGAGGAGTTCCTTGCGGATCAGTATCCACATGTCATGCTCCCAGGACCGGCCTGGCGTCTGCCCACGGCACCATGTGCTCGAAGGCCCGCGCGGCTCGCAGCACTGTGCGATCCTGACGGAAGCCGCCGATGATCTGCAGACCGACCGGCAGACCTTCGACGAAACCGCAGGGTACTGTCGCTGCCGGCAGTCCGGTGACGTTCACCGGATAGGTGAAAGCCGTCCAGCCAAGATAGGTCACATCCCGACCGGCGATCGTGCCGGGATGATCCTGGCCGGCGTCGAAGGCCGTACACGGCAGCGTCGGTGTGAGCACGAGATCGTAGGAATCGAGGAAGACGCGCCAGGTCTCGTAGTACACGTTTCTCTCGATGTAGGCGCCGGCAACGTCCGGTCCGGAGAATGCCAGGCCTTCGTCGATGACGGCCGCCAGACCGGGTGTGAGCTGCTCGCGAACGTCATCGAGGGAGTCGCGGAAGTAGGCGGCGAAGGCCGTCGACCACATGATGTGCACAATGCTCCAGGGATCTGCTGCGGGCGGATGCGCTTCCTCCACAACGCAACCCAACTCTTCGAAGCGACAGGCAGCGGCGGCCACCTTGTCGGCCACAGCCGGATCGATGGCAGCGTATCCCAGATCACGCGACCAGGCTACACGCAGCCCACTGATGCCACTTTCGATGTCGGCCAGCGTCACCGGCTCCGGCGCCATGGACGAACGATCCTGCGCGTGGGGGCCCGCCATGGCGGCCAGCATCAGTACGGCGTCACCCACCGTGCGGGTGATCGGTCCGGCGTGGGACAGCGTCTGCACCACACTGGCCGGATGCTGGGGCACACTGCCCCATGTGGGCTTGAAGCCGAAGGCGCCCGACAGCCCGGCCGGGATCCGGATCGATCCGGCGCCGTCAGTGCCTTGGGCCAGCGGACCGAGTCCGGCGACGACGGCGGCCGACGCCCCACCGCTCGAGCCTCCGGGAGTCTTGCCGTGTTGCCATGGATTGTGCGTCGGACCCACCACGCGATTACCCGAATCCCCCTTCCACCCCAGCTCCGGAGTATTCGTCTTGCCCAGCAGCACCATACCGGCCTCCTGCAGACGCCGGGCAAGCGGCGCGTCGAAGTCCGGCACCCAGTCGGCACTCAGCAATGAGCCCCTGGTCGTGCGGATCCCCTTTGTCGCCGTCAGGTCCTTGAGTGATCCCGGTATGCCCGCCAGCGGCGGCGCCGGATCCTCCGCCGCGTATGCCGCCTCCGCGCTGCGGGCCTGGGCCAGCGCCAGATCTGCCGTCACGGTGACGTAGGCGTTGAGGCCTGGATTCAGCGTCTCGATCCGTCGCAGCACCGCTTCCGTCACCTCGACAGGAGACAGCTCCCGACGCTTGAATCGATCCCGCAACTCGACAGCGGAGAGATAGCAGAGATCGGTGTCGTTCATGTCTCCTCCGGTGGACGCCGTGGCGGCAGCGGCTGGATGATCGTCCGTTGTGTCGATCCGTGGGTGATGTCGGCCGGCGCCACCGCCTCCTTCAGGATCGGATACCCGTAGAGTTCGAACAGACAGTCGATCAGCTGCTCATCCTCCCGATCCTCGGGACGGATGATGGGGTCGTCGCTCACACCGGCTCCTCTTGGTCCTTGAGAGGCCCGAAGCTTAGGCTGCCGGCGTCGCCCGCGCGAGGGAGGATGGCCGCCCCCCGGATTTGACATGATTCAGCGATCACCCGTAGCGTGACCGGATGGACGATTCTCGCCGCATCAGCCTCCGCCCTGTCACGGGCGACAACGTGGACAGCATTATCAATCTGTCCGATACCCTGCGGGGCATCCAGGGTCGCATCGTTGCGCCCAATGCGACGTCTCTTGCCGAGGCGTACACGAATCATCATGCCTGGCCGCGGGGTATCTACGCCGGTGATACGGCCGTGGGCTTCCTGATGCTGAAGGAGAACCCGGACATCGCCGAGTACTTCCTCTGGCGCCTGATGATCGGTGGTGAGTACCAAGGCAAAGGGTATGGCCGGCGGGCTGTAGACCTGTTGGTCGACTACGTGAAGACCCGTCCGGGTGCCACCGAACTTCTCACGTGTTGTGTGCACGGGGAAGGAGGGCCCGTGGGATTCTATCGTGCCCTCGGCTTTGAGCCCAACGGCAAGCAGTATGATAGCTTGCTTGGCCTCGTTATACCGCTCGACGCACTGGACCAGGCGCTGCCGGCCGATCGCCCTTCAGAGGCCGTCGACGACTTCCCGGACTACGCCCGGCTCAACCGTGACAACTGGAACCGCCAGGCCCCGGGTTGGGTCGAGGCCGGACGTCGAGGCTGGGATGGGGACCCCGAATGGGGTATCTGGCACATCCCGAACGCCGAACTCCCCCTGCTGCCGGACAGCCTGCAGGGCCAGGACGCCATCGAACTGGGCTGTGGCACCGGCTACGTGTCCTCATGGATGCACCGCCGTGGCGCCCGTGTCGTCGCCATCGACCCCTCCGAAGAGCAACTGAACACGGCGCGCACACTGGCCGCTGAACACGCCGTCGACATCGAGTGGATCCACGGCGTCGCCGAATCTGTGCCCAAACCGGACGCCAGCTTTGACTTTGCCATCAGCGAATACGGCGCCGCTATCTGGGCCGATCCGTACGTCTGGATCCCCGAGGCCCATCGTCTGCTGCGTCCCGGGGGTGAACTCGTCTTCTTCGGCAATACCCCCTGGTCGCATGTCTGCACACCCATGGTCGACGGTGGCACCACCGAGGATCGGCTCTACCACCCGTACTTCGGCATGCACCGCATCGACTGGTCGCATACCGAAGAGGGCGGCGGCATCGAGTTCTGTCTGAGCCTAGGCGACTGGGTGCGGCTGTTCGACGACACCGGTTTCGATGTCATCGACTACCGGGAGGTCAAGGCCCCCGACTGGGCCACGAAGGACGAATTCGCCACCACGGTATCGTGGGCCAGGCGGTTCCCTGCCGAACACGCCTGGCGTCTGCGCCGACGGGGCTGAGAGAAGGCCGGCGGTGCTGCAGACGATTCGGAAGTACCGCAAGACCGCCGGCATGGTCGCCGCCCGTTCCTATGCCGAGGTGAGATACATCGGCATGGCGGGCAATCTCTTCATTGACCTGGTCCGTGTGTTGCTGCTGATCTCGGTCTGGCGCAGCATTCTCACCGGTCGCGGCCTCATCGGCGGCATGAGTCTCGACGATGTCCTTACCTACACCCTCATCTCGGAGGTCTTCAAGGGACAGCTCTCGAACCGCACCACCATCGACAACGCCCTGTGGGAAGGCGACATCGCCAACCGCCTCCTGCGTCCCATCGGCATCTATGGCCAGTTCATCGCCGAGATGGTCGGCGGCTGGGTGGGGCCCGGTGTCCTGTTGTTCTCACTGCCGCTGATGATCGGTGCTCCCTGGCTCGGTATCGATCCGCTGCCGGCGACCTTCGCTGCCGGGACCTGGTTTGTCCTCAGCTTGATTCTCAGTGTCGCCGTCGGTGTCGCCTTCGATTTCATCTTCGCCGCCCTGATGGTCTACTTCGAAAACAGCGTCTACGCGGTGCAGCAGATGCGCAACGCCCTGGTCACACTGCTCTCCGGCGCCCTCATCCCGCTGGCCCTGCTGCCCTGGGATCTTGGCTTCTACCTGCAGTGGCTGCCCTTCGCTTCCCTGGCTTCCGCACCACTGCGCATCTACACCGGCACCGGCGATCCACTGTCTCTGGTAGCGTTGCAGGCCGCCTGGTGTGTCGCGTTGTGGCCGCTGGCTCATGCTCTGTGGTGTCACACCCGGGAACGGCTCGTCTCCCATGGCGGCTGACGCGCCTATCACGCCCTGGGATGGGGAGTCGTCGGGTGCTGCCACCCACTGGCCCGTGCAGTTGCTGCGCCGCTTCTACGTGCAGGCCTACCTCGACCTGATGTTCATGACGCGGGACATCCGCTTCTTCCTGATCTGCGCCCTCAGCGATGTCGTGGGTACACTGTCGCGGGTTGCTGCCGTGTTCCTGCTGGCCGAGCGCTTCGACGGCATCGGCATCTGGAGCCATGAGCAGATTCTCTTCATGCTCGGTTACGCCACGCTGGTCAACGGCCTGCTCGACATGTTCTTCGGCTACAACATCCTCGGCATCAGCCGCCGCCTCGGGCGTGGACAGCTCGATCACAGTCTCGTGCAGCCGCAGCCCTTGTGGATGACTCTTCTCACAGAAGGGTTCACGCCCGTCATCGGCCTGTTCCCCGTGCTCGCCGGAGTGGCCATCACCGGCTGGGCGATGGCGGGGGTCGCCTTTCCCGCCGATCCGCTGTGGTGGGTCTATTTCATCACCCAGCTCGTCTCCTCCTGCCTCATCGTCGTCTCCTTCTCCTTCCTGTGGGGCACGCTGGCCTTCTGGTCTCCCGTCGGCGCCGAGGAGATCAGCAGTCGCGTCAACCGCATGGCCCGCCAGCTCACCGTGTTCCCTCTCGACAGTCTCAGTCCGTGGCTGACCCAGGTGGCGCTGCTGACGCTGCCTCTCGGTTTCGTCGTCTGGTACCCCAGTCGCGTGCTGCTCGGCCTGCCGGGTGCCAGCCCATGGTCCGCGCCGGCCTTCGCTGCGGGGATTCTCCTGTCTACCGCCTTCGTCTTCTCACGTGGATTGCGACATCATGAACGCACCGGATCCCAGCGCTACGTGCCCTTCGGCCACCGACGCTGACGCCCTCGCCGTCGAGTTGCGCGGCGTCAGCAAGGTCTTCACACAACGCCAACGGTCCCCCCGTGCCCGGGATGTCCTGACCAATCTCTTCCGACCGCGTATCCGCGAGATCCGGGCTCTCGACAACGTCGATCTCGCCATTCGCCGCGGCGAGATCGTCGCCTACGCCGGGCCCAACGGCGCCGGCAAGTCGACAACGGTCAAGCTGCTCTCCAGCGTGCTGGCTCCTACGTCGGGAACCGTCCGCGCCCTCGGTATGGATCCACTGCAGGACCGTGTCGGCTACGTGGGCCGCATCGGTGTCGTCTTCGGACAGCGCACCGAATTGTGGTGGGATCAACCCGTGTCGGCCAGCTTTGAGTGGAAACGTATCGTCTGGGACATTGCACGCCCCCGCTACGACGCCATGCTCGACTTCGTCCGCGAACTGCTGGGTCTGGATGAGTTCTTCGATTCCCTCGTGCGTCAGCTCAGCCTGGGGCAGCGCATGCGTGCCGATCTGGCCCTCATGCTGCTCCACGAACCCGAGATTCTCTTCCTCGACGAACCAACCATCGGGGCCGACGTGCTGGCCAAGCGCCGTATCCTCGACTTCGTCAAGCAGTTGAACCGCGAGAAGGGCGTCACCGTGATGCTCACCAGCCACGACATGGACGATCTCGAACAGCTGGCGGGTCGCATTGTCATGATCGACAACGGCCGCATCGCCTTCGACGGCGATTTCGGCGAACTGCGACGGCATTCGGGAGATCGCCGGCAGTTCGTGCTGGAAACCGAACACGAGACCCCGCCCGAACTGGCGGGCGCGGAGTGTACCGGCAGTGAAGGGTTTCGGCACACGTTCCTCTTCGATGCCACTGTTACGCCGATCACACAGCTGCTCGAAGCGGCAGCGGCGCAGACCCGGGTGCTCGACGTCGAGACCCACCGGGCTCCCATCGACGACGTCATCGCCGATTTGTATGAGAAGTGGCTGGCTGGCGGTTGAGCGCACGATTGACTCAGTTGACCATCTGCATCGGGCGCTGGGTGGTTGAAGCCCACCGCCTGGACCTGATCCATTCGCGCCACTGCCAGGTAGAGGCCTGGCCTTGGTTGCACTGTGTGTGTCGCACAGGATACAAAGGTGGGTGCCGCTGACGGCAGCGAATGCTGCAGATGGGCGGTGGGTACTTGGTGTCGCCACTGGTCTCCGTGTCACCGGGCAAGACGACACGCCGAGTTTCGTGCGAGTTCCGCAACTGAGTGATGACGACGTGCAGCAGATCGTCGAGACCACGGCCGGGCGGGTCGTGCGCCTGTTGCAGCGGCGCAGTGTGCTGGAAGAGGGCAACGTCGACCCACTGTGGGAGGACGAGCCCCTGTTGGCCACGATCACCGCCGCCTCGGTGCAGGGCCAGGTCGCCACCGGCGAGCGCGCGGACAGCGAGTGCGCCGGCGGCTGCTGGATCCGGAAGAAGGGGTGCGCTCTGGCCCGTTGTGCTTTGCCTCGCGGGGGTTCTCCAAGCGCGGCTTGTCCGCGCCGCATGCAGCTACCCGTGTTGAGGCCACCGATCGTATCCGGCTGGAGCAGTTGTGCCGCTACGTCATTCGTCCACCCCTGGCCGCCGGGCGTCTGCGAATTTCGATCGGCAGCGGAGCAAGAAGTAAAGAGCGGTGGGGCACCCCGAGCCAGCGAGATCGTGAGTGACACTGCGGAGAGTTCGGCTCGGCAGGATTGATCTACGACGGATTCAGCCAGAGACGACCAGCAGTCAGAGCGCCATCTTGCACCTCACGCTCGATCGCAAAGGCGATCTTGCCCGAATTGGCAGGGCGCCCGATCACAAGGGCAGAACGAGCAACCGCGGTCCAGGTAGCCCGGAACCGCGGTTTTCTCTTGTCAGCCTGTGAGGGTTGGGCCTTTGGGCTGGACCTTAGCTGCGCTTCTTGCCCTTGCTGTCCAGGCCCTGCTCGGCGAAGTGAGCGAGGCGCTCTGCCTTCTTGCGCCGGCGGATGCTCTTCTGCAGGTCGAGCTTCTTCTGCACGGAGGGCTTGGTGTAGAAGCGTTTGCGCTTGATGTCGCGCATCAGTCCAGTGCGTTTAGTCTTGGACGAGAAGCGCCGGAGAGCGCGCTCGAAGGGCTCGTCGTCGGAGAGTTCAACGCTGAAATTGACGGGCATGCTTGCTGTAGACTCCTGAAATTCCGTGGGCAGCGCTTCGACAGCGCCGCTTTTCATTGAACTTGACTAAATTAGCTGTCCGCCATAGAAGGGGCAAGGACGGGAGAGGCCCTTCAGGACCAGACGAAGACGTGAGTTCAAGCCGCACTCGCCCAATCCCTGCACATCGCCTCCGCCTGCTCGATTGCTGTCTCGTGATGCGAAGTGCTATGCAGGATTCAGCCAAGGGCGACGGCTGACAGAACGCCAGCTTGCACCTTGCGTTCGATCGCAAAGGCCTCCTTGCCCGATGGCGTGCTGGCCCCCCATGCCGCCCACCGGGCGCAGATCGTGCCGGGTCCGAAAGCAGCTCACGAGGAGACCGACACCGGCGGCAGTGAGGCGAAGACCACACCGGCGCAGCGACGGCATACGCGGGCGCCTAGGGCAAGGCTGCGCCGTCCCCGACGCGGAGCCATGACCGACGCAGAACCCAGAGCGCCGCCAGCACAAGCATTGCAGGTGATGACAACGGAGCGGATCAGGGACCTGATTCGGGTCCTCGAGACTGTGGCGATGGGCGGCGGGCGGATCGATCAGTCGCCGCTGTTACATGGCTCACGGACGGTGAGACTCTGGTCTACTTCAACGGAGGTCAGCTCCTGCAGGGCTCCGGCGGGCCAGCGAATCACCACCCTCTCCACCTCGGCGCGCTCTCCAAGGCCGAAGAACAGGCGCAGATCGCTCTGGGACATGTACGAATCCCCGCTGCGTACTTCGCCGACCTGGACAAGGTCACCGGCGACCACCTCGACGTGCGCACCGATCCCGGAGCGATTACTGCACGGCGGCCCGGCACCGGCCAAATGGAGGCCCAGCCAGTGGTTCGAGTTGTTCCACTCGTTGCGCAGCAGGACCGCCGGCTGGTTGCTGTTCAGGACCGCCAGATCGGGGTCTCCGTCGTTGTCATAGTCGCCGGTGGCCGCGCCGCGGCTGACCTGCACCAACGCCAGACCCGGACCGGCCACATCCGTCACGTCGCGGTAGTGGCCGCGGCCGTCGTTGGCGAAAAGGTGGTTCTGCATGGCGTACGTGACCGCGTCAAACTCCTCCACATTGTCGTCGTGATGGCCGGCGGTGACGAACAGATCCCGGTCGCCATCGCGGTCGTAATCGACAAAGATCGTCCCCCAGGAGAGGTAGGTAATACTCGGCATGCCGACGCCGGATTCGTAGGTCTCGTCGGCGAAGAACAGACCGCCGAGGTTGCGGTAGAGGTTGTCGGTCTCCCACTGGTAGTTGGTGACGTGTATATCGACCAGGCCGTCGTTGTTGTAGTCCCCGACGGCGGCGCCCATGCTCGACAACGGCTTGCCGTCGTCGCTGTAGGCCACCCCCGCCAGCACGCCCACTTCGGTGAAGCGGCCACCATCGTTGCGGTAGAGCACGTTGGGCGAGCCATCGGCCGGGCAGTACAGGTCGGGATCGCCATCGCCGTCGTAGTCGCCGAAGATCCCGCCGAACTCGATCGCCGCGCGCGGCAGCAGTCCGACCGTCTGGGCTACGTCGACGAAGGTGCCGTCACCACGATTGCGGTACAGCACGTCCGGCTGCGGCTCGAAGGTCGCCGCGCCGCAATAGATCGGCACCCCGTTGCGGTTACAGCGGACGAGCGGATCCGGCGGATAGACGCCGTAGTTGGCCACGTAGAGGTCGACCCATCCGTCCAGATCGTAGTCGCCGAAGGCGGGCCCCGCGCCCAACCCGGAATCGCCCACACCCGCCGGTGTGGTCACATCGACGAAGGTGCCGTCGCCGTTGTTGTGGTACAGGATATTGGGTCCGTAGCTGGTGATGTAGAGATCGAGATCGCCGTCGTTGTCGTAGTCGGCGCTGGCACACCCCATGCCGAATCCCGCGTCGGCCACGCCGGCGTCCACCGCCCTCTCTTCGAAGGTACCGTCGTGGAGATTGCGGTACAGGGCTCCCGGCCCCGCGCTGTTGACGAAGTAGAGGTCGAGCCAACCGTCTGAGTCATAGTCGAAGAACGCCAGACCGGACCCCATCACCTCCGGCGCGTGCTTGTCCGGCGTCGCGCCATTGCGGTGCCGGAAGTCGATCCCTGCTTCCACGGACACCTCGACAAACTCCGCCGTTGCAGGTCCCGTAACCGACAGGACAAGGCCGCCCAGCAGCACGCACAGTTCGGGCCAATTCGCGCCGTTCGTCACTCTGCGCCCACCGCCTTTCCCGACAGGTCTCGATACTTGGCCATCTCCGCCCGAGCCTCGGACTCCAGCCCCTGCTTCTGATACAGCAACGCCAGATTGTAGTGGGCCTCCGGTTTCTCGGGCGCCAGATGCACCGCCCTCTCATACGCCTGCCGGGCCCGTGTGGCATCACCCCTCATCAGATGTGCGATGCCCAGGTTGTTGTAGCCCTTCACGTATCTGGGATCGAGCCGCAGGACGAACTCGTACTGCTGGATTGCCGCCGCCGCATTCCCCTCCTTGAGCAGGAGGTTGGCCAGGTTGTTGCGCGCGCTGATGTTCTCCGAATCGATGGCCAGGGCATTGCGGTACTCGGCCGCCGCTTCCACCGGACGGCCCACACCGACGTAGAGTACCCCGAGGTTGTAGTGGGCGTTGGCATCCTGCGGATAGAGACTCAGGATGTATCGATTCCGCAGGATCTCCTCCCTTGCCGGACTCAAGCGCTGGAAGAGCGCCAGCATCTTCTGCCCTTCTGCCGCCCGGCCCTGGCGCAGGTAGAGTCTGCCCAACCGGCGGTAAGCCTCTGCGGAAAAGCGGTCGGCGAGAACGGCTTGCTGAAGTGCTCTCTCGGCCTCTTCGAGCCGCCCCTGTGCGGCGAGGATCCGGCCCAACTCGACGTGGACCTCGGCATAGTGCGGCCGATGGCGCAGCGCCACCATCAAGGCCGCCTCCGCCACTTCATACCGGCCGAGTCTGAAATACAGCTGCCCGAGATGGTAGTGTGCGTCGGCGTATGTGGAATCGAGCTCGACAGCCCGTCGCAGCGCCGCGATGGCCTTGTCGTTGTGGGCCTGCCCCTTGTAGAGCAACCCCAGGTTGTGATGGGTGGCGGCGTGGTCAGGAGACAGCCGCAGCGCCTCGACCAGGGCCGTGGCCGCCTCGGAGAACAGATCTTCATCGGTGAGAGCGATAGAGAGCTTGCGGTAGGGAACCGGATCATCGGGGTCGAGGCGAATCGCCTCCCGGAAGGCCTGCATCGCCTCGACGTTGCGACGCTGACGCAGCAATGCGTCACCAAGGGCAACGTGAGCCTCGCGACGCTGCGGCACGCGGTGCAGCGCTTCCCGGAAGTGCTCGACGGCCAGGTTGAACCGACCCGACTTCAACAGTAGATCGCCCAGCGACAGGTGTGCCTCTACGTGTCCGGGTTCGTGCTCGAGCACGCGTCGGCAGGCCGCCACGGCCTGGGGTCTCTGACCGGCCAGGGCCAGCTGCCGGCACTCCTGATAGGTGTTCTCCGCCTCGCGTTGGGCGCTCCCGCAACCCAGGACCGCAAGGAGCCACAGCGCCTGAGACCAACATCTTGCTCGACACGGTCTGCGCTTCCGCGCGGGGGCTGGCTCCACCGGTCGGTTCCGTGGCGCGACCGGATGTCTGCTATTGTGCTTCGACACGCGGCCGCCGCGCGTAGTAGGTCTCCCGCGTGAACTGGAAGGGGATGTCGATCGCCTCGACGGGTTCACCGCGGTAGTCGAAACGCAAAGCCATGTCTCTCACCCATACGGTGAAATCCTCGACGTCGTGGTCGAGGATGGGAAAGACCACGAAGCCCTGAAGTTCCTGGCCGCTGAAGATCACGTCGCTCTTGAAGAGGCTGCGGCGCAGGATGTCGGTACGCTCCCTGAACTTCCTGCGCGGATTGCCCGCGTAGGCCACGGCGTAGGGGGAGTAGTACTCGGTCAGAGCCGACAGGCTGAGCACCTCGTAGTTCCACCCATTGGTGGAAGCGATGGACATGTTTCCAGGGTCCAGCTGCACCTTGGGGAAGGCGTAGTTCTTCACCCCCAGCAGAAAGACGGTGAAGCGCTCGGGGGGGCGTTCCTCTCCCGGCGGGGTCCAGTCCCCGTAGGTGTAGGGGTTGTCTGCCGTGTCGTACGGATTGGGTTCCGCGAAACCTCCCCCGCTCACCGAGGCGGTGCCGAAATGCCGATTCAGCTCGTCTGCGGTCAAGGGCGTGACCCTGATTTCGAGACGGTCCTTGAGATAGGTGATGCTGCCATCGTCCCCGACGAGGAACTCCGCGCTCGCGTGCTGAGCAGAGGGCGCGATCGGGGTGGCGAAGTGCCGGAAACCAAGTCTGTAGTCGCAACCGGTGAACAACAGTCCTGCAATCGATAGCGTCGTCCAGATTCTCATAGCTCGTCCCCCTGGATTTCGTTCATCTCCGCGGCGTTTCATCCCGCAAAGATCATATTGCCGGTCATGCCCGTAAAGTGGTCTACGATCAGATACAATCCCCCGGGCGTGATCTGGCCCAGGATCATCCCCAGAAAGAAAGGGCGGGTCATGCGGTAGAGCCTCACGCCACCGTACTTGAGCACGACGACTTTGATCGCCCAGGCCAGGAACATGTTAAACCAGAGGTGGTCCATGATCCATATCGGCCCGATCGGGTAGCCGAGAGGATGAAGAGGCCACCACACGTAGTGCCAGCGGGCCACCGAGAGCCCCAGCATGATCAGCCCCCCAATACCCGCATGGATCCAGCTCCACAGATACGGCGGAGTGGGTGTGATGGTCAGGTTCACCATGCGGCCGAAGGCGCTCTGGTCAGAGGCCATACGCAGGTTGATGGCCCCGAACTCGTAGCTCAGCTTCATCGTCATCCAGATCGCGGCGGCCAGGGAGACGGCCAGGGCCAGGACCATCACCCAGAACAGTCCCCGCCTGTCGCCGTGCAGCTCTTCCCCCAGCTTGAGGCTGTTGGCGCAGGACGTGGTGACGAAGCTGCGCAGGTTCGCCGTCCAGAAATAGGTCGTGGCCAGCAACACCAGCCCCTGGTAGCCGATGACCGACGAGCCCACCCCCGCCACGAGAATTGTGGCCGGTATCGCCGGCGGCGCCCCGTCCGACAGCCCACCCTCGGCCACCACCCGCGTGAAGCCGATGATCAGCACCGCCGCCAGCGCGAGTACGGCCAACGCCACCCACACCGGCATCCCCGCCAGCCAGAGCCACCCCACCACGACGGTGAGGCTGGCCGCGAGCATGATCCCTGCCGTCCGGTAGGAGAGGATCTCGTCGGAGTCGTCCACGCTGTCGTCGCCCAGAACAGCCTTGCGGCAAACGTCTTTCAAGTGCCGCCGCGCCGCCCACAGACCGCCCAGAAACAGAACGACCATGGCTCCCATCGACTGGTGAGCGAGGATCGGGTTGCTCACCGCGTGGCCTCCCGCCAGCTGGGCGTCGCTGATCCCGAACATGCCGAACAGCCCGCGCGCGACGTTGGCCAGCAGGTTGAAGAACCACATGCTGAAGGCGACTTCCGTCTTGAGAAAGTAGAAGAACCCCAGAATGTTGAAGCGAAACCTGAACAGCAACTCGGTGTTGTCCTGGAACAGAGGCACGCCGAATTTGATCATGTCCTTGTCCAGTGCGAACGGCACGAGCTCGGGGTAGTAGTTGTGGAGCCCGTGCAGGGTGCCCCACAGGAAGGGGACGGTGAACCCGGCCCACATCACCGGGCTCTTGAAGAACGGTGAGTAGCACTCTCCGGGCCGCGCCTCTTCGACGATCGCCAGCGGCACCTGCACCAGCGGGTAGGTGAGCCGCTCGTGCACGATCCACTGCCTGCGCAGCAGAACCATGGCAGCGATCATCGCCAGGAACAGGCCCCAGATGAACGGCGTCCAGGCGGCGAAGGTCGGCAGCCAGGCCTCCCAGGGCACCGACTCCCCCTGCTTCAACCCCTCGAAGAAGGCCTGGTGAACGGGCTCACCCAGCTGGGTCCACTCCGCAAGAACGGGGTGGATGCGTGCGGCCCAGTCATTCTCGGCCGAGGCGAAGTAGAAGGGGTCGACGAGCTGCCTGAGGAAGCGCATCGCGAAGAAGGTGGGGATGGGCGAGGCCATGGCCAGCATGATGTAGACCACGACCAGTTCGGGGCGGCTGAGCCCGGCTCGCGGATGGAGGCGTCTCAGCAGGGGATTGACCAGCCCGGTCAGGCCAAACAGCAGGAATATCGCCGCCGGCATGCTGGTCCCCAGGGACATGTACGAGCCCTGCAGGTAGAGGGAGGAGTAGACGGAGCCGGCGGACACACAGAAAGCGCCGGCACTGCCCACCAGCAGGGCCCTGGGGGTCAGGACCGTGGCAGGCATCACATCCGGATTAGGCTGAACCACTTTCCTGTTGTGCGGACTCGTCCCCCCGGCGATCGGCGAGCGAACGCGGCGTCAGATCGAAGCGCGTCTCGTGGCCGTGGAAGAACCGGTCGAACTCGTCGACCATCAACCGGAAGAAGTGCGGATAGGCATCACCCGTGAGCCCGGCGAAGTGGGGGCTCAGGAAGACGTTGGGCATGTGGAGAATCTCGCTGTCGGCGGGGATCGGCTCCGGGTGGAACACGTCCAGGCCGGCGGTGATGTCCCCGATCCTCAGCCGCTCGATCAGCGCCGTCGAATCGATGATCGCTCCCCGCGAGACGTTCACCAACACAGATCCCGAAGGCATCAACGCCAACTCCCGCCGTCCGATCATGCCCTCGGTTCCCGGCGTCAGGGGCGCCACGCAGACCACGGCATCACACTGCGACATCACGTTGTCCAGCGAGGTCTTGAGAAAGCCCACAACATCGGCCAGTTCACCGGGCAGGTAGGGGTCATAGACCCAGACCTGGGCATCGAAGGGCCGCAGGAACTCGATCAGCCGCCGCCCGATGTGGCCGCAACCGATCAGTCCCACCCGCTTGCCCGTGAGGATGCCGAGCGTCTTCGTGCGTCCCGCCTGGGCCTTCTCGGGCTCTCCGGCGATGAACTCGCGGAAGCGGGCACCAGCATTGCGCAGCGAGACCAGGATCAGCCCCAGTGCCCATTCCGCCACGGGATAAGAGGATCCGTTCGTCGTATCCACGGTCCGCACGCCCCGCTCCCAGGCGGCCTCCACGTCGATGCGCCGCGCAAAGCGGTCGCCCTCCAGTTCGCCGATGATCTTCAACGCGGGCGCCCGGTCCATGATCGGGCCGTCGATTCTCGGAGCCCCGTGGCAGACGATGAGGCCGTCGAAAGGACCCAAACGATCCATCAGCTCAGCCGCCACAGTTTCGTCGCCAGTCCCGTAAAGGCCCCCTCCCCGCCCTTCAAACCAGTCCCAGTCCGCGAACTGCTCGAGTCGTTCCAGTTCCTCGGGGGCCAGGTAGTTGTCGCGCACACGCTGATCGCAGGCCAGCAGCACCCTGGGACGAGAAGAGGACGAGTCCATCACCGGAACCGGGGCGCCACCGCCTCGGCGAATAGTCTCAGCCCCTGCTCGCCTGGCGCGTCCATGAACCACAGCAGGAAGTGGCCGATCCCGGCCTCGACATAGGTCCGGATCTTCTCCTCCACCTCGTCGGGCGTGCCGATCAGCCAGGCGGGATTCAGCGAGTCGGGAATATCCTCCGTGGCGGCCAGGCCGAAGATCTCCTGGTAGCGGCAGCGCACCTCGTCGCGATCCGGTGCCACCAGGATCTGGGTAGCCATGGCTTTCTGCAGATCGTCGATCGAGCGCCCCGCCGCGTCGCAGGCGGCACCCAGGGCCTGAAGTTTTTCGTCCAGGACCGGAAGGGAGACCGGAGTCGAGTGCCATCCCTGGCCATAGCGGGCGCAGGCGGCCAGCGTGTCCGGATGGACCTCCCCCATCCAGATCGGCGGATGGGGCCGCTGTACGGGGAGGGGCCGGCACACGGCCCCCTGCGTGTGGTAGTAGGTCCCTTCAAAGGTGACGGGCTCGGACGCACGCCACAACTCCAGCGTCAGTTCCAATCCCTCGACCATGCGGGCGATGCGCACGGCCCGGTCTGCGTTCCACGGCATCCCGTAGGCCAGGTGCTCACGCTCCTGGTTCCCCATGTCAGGATAGTAGATCAGACGCCCGCCTGAGATCTGGTCCAGTGTCGCCACCATCTTGGCTACCAGCGCCGGATGACGGAAGGGGTGGGACTGGTGCAACAGGCCCAGCCGCGCGCGGTGGGTCGAGCCGGCCAGCGCGGCCAGCACGCTCCAGCCCTCCAGGATGGCCTCGTCGGTTCCCAGCATCAGATGATCGGGCACCCACAGGGCATCGTAGCCCAGACTCTCGGCGGTGCAGGCCACACGCAAGCTGACCCCCGCGTCCAGCTCGGCGTAGCCTGGGGTGATCGCCTGGCCGGGGTTGGCGAAGATCGGCACGCCAAAGGCGAATTCTACGCCCATCCACTCTCCTCCGGGCTCTTAGAAATACCAGTACATCAAGACGAACAGTACCACCAACCCGGCGACACCGAGCCAATAGGCCCTGTCCTGTTGCGGCGTCGGAATCAGGCCCTGACCCGGCTGATCCTGTGTCGCGATGGGCCATGTGGCGATCTCGTCGGGGAGCAAGACGCTCAGCCCGAAGAGCAGGACGGTGGCCGCGGCAAACAGCACGAAGGCGGCGTGGAGAAAATGCATCTCCAGAAAGGACAGACCAAGGCCCTCGTCGCGGCAGACCAGCCGGTTGAGGGTTTCCGAATCGTTCGCCAGCCACATGAACACGCCCAGCAGCGTGCCCGAGATCAAGGTGGCAAAGGCGGCCCGGCGGGTCGGCCGGGTCGACAGCAGTCCCCACAGGAAGCACGCCACGATCGTGGGCGGCAGGTAAGAGGTGAACTTGGCCAGGTACTCGTAGAGGAACCGGAACTGGGGGATCACGACGATGGCCCATGCGATGCCGATGATCATGAGGGCGAAGCCCATGATCCGGCCGACCCACACCAGCCGCCGCTGCGACGCCTGGGGCCGCAGGGGCTGATACCAGTCCATGGCGAACAAGCCGGAAGCGGCGCAGATCTCGGAATCGATCGAACTCATCAGAGCGGCGATCAGCCCCGCCAGAGTCAGACCGACCAGGCCTGTCGGCAGGAGTGCCGCGGCCAGGGCCGGGAACATCTGGTCCGGACTGCGGACCACGATGACCGGATCGCTGCCCGAGGCCATCACGTAGCCGATCAGGCCGGGAATCAGGATGACGAATACTGCAATGACCTTGAGCAGCCCCGCCAGCAGCCCTCCCATACGGGCTTCGTGCACGCTGCGCGCCGCCAGCGCTCTCTGGATCATCACGTGGCTCGTGGCCCCGAAGGAGAGGGCGTGGACGGTGAGACCCAGCATCACGCCGGTCCAAGGGACGTTGGGATGGTCGAGAGGCTGGATCAGGGAGAACATGTCCCAGCTGTCGGCGGGCTGCAGGTCCTGCATGGAAGTCCGGAACTGATCCCAGCCGCCTAAGAAGTGCAGGCCGGTGAACAGCATCACGCCGCCGCCCACGACCAACAGCGTGCACTGGATGAAGTCGGTCAGGATGACGGTTCGCAGACCGCCCAGCATGGCGTAGGAGCCGGCCGCCAGGGCCAGCACCACTACGCCGGGGATGATGGAGTCGAACCCGAAGAGGACCTCGGTGACCCGGCCCCCGGCGTAGAGGGCGCCGGGAATCCCGGCAAAGGCGATGCCCACCAGGGTGAGCAGGGAGAAGAAGCGCCGGCTTTCCGGGCCGTAGCGTTTCTCCAGGAACTCGGGCGTCGTGTACAGTCCCAGCCGCATGTAGACAGGCAGGAACAGGGCACCCATGGCGATGAAGGCGACCACCCCGGCAAGCTGGTAGTTGGCCACGGCCATGCCCACCACGAAGGCCAACCCGGCCTGGCCGACGAACTGCTCGGCGGAGATGTTGGTGGCGAACATGGAGGCGCCTATGAAGGGCCATCGCATGCTCCTGCCGGCGAGGAAAAAGTCGTTGGTGTCGCGGACGCCGCGGCTGGTGATGACGGCGATGATGACGACGACGACGAAGTACAGACCGATGATGACGAGGTCGAGGACGGAGATCTGCATGGTCGCCTGGGGACTGCCTCAGACCGCCGGGAGCTGCGCCTCGTCACCCACCTCGTCCTGCCACCGGCGCAGGCGCACGACCAGGTCGTCGATCCGGTCGCGGTGCTCGGGCTGATCGAACAGATTCACCAGCTCGTGGGGATCGGAATTCAGATCATAGAGCTCGCCCGGGCCGCTGCCGTAAAGATTCAGCTTCCAGCGGTCGGCCGTGATCACCGTGCGCAGGGGCTCGGCCATACTGAGGTTGATCTCAGCCTCGCCGATGGAGGCCCGCGGGTGGCCATCGGCGCCGTTCCACTCGATGAACACATCGTTATCCGCCAGATCGGCCTCGCCCCGCAGCACGGGCACCCGGCTCTGCCCCGGCAGGTCGTCGGGCCCGGACGCACCGAGAAGATCGAGCAGCGTCGGCACCAGGTCGATGTGGCTGAAGTTGCCGGGGATCCGGCGCGCTTCGGCGCCCAGCATGGGTGCTCGCAGCAGCATCGGAACTCTGACCGACTCCTCGTACATCAGCGTCTTGCCCAGGATGCCGTGGTCGCCCAGCTGCTCGCCGTGGTCGCTGGTGAACACGACGATGGTGTCGTCGGCGAGCCCGCATTCGTCCAGGGTGCCCAGGATGTTGGCCACCGAGCGGTCCACGAGCGTTGTGTTGCCCCAGTAACGGGCCACCACCTCGCGCCAGCCCTCCTCGGTCCGCAGGTCGCACCCGTACTCCTCGGATTCCATGTAGATGGCCGCCATCAGGCGGACGATGAGTGGGACGTTGGCACCGGGTCGCTGCATGAAGGCGGGACCGGTGGGCAGGCTCGCGTGATCGTAGAGCTCGTTGAGGGGGCCGGTATGGGGTGGGTGCGGCTCGAGGTAGCTGACGCACAGCGCGAAGGGCTGGTCGCGGTTGTCGCGGATGTACTGGGCCGCCCGGTCGCCGAGGAAGGTGGCCTTGGTGAGCTCCTCCTCCATGCCGGCTTCCATGTGACGCGAGAACACCGGGGAGCCCAGGATCTCGGCGTCGGGCTCGAAGCCGTGCTCGGCGAGGAAGTGGTAGTAGTCGCTGCACACCGAGAGACGCTCGGGGTCCGAGTAGCCGCGGCGGTAGGTGCTCTCGCTGCCCACCCAGGTATCGAAGCCGTGCTGCGCGAAGATCTCGTCGCCCAGATGCCACTTGCCCATGTAGGCACAGTTGTAGTCATCCGGGAGCATCTCGGCGATAGTGGGCACCTCCGCCGGCAGCGGCACGTTGCAGGCCGGTACCCGCGCCGTGTGCGGCCATAGCCCCGTCATCATGGTGGCGCGCGACGGGCTGCACACCGGCTGGCTGACATAGGCCCGGTCGAACACGAAACTGTCTTCGGCCAGGGCATTGAAGGCGGGAACCTGGATCTGCTCGTTGCCGTAGCAGCGCATCGTGTCCACCCGCTGCTGATCGGTGAAGATGTACAACAGGTTGGGTTTCTTCATCGCCACGAATTCCGGTCATCGGATGCACTGCGGAAACAAAAAGTGCCGACAGTTCCGGGAGCGAAGCGCAGAAACCCGGAACTGTCGGCAGATGTACTGGATGTGATGGTCAACCGCGACGCGGTTGCCAGGATCAGCGGAGCTTGCCGTCGAAATGCGCCTTGATCCGACCCCACGAGCTGCCCTCCACCGCGGTGGCAGCGCCGCCGGAGGAGGGTATCGTCAGGAAGTCATGCATCTGGTTGGCGTCCACCATCTGCGCTCCAGAGCCGCCCTGAGGGTAGACATTGTGTCGGTAGGGGCTGCCATCTTCGCCCACCACCGGACCGCGATCGTTGACCTTGTGCGACACGCCGATGATCTGTCCCGGCGCGAATACGTGCCGGACACTCTCTTCGGCGCTCAGACTGTAATTGTCCCACAAGGCACAGCTGAACTCCATGGTCCAGCTGACATCGGTCGACCCGTTGCCGGCGCCCGCCGGTTCGAGCGTCCAGGCGATCTCGAACCACGGGGTCTGCTCACCGTTGTACAGGTCCGAACCCCAGGCCAGCTCCGGCTGGTCGAGGTATTCGAGCCCGCTGTTGAAGGCCACGGTCTGGCCCGGCAACGGCAGGATGCGCATATGGAAGCGCTGGGCATTGGCGTGCTCATCGAGATTGTCGCCCCGCAGCGGCCCGCCGGAGTGGTCGGCGTCGAAGGCGATGGACCAGATATCGTCCGACCACCATTGCTTGGGATCTTCCTCGGCTACCTTCAGGGTGTCGTCCTGGACCCTGCCAAACAGGTAGTAGCGATTGTCGGGAGGCGCACTCCAACCGACGAACATGGCGACGTTGATGTCGTCCAGGGGCACCGGCTCGCCATCGTTGCCAATCATTTGATCGCCGGTGAAGGCCAGGTTGAGGTCGTACCAACCCCAGTCATCCTCGGAACCGTCGATCGACATCGCGCCGGGGTTGGGCACCTCGGGCAAGAAGTACTCGAAGCCGTTGTGTGCCCAGGCAGCGGAACTGACCAGGAGGGCAAGTGCACTTCCCAGAAGAATCAACCTTTTCATTACGTCTCCCCCTTTGAGGTCGGAGCTGAACTGAGTTGGTGGGTTAAAACCCGCGTCACTATACGGTGGGCCCACCGTTAAGTCAAGGCAAATTTGGAGCAATGGCGACGGCCGCCAGGTGCTCCTCGAAGACCTCGACCCTGGCGGCGTACCTGTCCCTTAGTTCCTGAAACAGGGCCTGGAGGATGCGGGCCTCTTCGTCTTGGCGCAGCCAGTAGCGGGCCCTGGACGCTGCCTGGGCAAAGGGCAGCGGGGCAGGGTGGCTCCTCTCCACCACCTCAAATATGGAAAACCCCGCCGGGGCAGACCGTGTCGAGTCGATTCTGATCGGGCCATTCAGGGTCCCTTCCTCGGCCTTCATGACCGCCGCGTGCAGCTCGCCGTACAAGCCGCGCTTGGCCGGATGCATGTGCAGCCGCCCCTTGCTCCGATCCGCTCCGGGTCGCGTACTGTGGTGGACGGCCAGTTCCTCGATGGTTTCACCCCTGCCGATCCGCTGAAGGAGCTCTTCCGCCCGCTCCCGGGTCGGCACGAGAATCTCCACGACCTGGATTTCCACCTGGCCCGTGAATCGGTCCAGGTGGTCCTCGTAGTAGCGCCGGACGGCTTTCTCACTGAGGTCGGCCTGGCGGTCCACGGCGCCGTCTTTTACGGCCTGGACAAGCATCCCCTGTTTTTTCGTTGCCAGCCAGGTGACCATGGAGGAATCCTGTGCGATCTCGGTTCTCTGGGCGGCCCGGTAGAACAGGGCCTCCGCCAGCAGGTCATTCTCGATGGCTCTGACTACAGTGAGGCTATCCACCGGCCCCGTCGGCGAGCCGCCATCCCCATGAAGAGAGCGATAGAGATCCCTCAAGGTGATCTGGCCGTCGCGCAGGGAACACAGAACCGTCTCCTCCTCGGCGTCTGTCAGCGGTCCGGACTTGGGACCGCCAGCCAGACGGGTCATGGCCAGGGCGACGGCCTCCGGGTGGCGGCGGACGTCGTACTCCTGAGAGAGGCTGTCCATCAGCGCCCTTCGGCGAGTGTAGAAGGCCGGGCCCACCTGCGTGCGCGAAAACACTACGGCGTATCCTGGCGGGGCCGGCCGCGCCGCCACCACCTGGAAGACTTCGTAGTCGTCACCCCTTCGGAAGGGTCGGCTGAAGGCCCCCACATCCAACTCGAACAGCTCCTCGGCGATGGCCAGGGGGAAGTCCTGCTGTGCCAGATCGGGTCGTCCCAGGAAGTCCCCGAGACTGCCCCCATGCCCGGCCGTTTCCCGGTCCGTCGAGCGCTCTCCGGCCAACTCGGCGAAATCTCGTCCCCCCTCGAGCTGCTGCACGATCTGCTCGGCCTGCTCGAGGGTGGATACGCGGATGCGGGCCAGCCGCAGCACGCGGCTCCATTTGCTGTTGGCGAAGCGCTCCATCATCTCGGCCGGTGGGATCTCGACTTCGTGCATGATCTTCCGGAGCTGGAATTCGAAGATCAGCTTTCTCTTGCGCTCGTTTTCCCATGAGCGCCTGAAATCTGGATCCGATTCCAGCCTCAGCGTTTCGGCCTCGAGGAGCATCAGCTCCATGTCGATCAAGGTCTGCAGGTAGTCGTTCAGCGCCTCGACCCCCTCCGCCTCGGAGCGCAGCAGGACAGGTGTATCCGCCCAGAACTGAAGCAACTCGTCGGCGGTGATCTCGCGGTCGCCGACTCTGGCCACAGCGTCGTCGGAGACCGGCGATCCACATCCTCCCAGGATCGCCAGGGCGGCGATCAGGCATGTCGCGAATGAGTGTGGTGATCGAGACATCAGTAAGCCACCGCAAGGGGCAGCAGGCGCGCGCGCCTGCCCGTGTCTGCGTTCACCTCCACGCGCACCAGGTAGATGCCCGGGGCCACGAGATCACCTCGGTCGTCCCGGCCGTCCCAGGCCACGCGGTGGCGACCGGCACCCTTGGTCCCATGCGTCAGACGCCGCACCCGCTCGCCACTCAGTCTGTGCACCTCTATGTCCACGTCGGCGATTCCCAGCACCTGCAACAGCACATACTCGATATCCACGGCATCGTTGACGCCGTCCCCCTGCGGCGTCAACACCGCAGGGGTGGTCGTGACGCCTCCCAGAATCGTTCCAAGTGATGTCTCGAGGGCAAGCACTTGCAGGCTGTTCGTGCCGAGTTCGTCGCTCGCATCTCCGGCCTCAACCTCCTGCGGCAGGGCGTCGCCTTGGCGTTCGAACACCTCGGATCGAAACCTCGCCGCGGCGCCGTAGACCGCGGTCTCCAGGTGGATCCGCAGGCGGCTGTGGCCGCCCCGCTCGATACGCCGTGGCAGGTGGACGACGAAGCCTGTCTCTTCCGCCACCACGTCACCGGGCCCCACGTCAACCCTTGTCAGCGGCTCGCCCATCTCCAGGCTCAAGAACTCCGCAGGCGGGGGGGCCAAAACTCTGACGGCGTCGAACCCGGCCTGTCCCGCGGCCCCGAACTCGGTACGTATATCGTAGACGAACTCGGTCGTCGTCCCGGCCTCGACCCGGACGAGCCCCCCCTGCGGCTGCAGGTCCCCGACGAGCGCAACCTCGCCGACGATCTGCTCGGCCAGCAGAGGCGAGTACTGGACCTCCAGTGAGTCCAGCCGCGCGAACTCCCACAGACCGTCGGTCGACAGCGCCACCTGCAGCTGCAGATACCGCCCCTTGCCCACCAGGGGGCGCTGACCGGACGTCCGCAGCGGGGCCGACCAGAAGCTCCAGTTCTCCTCGTCTTCGACGATCGGTCCGCGCCAGCCCACCGTGGGGGGATCCCACGGGAAGACGCGGGGCTTCAGCCGATCGTACTCCTTCTCGGTCACCTCGACCGGCAACTGCAGATCGTTGTAGCCCAGGTAGGCGTTGGTTGTGCTGTCCTGGCCGGTCTTGACCGCCACGGTCACGCCCGCCGGGGCCTCGGGGGCCGGAACGAGCTGGTCGCCCTCCCGCCGCCAGCGGCTGACGGCGAAGGAAACCTGGCCAATGTTCACCACCTGCTCCAGGTCCACCACAACCGACTCCCAGCGGGCTTCGGGAACGAAGCCCCGGCCGTACACCTCGAGCTCCGCGATCGCGAAGCGGTCGAAGCGGCTGCCCTCGGGGACGGGCCGCATGCGGAAGATCTGCAAGTATTGCAGGGGGAAGGAGATGTCGATCACCGGATCGAAATTCTGCGAGCTGGAGGCCAGCGGGACTTCCAGGGGAATGTAGTACTCACTCCCTCGACATCCTTCCCTGCCGCATCCCTCCCCAGGTAACTGGGCGTTGACCGCCGCCGGGTCGGCGCTGGCGGTCAGCTCGTACTCGTCGAAGGTGTAGTTTGGTCGGTAGGGCTCCTGGTTGAAGGGGTCGGCACCCTCCGGGGGAACCAGCACGAAGCGGTCCGCCGGCACCCTGATCCCCAGGTCGAGCGTGTAGAACTCACCCCACGCTCCCCCGGGGCCCCCGCCACTGAACTTGCTGTCGGCATAGAAGCTCTCGAGATCGCCATCGACGAAGTCCAGCGGCTCGGTTCCATGCCCGACCTGAGTAAGATCGCCGACGCCATACCAGATCCGCGGCATGCCGATGCGATACTCGAGATCGGCGGGCTGGCGGTGGCGAACCCAGGGGCCCACCTGCAGAACCACGTTCGTCTCGGGGTCGAGTTCCAGGGGCTGGAGCGACCCGGACGCCGCTGCCACTTGAACCCCCAGGTTGAGGGCGGTCCGCGCCTGCCAGTCGTCTCCGGCCTGGCCGCCCAGGCGCCACGTGGTCGACTCGGCCGCAGCTTCGCCGACGGGGTCGAGCAGGACCCACAGCGCCGTCGGCACCAGACTCATCCGTTTCATCATAGAGCTCCTGTGCTTCCAGGTGGTCCGGCCGGTCATCACAACGAGCCGGTCGCGGCGAATACCCGGATAAACGCCGTCGACGAGTCGATGGTATCGTGTTGGAGCACGCGGTGCTCGCGCTGCAGACCGGCGTTCATGGTGAGTCTGTACCCCAGGTAGGCGGACGTGTTGGAGAACATGATGGCAAAGATCTGGCTCTTGAAATCATCCACGAATCCCAGCTGGGCCTCCCGAGGTCGCTTCTTCAGATTCTCGAAGAGACTGAACTCAAAGCCGACGTCGATCCACGATTGCGGCAACAGCAGATAACGGGTGATGAGAAACACCGTCCCCTCCAGATCGCGTGACGTCGCCAGGCCCCTCTTGGTCGGCACCTGGCGCCGGAACGTGCTCTTCCACTTCGGGGTAAAGACCAGATCCTCTCGCAGTTTGAGGGTATAGTCCGCCTTGTTGATGACTCCCAGGAACGAGCGATCGCGCTTTCCATCTCCTTGATCTCCGCGCTGCACGAATCTCTCGTACTTGACCTTGCCCGACACGTTCAGGTTGGCGATACGGAAGTGGTGGGCCTGGAAGTAGATGCTGTTGACGAAGGTATCCTGAAGATCCAGAGGGTCCTGAAAGTCCGTCATGCCGATGGGGTCGACCCACACGACCCGGTCTTCCGGGATGTCGTCCTTGACGAACTTGGCGTGCTCGAAGAAGGAGAGATTCAGGCCGGGATAGCGCCAGTTGGCCGTGAACAGGGCATACGTGGCACGACTCCTGCGGGCACTGCTCAACTGGTTCTCGCTCAGGCGACCGAGAGTCAACCGCATCTGCTCGGTGAGCATCAATCCGCCGTGGAGGTTGAAGCCCCGGTGATCGCGTTCGTAGGGGTAGTCCGGCAGACGATCGTCCTCGAACCTGTCGATCAGGGTGTTGTTGTTCATGTCCATCCCGAAGAGGAACTCGGGAGCATCCACTGTGTAGCGAAGGAAGGGCTCGGCATAGTCGGGGCGGGTGTTTCGGTTCTGGTTGAAGTCGGAGATGAAGTCGTTGTTCTCGTCGAGACCCGGGAATACCTCCAGATCCTCTCCGGACGACCCCGCCGCCGCGCCGCCGCCCACCCCCAATTCTCCGGCGCGGAACCAGTCGGAAAAGCGGTCCTGATCGTCGTTGTCGTCGACAAACTCGTAGAAGTGGCGAGTCTCGTCGGAGTAGTCGATGGTGCCCAACGAGTTGCCGATGAAGGCCGTGGTACTGTAGTCGGGATCCATGGTGAAGGCCTCGCCGTAGGCGAACCACGGATACCCCTCGTAGGAGGCGGTGACGTAGGCGGCCTCGGCTCGCTCCGTGACGATGTCCAGGTCTTCGAAGTTCTGGTTGGGGAAGCGTCTGAAACGCCGGTTCAACACGTACTCGGCGCGCAGATCGAGGCCCGCGAGGCTCATCACCTTGAAGTCGACGCCCAGTACCTCATGGCCGGTGGGCAGACCGTATTTGAACCGGAGAAAGCGCTGATTCGATCCGTCAGTGATCTCGTCCCGCGCCTGGGCCACGGGCAGGAACACCTGATCGCCCAGCCGGTCAGTCTGCATGTTGGAGGAGATCTCGACGCGATAGTCGTTGGCGATGATCAGATCGAATTCCAGCTTGCGGGCATCCTGGGTGGTCGGCAGCTCCTCCGTCGGGCGAAAGGCGTTGCGAATATCGTAGATCAACTCGATCGCGTCCTCGCCCCTGGCCTCGATGTTACCGCCCTGGCGGATCCCGCCGCGCACGATGGGGGTGATCTCCGGGTGGATCTCGCCGTCGATGATCACCCGGTCAAAGATCAGCAGGGCACCCGACCCGGGAGTTTCGGGCGAGTCGTCCGAGATGCGGATGGTCACCGTCTCGACGTTCCCGGTGTTCTGCGGGGTGGTCAGCACCCCCTTGAGCGAGTTGCCGGACATGCCCAGGTCGCTGCGCGCATGGGACGCGTTGATCCAGGTGGCGCCCACCTGGGCGAAATCGCCCACCTGAGCCACGCCTCGAGTCCCCACCAACCGGGTCGAGTTCTCCAACTTCGACGGTGGCGCCGACTGGCTGTTGGCGATGATGCCCGGGGAGTTGAGCCGCGACGCCAACAGGGTCACGGCGTACTTGTCCCCGAGGAAGTCCCACTGAACGCCGTTGAATGCGGGCTTCGAGAACGTGAGCGGGGTCATGGACGTGCGGATGGCTTCGCCGATGGTGACCGCCGTGTAGAACTGGCCCTTTGAGGCGGACGACACCACGACCCGGTTGAACCAACCGTTGAAATTGGGACTCTTGAAGATAGAACTGCCCTGTCGCTGAGGGGCGTTCTCGGTCCAGTCATAGATCGAAAAGCCGCGCGAGATGTAGTTGCCGAACAGATCATAGTGCTGTCTGCCCTCCAATACGATGTCGACGTACCTCTCGTAGCGATCGCGTGCGTAATTGCTGTACTCCCAGCCCTTCCAGCGATACTCCTGGAAGAGATTCTGGGGCAGGTACCACTTTCTCCGGTTCGGAGCCAGCGCACCCGGATGGATTCGGACGCCGTAGATGCCCGGTTCTTCGACGGGCCGGAATCCCGTCGTCATCTGTGCAGCCACAGGAGTCTCCCCGCAGATCGACAACAGGCCCAGCAGGGACAGGACAACCCACTTGAAGTAATCACTCCCTCGCTGCATCAGCACCTCCGTTTGGTAGGCCACAGCTTAGTAGGCCACGGCGACGGACCGCGTCAGTCGCTCTTCACGGGTCTCAGAATCCAGACCGACGCGCACCAGATAGGTCCCCGGCGCGACCAGGATTCCCCTCGCGTCCCTTCCCGACCAGGCACAGCCCCACGATCCGTCCGCGCTTCGTTGCGCCTCGCATTCCCGTATCAGGCTGCCGTTGAGTGCGTAGATCCGCACCATCGCGGCTTTGTCCAACTTTGGTACTGAGAAACGAATATCCAGGAGATCCCCGATTCCGTCCCCGTTGGGCGTCAGTACGGCGGGCCGGATCGAAAGGTTGTCGATCAGCCGAGAACTCGAAGGCACCTCGGGCAGGAAGACCGTAGAGGCGAAGCGGCCATCGGCGACCGCTTCCTGCCACAGTCCGGTCTGTTGCGTGCGGCCGACGGCGGCGACGAAAAAGTAGGGATTGTCCGCCACGCTCACGCGAAAACCGAGTTCCACCTCTTCTCTGCGCACCGTCCGCGGCAACTGCACGATCAGCGAGTCCGGGGTGATCTGCACATCGAGGGGCGCGACCTCCACGCCGTCCAACCTCACCGAGAGGCTGTCACGGTCCGTCTGGGAGGGCATGGCGATGCGGATGCGGTCGAAACCGAGGTCCCCCGCGCTGAAGGTCGGCGTGATACGATAGATGAATCTCTGGGGCACACCCAAAACAGCTTCCCTGGGCTCGACGACTCCCGTGATCCCCGTGATGAACGCCCTGGTGTGATCGAGGGACAGGGAGTGCAGCGTCGGCGCCGCCTCCGGCCGGTCCGAACTCAGGATGATTCGGAAGCGCACGAAGCGGCGCGGGCTGGGAGAGAGGAACTCCTGTCCCGAAAACCGGTACACCGGACTCCATCCGCTCCAGTCGGGGCCAGGTTCAATCAGGGTCACCACCTCGCCCTTAGCGACGTCGGGGAGCTTCTCGAACGCGTCCTTGGTCACTTCAGCACCGTTCGAACGATAATAGATCAGGCGTTCCAACAACTCGGTCCCGGATCTCGTCTGGGCCTGGATGCGGGTGCCGGGCGGAGTGTCTGCCTCCCAGTGAAGGGCATGGAGAATCTGGGCCCGATTGTCGATCTGGATGAAGTCGGAGGTCATCGCCACCTGAGCCACATACCCCGTCGGATGGACCATGAACTCGGCGATCAGGCCGGTGGCGGTGGTCGCCCAGGCACCGCTGAGCAGGCGCATCGGACGAGGAGGGGAGAACAGATAGGTCAGGAAGTCGGGGTGTACCCAGTCCGTGCCCTGGAAATCGAAGAGCAGCTCAAAGTCGAAGGCTCCCGACGGTGTCAGGCTGCCATCCGACCCGAGCATGCGATGGTCGTTGATGCCGGCGCCGCTCCGTTCGGTGGAAGTCCGGTCGGACAACAGGATGATGCGGTTGATCCAGAACAGGGCTCCCAGGTCCCAGACGAAGTCCGTGTCTCCGACACCTACGTTCTGGAAGTTGTGCACTCCCCAGGGGGTGTTGATATCGCCGTCGCCCATCTCCCCGCCGCGCCCCCGTTCATCGATCACCTCTCCGCCCCGCTCCACGGTGCCGAGGACCACGTTCTGACCAAAGGCGAAGACCTCTACCTCGGCCAGAGCCGCATCCTCGCTTTTGGCGTCCACGAGGATCCGGATAAACTGGATCGAATCGAAGTCGGTCTCAAACTCCTCCCCAGGACCGGCACCCTCCGTCAGTTGAAAGACCGCGGCCCTCGAAAGGTTCGAGCCCTCGAACTCCACCACCGTCTCCTCGTTCCACCGGGTGGTGCCACCGATCAGGTGGAACCGGTAGATGTCCTTGTTGGGAGGCTCCCTCTTGCCGTCGGCGCCGAATACTCGAAACTCGCGCAGGGGTCGAGCGCCCTCCTGATCGGGGAAGATGAGACGGATCGAGGTGACGGGCATGAGGCGGCCCAGGTTGATCTCGACCCACCACTCGTCCACCGGGTCGGCCTGATCCGGTCTCCACAACGTGGCGGGATCGCCGTCGATGAGGTTGCCGGCGGTGGACCGCCCGGAGCCGACCTTCCACACCCCGCCCTGACCCTCTCCTCCTTCGCGCAACGCGTGCGTGAAGAGTGGGGCATTCAGCGCGACGTTGGCCGGCTGGTCGAAGGCCACCGGGGTGACAGAGCCGTCGTTTCGGATCTCCAGCAGATCTCTCGGGAACGTCCAGGTCAACCATTGGCTTCGGGTGTTCACCCGATAGACGCTCTGGGCCTCCGATGCGACCCCGGACAGGGCCACCAACAGCGCCGCGACCCCCAAGCCACCTGCTGTGTTCACGGGGACACCTCCATTAGTACACCACGCCGACCGATCCCAGCCGCTCGAAGCGCTGCCGCTGGGTATCCGCCTTTACCCGGACCAGGTAGAGACCGACCGGAAGCAAGGACCCGTTTTCATCCCGCCCGTCCCAGTCCAGGTCGTAAGCGCCGCTGCCCGCCGCATCGGCAAGCAGTCGGCGAATCCGGCGACCAGCCAGGTCGAGGATGTCCACTCGTACCCGGGCTGGCCGCACCAGTTGTACAATTGTATAGGAGATCGTGGCCACATCATTTGCACCGTCACCGTTGGGCGAGATGACCCGCGGTTCGACCCGGACGAGAGGGAGCAGGTCACGGGTGGACTCGGCCGAGGTCAGCACGCGCAGGGTGTTGGTCAGCACCTCGGGGTTGGCGTCGCCCGGCAGTACGACCTGGGGCGCCTCCTCACTCTGAGTGTCAAGCACCACGGCATCAAAGAATGTGCCCGAGACGAATACCTCGGCATCGAAAACCACACGCAAGATGCCGCCTGTGCCGAAGTCCGCTCGGTAGGAGGGGAAGGACACGGTCAAACTTCCGGGCGCCTCCACGATGTTGTCTGGGACGAACGCAATCGGGGGATTTCCGATGGAGAACTCCCTGAACGTCGGTTGCGCCGGCGTCGAGATCCGCACCGCATCAAAGCCGATATCGCCATCCCGGATATCGGCAGAGATATCGTAGGAGAAGGTGGAAGGTACCCCCGCCGGCACGATCGGCGTGTTGCCCAGAGGCCGGGGATCTCCCAACTGAGAGATCTCGCCGATCACCTCCTGGGCCAGCGGCGGTATGGCGTGGTCGACGCTGAGCGTCCTGACTCGGACTCCCTCCAGAATCTCATCGCTCTCCATGGCGACTTCAAACTGGAAGTAACGCCGCGGACTGGGCAAGTCGATCGCCTGCCCGGAAACGCTGGTAGGAGATGACCACTCGCTCCACTCTTCCTGATCCTCCTCTATGGGTCCCTGGCGCACCAGATCCAGGTCACGGTACTCGTCCTCGCTCACCGCCGCCCTCTCCTTGGTGAAGAGGTCGACGATCTTGTAATACACCAGAGGAGTTTCGTCCCGGCCGGTACGCATGCGGATGACTACCCGCGTCTGTGCATCGGGCACGACGACCGCCTCGCCATCCACCAGTCGAAGCTTCTCCAATGTCCAGTTCAGGCGGCTGAAGTTAGCCCGCTCCCGCAAGTCGATCACTTGCGAAAGATAGCGGCCCTGGGGAGCGAACCCCGTGCCGAAAGCCTGGAGCTCAGCAATCTCAAAGGGATTCGAAGACGCCACATTCAGTCGGATGAAACGGGTGAACTGCAGAGGAAAATCGACCACCGACACGCTGTCGCGCGTGAAATCCACGCGCTTCACCAGGTCGTAAATCGGAGCGTTCCGATCGTTGAACTCGGCGCCGTTGCTGACCAGCACGTCGTAGGCCCGGATGAAGTCCTCGCTGAAGGGACGGCCATCCTCGCCCACGCCCTGCAGGCGAGGGAAGAATACGATCTTATTCACCGGGAAGCGAGTACCCAGATCGAAGAAGAAGCTGGTGCCAGCGAAGGAAACTCCAAACCGTTTGAAGCGTTCTTCGGAGGAGGTGCTCAGGTCGCCGTCGACGAGGGGTAGGTTCGAAGCTCTCAGGGGGTTGTTGTCCCAGACATTCGCCTCGGCATGCTCGAGAACAAGGCCCGTTGGCGGACTTCCATCTACCCACTTCAACTGCTGGATGATATTATCCTGCACTCGGAACCCGGCCAGTTCAAGGTCGCCTCCCGCAGCAAAGGTCACGGCAGTCGAACTCAGCTGTTGCGACTCCCAGGACAGCTGTTCACCCAGAACCCACGACAGCGCCTCCCCTGCCGCCAACCGTGGCATGGCCAGCAACCACAAGAAGGTGAGGGCCGTTGACACGTGCGATTTCTCGATGGTCGTTTCTCCGGTCGCCGAGTCGGGTCGCGTGCGCGCCGAAAACACCTGCCTGCGCGCCATTCGACGGGTCAATCTTGCATAACCTAAGTGCAAGGAGGGACTGAGTGAAGATCCACGTCAAGTTTTTCGCCGGGCGCCTGCTGGCCCAGTGGACGACGGCACTGCCGGTTGGGGCGGGGGAATCTGTCGATCTGGATCTGACGAAGCACCTGGTGCGGGTCCAACCCAAGGACGGCATTCCCGCTCTTACCAATCCAGACTTCGTGGACCCGGCTCAAGCTGACTACCTGGTTGAAGACGATCTCATCCTGGGTGTCTCCCTGAACGGCGAGACCAAGGCCTACCCCGAGAATGTGGGTAGGCGCCACGAGGTCATCAACGATCAGGTTTGGGGGTCGCTGCATCTCCGTGACGTTCTGCCCGCTCACCGGTAGCGGATGGCCCCCGGAGCAGAGGGGCCGGACTCAGTATCCTTTGAGCTCGTACCCGCGATACCCCTACTTCTCGACAGCCAACGGCGGTTACCGCCGCAACGACGAATGGCTGCTCTAGGCGCCTCCACTAGCGGGCCCCGGGATCATCGACAACCGGCTCCCTCTCAAGGATATCGTGCCGGGGATCCGTCGGCACGCCTGGTCAGGCACTTGTTGGCGCACCAGGCAGTTGGCAACCCCTATCTGGCCTGGTATCATTCTCTGGGCGGCGGTAGCGGGATCTACATCACCCCCTGGCGACACTTGGAAGAGCGTGGTGGCCTGTTGCTGGATATGGGTATCCATCTGGCCGGTCTCATCCGCTACCAGTTGGGAGATATCGAGGATGTGTACGGCTCCGCCTGGCTCGCGGTCTTGTTCGCCGCACAGATGACATCGAAATCCAGGCGACAGCCGAAGATTCGTCCATGGCGATCTTCCGCATGAAGAGCGGCGCCAAACTCCTGTTGGATCGACACTCTTGGGCCCTGCCATGACTTCGGATTCACCCCTCCTTCGGGTGCACAACCTGCAGAAGCATTTTCCCGTGTACGACAAGGGATTCTTTCGCCGTCAGATCGGCGTTGTCAAAGCCGTGGACGGCGTCACCTTCGATCTGCTGCCTGGCGAAACCCTTGGGCTGGTCGGTGAAAGTGGCTGCGGCAAAACCACTGCGGCCCGAACGATCGTCCGCGCCCTGGATCCCACGGGGGGCAGCCTGTTGCTGCACGTGGGTGATCGAACCCTGGATCTGGCGCAGATTCCAGAGCGCTCACTGAAGCCGCTGCGTCTCGAAATGCAGATGATCTTTCAGGATCCATTCTCCAGCCTCAATCCACGCATGACGGTACGGGATATCGTAGGCGAGCCGTGGGTTATCCACGGACGGGTTCGCGGATCGGAACTCGAGGATCGCGTCGACGAAATGCTGCAGAAAGTCGGCTTGAGCCCCGAGCATCGCACGCGATATCCACACGCTTTCAGCGGCGGACAACGCCAGCGCATCGGCATTGCTCGAGCGCTGATCATGAACCCTTCCCTCGTCATCTGCGACGAGGCTGTTTCCGCGCTCGACGTGTCCGTACAGGCGCAGGTGATCAACCTGCTGCAGGATCTCCAACAGGAGTTCGGCCTCACGTACCTGTTCATCTCCCACGACCTGAGCGTCGTCCGCCACATCTGTGATCGCGTCGCTGTCATGTACGCCGGCCGCATCGTCGAGTTAGCGGAAACGACGGCCCTGTTCGACGATATTTGAATTTCCGCGACAGGCGAAAGGCATGGATTTCAGCGAAGAACAGATCGAGCGTTACGCCCGCCACATCGTCCTCGGTGAAGTCGGCGGCGCGGGCCAGGCCAAGCTTCTGGCC